>Ga0105244_10000281_pt1 | contig 51210 bp, 54 predicted proteins | sample KBSM44metaG_FD_80423 | JGI IMG/M metagenome (GOLD analysis project Ga0105244, IMG submission 80423) | Miscanthus rhizosphere microbial communities from Kellogg Biological Station, Michigan, USA - KBS M4-4 metaG | ecosystem: Host-associated > Plants > Roots > Rhizosphere > Soil | place...
ATACCGGCCAGGAGCTGACCCATCTGCCACCTCAGGCCATGCGTCAGCGCGTGCTGCAACGCGCGTGCGCATTCGTGGCGATGGACCATGGCCTGCTGCTGGAATGGAGCGCCGACACCGGTGTGCAGACCACCGCCCGTCATGGCAGTGCAGAACGCCTGGCGACACTTGAGACCGCTGCCGACCCGCTGGCCATCGGCCCGCAGTGGCTGGAGCGGCCCGATGCCGACCTGCCGTGCATGCTGCGGTTACCGTTGCGCGGCGCCGACGAAGGCTCTTTTGGCACCCTGCTGCTGGCCAACAGCGTGGGCATCAATACGCCGGACAATGAGGACATCGAGTCGCTGCAATTGCTGGCGACGTTGCTGGCGGCACACCTGGAGAACAATCGGCTGCTTGATGCGCTGGTGGTCAGAGAACAGACCATGTCCGAGCTGGTCCGCCAGTTGTTCACCGCTCAGGAAGACGAACGCAAACGCGTGGCCTACGACCTGCATGATGGGCTGGCCCAGACCCTGGCCGGGCTGCACCAGCGGCTGCAGGGTTTTGCCGGTCGCTGTCCTGATCTACCTGAACCGCTGGACGCCGATCTGCAGGCCATTCTCAAGCTGGCGCAGCACTGCGTGGGCGAAGGTCGCCAACTGATCAGTGGCTTGCGGCCAAGCGTGCTGGACGATTTCGGCCTGCTGCAGGCGGTCGACAAGGAAGCTGACCGGTTGCGCGAAGCCGGGATCGCGGTGCACTGGCAGTCGCGCTCCCTGACCCGCCTGCCCAGCCACCTGGAAATCGCCCTGTTCCGTATTGCCCAGGAAGGCATCAACAATGTGCTCAAACACGCCGCTGCGAGCAACGTAGAATTGGCTCTGGAACTGAGTGAAGAGCACATTTCACTGCTGCTCGAAGACAACGGCAGTGGTTTCGTCACCCAAAAACCGTTCAATGACAAAGGCGTGCAGAAATTGGGCCTGGTGGCCATGCAAGAGCGCGCCAGCCTGCTCGGCGGCCGTCTGACCTGCGTCAGTCGGCCCGGGCACGGCACCCGACTGCGCGCCATCGTTCCTTTTACCGCAGACAAGGCAATGACATGACTGACACTGTACGACTGGTTTTGGCGGACGATCATGAAGTGACGCGTACCGGGTTCGTCTCACTGCTGGCGGGGCATCCGGAGTTCGAAGTGGTCGGTCAGGCGGCCGACGGCCAGCAAGCCATCGATCTGTGCCAGGAGCTGCAACCGGACATCGCCATCCTCGACATCCGTATGCCGGTGCTTAACGGGCTGGGCGCTGCGCGGATTCTCCAGCAGCGCATGCCGGATCTGAAAGTGGTGATTTTCACCATGGACGACAGCACCGATCACCTGGAAGCCGCCATCAGCGCGGGCGCGGTGGGCTATCTGCTCAAGGATGCCAGCCGCGACGAAGTGATCGACGGCCTGCAACGCGTGGCGCGTGGTGAAGAAGCACTGAACAGCGCCGTCAGCGCGCGCCTGCTGCGGCGCATGACCGAACGCAATACCAGTGGCGCAGCCCTGCCGGAAACCCTCACCCCGCGTGAACGCCAGGTGCTCGGGCTGGTGGCGGGCGGCTTCAGCAATCGGGAAATCGGCGAAAAACTTGGCATCACCACCGGCACGGCCAAGGCCCACGTGGAAAAGGTCATCGGCAAACTCGGCGCCTCGGACCGCACTCAGGCGGCGGTACGCGGTGTGGCGCTGGGGCTGGTGAGCCAATCAACGAGCGACTGGCAATGACCGCAAACGCCAGCAGTCGCTGGGAAGACCTTCCGCTACGCGGCAAGGCGCTGGTGGCCATTTCGCTGCCACTGGCGATTCTCATGTTCTCGCTGGTGCTGATCTATATCGCCGAGCGCCAGACCGCTCAGGCAGAGGAGGACGTAAGGCGCGTGCTGCTTGTGCAAGGCGACATTCAGACCCTTCATACGCAGATCGCAGAAGGTGCGGCCAGCGTACGTGGCTACCTGCTGACTCACCGGGAAGACTTCCTGCCCGGCTACCTCAACGCGCAACCGCTGATCGAGGCGGCGCTGACCCGGCTCAACACCAATGTGCGTGACGAGCAGATGCGCGAACACCTGAAAGCCATCGAGCCGCTGATCAACACCAAGGTCGAAGGCCTGGAAAAACTGCGCTCGATGGATAGGCAAGATCAAGAAACCGTCGCCCGCATCCTGATCGAAAACAAGTACGTGCTTGACCAGTTGCGCGAACGCATCGGCATCATGCGCGAGCGTGAAGACGCGCTGCTCGCCGAACGTACCGAGGCTGCGGCAGCCACTCGCGAGCGCCTGCTGCTATCGACTCTGCTGGCCGCAGCCTGCGGCATCTTCGGTGCCATTCTTGCCGTGTTGATGCTGTCCAAAGGCATCGTCGCCAGGGTGCATCAGGTGCAGCGCAACGCCCAGCGTCTGGCGCTCGGGCATCCGCTGCTGCCCCAACCGCCTGAAAAGGACGAGATCGGCCAGCTCGGCACTCGTCTGGTCGAGGCCGGCCAGCTGCTGGCCGAACGTGAACGCGCACTGCGCGACAACGAGGAGCGTTTGCGGCTGATCATCGAAGGGGTCAAGGACTACGGCATCTTCGCGCTGGACCGCAACGGCTACATCACCACCTGGAACGCAGGAGCCGAGCGTATCAAGGGCTACACGGAACAAGAAATCATCGGCCAGCACTTTTCTGTGTTCTATCTGCAGCAGGAATGTCCGCAACACCCCGACATGGCATTGCATGAGGCCACCGTCAACGGCCGGTATACCGAGGAAGGCTGGCGCCAGCGCAAGGACGGCAGCCGTTTCTGGGCCAGCGTGGTGATCACCGCGCAATACGACAGCAATGACGAACTGCGCGGTTTTTCCAAGATCACCCGTGACATCAGTGATCGTCGCGTTGCCGAAATTGCTCTGGGTACTGCGCGTGAGGAAGCCGAACGCGCCAGCCGGGCCAAAAGTGAATTCCTGTCGCGCATGAGTCATGAACTGCGCACACCGCTGAACTCGATTCTGGGCTTTGCCCAGTTGCTGGACATGGACTCGCCCGCCAGCCAGCGCCCGCAAATCGGTCATATTCTGCGAGCGGGCCAGCATTTGCTGAAGCTGATCAATGAAGTACTCGATATCGCCAGAATCGAAGCCGGGCATGTTTCCCTGGTCCTCGAGCCCGTATCTCTGTCGAGCGTGCTTGAAGAAGCCCTGGTGCTGGTCTCGCCGATGGCTGCCGACGCCAATATCGAGTTGAAGCCCTTGCCGAATCTGCCTGACGAGATCGGCGTGGTCGCTGATCGCCAGCGCTTGATTCAGGTGTTGTTGAACCTGCTGTCCAACGCGATCAAATACAATCGGCCCGCTGGCCAGGTGCGGATTGAAATCGAGCAGACTACCGAGCAGGTGACGGTCAGCGTAGTGGACACCGGCTACGGGATTGCGCCGGAGCGTATCGGACAGCTGTTCAAGCCGTTCGAGCGGCTGGACGCCAACCCGAGCGTCGAAGGCACCGGGCTGGGACTGGCGCTGAGCAAAAGCATGCTGGAGATGATGCACGGCACGCTGTCCGTACAGAACACACCGGACGTGGGCTGCCGGTTCATACTCGCGCTGCCGCTTGTGCGGGTGCAGCCGCCCGCCGCCAAACTGCCGCGTCAAGCTGACACTGCTCTCGAGATAACGCCGGATGTCCGCTCGCCTGCCCGCCCGGCCTATCATGGCAAGCTGCTGTGCATCGAAGACAATCTGTCGAGCATGGCCTTGATTGAAACGCTGCTGCAACGCAGACCGGGTATCCAGTTGCTGTCGAGCATGCAGGGCCAGCTGGGGCTTGATCTGGCGCGCCAGCATGCGCCACAGCTGATTCTTCTCGACCTCAGCCTGCCGGACATCAAGGGGCTTGAGGTGCTGCAACGTCTGCGACGCCTGCCGGCTACTGCTCACACACCGGTGCTGATGATCACTGCCGACACCAGTGATAAAGCCCATCGCGAACTGAAACAGGCCGGAGCCACGGCCATTGTGATCAAACCCATCCAGGTGCCGGTGTTTCTTGCCCTCCTGGACCAGTATTTACCGGAGCCCACATGACCGGCGACTTTCGCATTCTGATCATTGATGACCAACGGCCCAACCTCGATCTGATGGAGCAACTGCTTGCCCGCGAGGGGCTGACCAACGTCCTGAGCAGCACCGAGCCGTTGCGCACGCTGGATCTGTTCAACAGCTTCGAGCCCGACCTGGTTGTGCTCGATCTGCACATGCCCGAATTCGATGGCTTTGCGGTGCTGGAGCAGCTCAACCGGCGCATACCGGCCAATGACTACCTGCCGATCATGGTGCTGACCGCCGACGCGACACGCGATACCCGCCTGCGCGCTCTGGCGCTGGGCGCGCGGGATTTCATCAGCAAGCCGCTGGATGCCCTGGAAACCATGCTGCGCATCTGGAACCTGCTGGAGACCCGAGCGCTGTACAAATCGCTGCGCGAGCTGGTGCCTGCGGAAAATATCGAACTGCTGCGCCAGCCGCGAACGCTGGCGCAGCAGTGATTATTTGATCAGCGTCACCGGCACCGATGCTTCGTGGATCACCCGCGTGGCCACGGAGCCCAGCAGCAGGCCGCCAAAGTTACCGAGCCCGCGGGTGCCCATGACCACGGCGTCGCAGCCGAGCCGCTGAACCTCAGCCTCGACCTGTTCTGCCACGTTGCCCAGATCGACGTGGGCCTGAAACGGCACACCAGCAGCAGTCAACAATGCAACCGCATCAGCCAGCACCCGCTTGCCTTCATTGGTCAAGCCGGCCTTGACGCCATCAATCATGTCGGGAGCCAGATAAAGGCTGTAATCGATGGGGCTGGCCTGCACATTCAGGATATGTACCTCGAGCGACTTGGTGAGTTCACCAGACAACTCGATGACATAGCCCAAGGCACGCATGGCGTGCTCGGAGCCGTCGAAAGGAACCAGAACTTTGTGCATGGGCGTTTTCCTTGTTGAGTTATGCGCTCAACATAACCGCAGCCCGATAACGCCGCTACTGGAATAAGCGTTTCCCTTGATTCGGCTCAACTCAGATCAATTCACGGCACATGCGATCAATGCCCCTGCAGAAACGCCGCGGCCTGATCCAGCAACAGCATCGGGTTTTCGGCCTTGTGTATGTCAACCGACAGCAACTGCCGGAAGCGTCGCGCACCAGGGAAACCCAGGCCCAGACCGAGCATATGCCGGGTGACGTGGTGCATATTGCCGCCGCTGGCAATGTGCTCCGCAATGTACGGCCGCATCGACTCCAACGCGTCGTAACGACTGATGACCGGCGCCGTGCTGCCGAACAACTGCTGATCGACATGCGCCAACAGATACGGGTTGTGATAAGCCTCACGCCCCAGCATGACGCCATCGAACGACTGCAAATGCTCACTGCACTGCTCCAGCGTCTTGATGCCGCCGTTGAGCACAATCTCCAGGTCAGGAAAGTCAGACTTCAACTGCGCGACCACGTCGTAACGCAGTGGCGGAATATCGCGGTTTTCCTTGGGAGACAGTCCTTCGAGAATTGCGATACGCGCGTGAACCGTGAAACTCTGGCAACCCGCCTCCTGAACCTTGCCGACGAAATCACACAACTCGGCGTAGCTGTCACGGCCATTGATACCGATCCGGTGCTTGACCGTAACCGGAATACCAACCGCATCGCGCATCGCCTTGACGCAATCCGCCACCAGCGCAGGATGCGCCATCAGGCACGCACCGATCATGTTGTTCTGCACCCGGTCACTCGGGCAACCGACGTTCAAATTGACCTCGTCATACCCCGCCTCTTCCGCCAGACGCGAACACGCAGCCAGATCCGCCGCCTTACTGCCACCCAACTGCAATGCCAACGGATGCTCGGTTTCATCATGCCGCAGGAACCGCTCGCGGTCGCCATGCAGCAAGGCGCCGGTGGTGACCATCTCGGTGTAGAGCAAGGCATGCTTTGAGAGCTTGCGCATGAAGTAGCGGCAGTGGTGGTCGGTCCAGTCCATCATCGGTGCAACAGAGAAGCGTCGGGACAGCGAAAACGCTGATTTTTCAATGTCTGCGGGGGTATCTCGTTTTTCACTGATCATAATTACTGGTCTTTTATACAGCCATTTTTACCCGTTTTTGCTTGTTTTTCATGGGCTTTTGCTACAATGTAGCAAATCGATTATGAAATGTAGCAAATGAAATGGGCACGATCACAGCACGGAAACGCAAAGACAAAACCACTGGCTTCACTGCTCAGATTCGGATCAATAGGGTCGGTTTGCCAGTTTATCAGGAAACCCAAACCTTCGACCGTAAGCAGGTTGCCCAAGCCTGGATCAAGAAACGTGAAGCAGAGCTAACAGCACCCGGTGCGATCGAGCGCATAAACCGCAAAACCGTCAGCATCAAGCAGATGATCGACCGATACCTTGATGAGTACGAGAAGGTTCGCCCGCTGGGTAAGACCAAGCGGGCAACGCTTACGGCCATAAGCGAGAGCTGGCTGGGAGAGGTAGCCGATTCAGCATTGACCAGTCAGAAGCTGGTTGAGTATGCGCAGTGGAGAATGGCCAAGGAAGGCGGCGGAGTCCAGGCGCAAACCATAGGCAATGATCTGTCGCATCTGGGAGCGGTGTTGTCTATAGCAAAGCCAGCATGGGGGTATGAAGTCGCCCCTCACGCAATGTCGGATGCGCGGATCGTCCTGCGTAAGCTAGGCATGGTCAGCAAAAGCAAGGAGCGTACTCGGAGACCCACGAAAGACGAGCTCGATGCCCTTTTTACCCACTTTTTTGAGATGCAAATACGTAAGCCGTCCTCTATCAATATGCCTAAAGTATTGGGGTTCGCGATATTTTCCACGCGAAGGCAGGAAGAAATTACTCGTATTCGCTGGAACGATCTGGACGAAAAACGCCAGGCTGTGCTGGTCAGAGACATGAAAAATCCTGGACAGAAGATCGGCAACGACGTCTGGTGCCACCTTCCTGACGAAGCTTGGGCGATCCTGCAGAGTATGCCTAAAGGGTGCTCAGAGATTTTTCCCTATAACTCAGATTCGATCTCTGCCGCATTCACACGAGCTTGTAAGTATCTAGAGCTGAAAGATCTGCGCTTTCATGACATGCGACATGACGGAATAAGCAGACTTTTCGAGATGGACTGGGACATCCCTAGGGTATCGAGCGTCTCAGGCCATCGTGACTGGAATTCGCTACGCCGGTACACGCACCTGCGAGGACGAGGTGACCCCTACCAGGGCTGGGGGTGGCTCAAAAAGATTGTGAACGCAGAAGTTGACCTTGGCGTACGCGTAAAACAGCACTAGCACAGCAATAAACCTCGCGGCGACGTTCCCCCGGCGAACCAAAAAATTGAAGAAAGACTTTTATTTTAAAAGTCTTTTTAATCTTGCGTAAATTTGGCTTAACTATAACGCGATTCACGCAGTTAAAAGCGCTACACCTCATTTGTCCTGAGAATGGAATCCCTCCAAGTAGGAACCATGGCATCAGTTGGCAGAGATGAAATCAGCATATTCACTTTTCCTCTGACCATAAACGTCAAGCAAAGCTCGACCAATTTACTGATGCGCTTTTCAAACTTAACCTAACTGACTATATTGTGCAGCCTAGCTCCTTAGCACCTTCGCTGAAACTAGGCTGCAGCATATATTAACTTACGTGATCTACAACATTCTCATGGGAATTAATCCCAATCAAATCTATCAGCTGAGAATCTGTCATATTACTACCGTCTGAAAACTGAATCTGCTTAACACCATTGTTAGGATAAAGAAGACTGTAGTCCAGCACGACCTGATCTCCTTCGATGCCGTCGGTAATCACCATACTATTGCCGGATGGAGTGGTTGTAACCGTCAATGACGCCGCTGTGATACCGGCGCCGAACTTCAGAACGGGCACCTCACCGGCGGCATATGCGTTATCTATCTCCAGGTAGCCATAACCAGCATTGTAGATAAAGGTGTCATTGCCACCGCCACCGTGGATCACATCCTGGCCGCCCATGCCATCAAAGGTCTGGGCGCGAGCCGATCCATTCAGCGTGTCATTCCCAAAGGTCCCGGTCGAATTCTTGATCTCCAGCAGCTGATCCTTCATCGTGACAAGATCCTCAAACGCCAAGGAGCTGCCGTCAGAGAACTCAGCTTTCTTAACACCATAGTTAGGGTAAAGAAGACTGTAGTCCAGCACGACCTGATCCCCTTCGATGCCGTCGGTGATTATCAGACTGTTACCGGATGGGGTGGTTGTAACCGTCAATGACGCCGCGGTGATACCGACGCCGAACTTCAGAATAGGTGCCTCGCCGGCGGAATATGCGTTATCTATCTCAAGGTAGCCATAACCGGCATTGAAGATAAAGGTGTCATTGCCACCGCCACCGTGGATCACATCCTGGCCGCCCTTGCCATCAAAGGTCTGGGCGCGGGCCGATCCGTTCAGCGTGTCATTCCCAAGGGTCCCGGTCGAATTCTTGATTTCCAGCAGCTGATCCTTCATCGTGACAAGATCCTCAAACGCCAAGGAGCTGCCGTCAGAGAACTCAGCTTTCTTAACACCATAGTTAGGGTAAAGAAGACTATAGTCCAGCACGACCTGATCCCCTTCTATGCCGTCGGTGATTATTAGACTATTGCCGGATGGAGTGGTTGTAACCGTCAATGACGCCGCCGTGATACCGATGCCGAACTTCAGAATAGGTACCTCACCGGCGGCATATGCGTTATCTATCTCTAGGTAGCCATAACCAGCCTTGTAGATAAAGGTGTCATTGCCACCGCCACCGTGGATCACATCCTGGCCGCCCTTGCCATCAAAGGTCTGGGCGCGAGCGGATCCGTTCAGCGTGTCATTCCCAAAGGTCCCGGTCGAATTCTTGATCTCCAGCAACTGATCCTTCATCGTGACAAGGTCCTCAAACGCCAAGGAGCTGCCGTCAGAGAACTGGACCTTTTTTACTCCATAGTTAGAGTTAAGAAGGCTATAGTCCAGCACGACCTGATCCCCTTCTATGCCGTCGGTGATTATCAGACTATTGCCGGATGGGGTGGTTGTAACCGTCAATGACGCCGCCGTGATACCGGTGCCGAACTTCAGAATAGGTACCTCCCCGGCGGCATATGCGTTATCTATCTCCAGGTAGCCATAACCAGCATTGTAGATAAAGGTGTCATTGCCACCGCCACCGTGGATCACATCCTGGCCGCCCTTGCCGTCAAAGGTCTGAGCGCGAGCCGATCCGTTCAGCGTGTCATTCCCAAGGGTCCCGGTCGAATTCTTGAGCTCCAGTAACTGATCCTTCATCTCGACCAGATCCTCAAATGCCAAAGAGCTGCCGTCAGAGAACTGGACCTTTTTTACACCATAGTTAGAGTTAAGAAGGCTATAGTCCAATACGATCTGATCCCCTTCGATGCCGTCGGTGATTATTAGACTATTGCCGGATGGAGTGGTTGTAACCGTCAATGACGCACCCGTGATACCGGGGCCAAACTTAAGTATCGGAACATCACCCACCAAATAAGAGTTGTCAATCTCTAAATAACCATAACCACCATTATAAATAAATACATCATTTCCACCATCGCCTTTAACTGTATCACCACCACCACCACCATCAAAAACTACATCTTTATTGCCACTTGAAATAAGCTCGCTCTTTGCGCTACCAAAAACCCATTGATCAGCTGTTGCAACGAGAAAGTCAAAGCCATTACCATCACGACTTCCTGCAGACCTGAAACCATCCACAAGTAACTCTCCTGATCTGCCAGACGCTCCAAGCGCATGATAGAGTACAGTTAAAAAGTCATACGCTTCATCTGGATTTTTCTCATATATTTTTTGTACCTCCGATACTGCCGAGTCTACATTAAACGCGGCACCATCAACGCCAAAGCCCACCGAAACATCAGAAATTATTTTCAAGTAATCTTTTTTCTGAAGTATTAGCGCATCCGCAACATAACTCTTTAACGAAGAGTACATCTCCTCTAGCACAACAGCTGAGTTCAAAGCAGGATTATTTGTTGAAGCGTTATCTCCATACTTTTGAAAGAATTTTTCACCTAGAAAAAACTCTATAGAGCTTAATTTTCTAGCATCAAAAAAACCTCCACGACTGCCAGGATCTATGTTTGCACTTCCTGTCCATGAAAAAACAATATCATCAACAACCGACATACTGCCAGAGGTAGTAGAATCACTGTAAAACTTATCGACTAATAGCGCAAGACCACCACTAGAATCCAGCGCCATAGCTTGATGCAAGTCATGCGCAAAACCAAGGCCTTTAACGTTCGGAAGCCCTGCTATGTACTCATTAATAATAACGGGATCTTTCTCTACCGAATCCACAAAATTAGTAGCAAACCAAACATCATCTATAGCCAAAACCGAACCGTCAACCTTAGTATAACTACCCAGTTGCCTATGATCATTACCACCAGCATCTAAATTAGAAGAAACCTTATAATCAACATTTATACTCGCAACACCTACATCATACAATTTGTGGATTTCAGAAGCCTCAGAAATACCGTTAGAATTTGAGTCTATCCAGACACCAACCTTACTAAACAAACTGTCACTTGAACTGAAAACCCCATCGCCATTTGAGTCTAATTCTTTTAAGGCCTCAAATCCATTTGAAGCTCTGGCCCCGCCGACCAAAACCATTTGGTCACCGAAAAGCTCTTTACCATTATCGATTACTCCATTTTCATTCCTATCCCAAACCAATAGACCATCAGCTCCGGCAATCCATCCTGTCGCTTCGGCACGATTATCTGCGTTATGGTCGAAATGAGTACCTGAAGATACTGAAGTAGTGCTTACTCCATCTCCGTTCAGATCCAAGATTAAAGGCGAAGATGTATCTGAGGCACCATCAAACTTTTCTTGCAGCCCCTGGTAAAAGCCTTGAAACTTACTTCCAAGATCCTCAGCAATTTTACTTAAAAACTCTCCAGCATCTGATACTTGCTTTACTACTTGATCATACGCATCGCCTAAGGCCTTAGAAATATCATCCTGAAAGTAGTCCAAGGCTTTACCAATTGCCGCTAGGGACAACCCCAGACCTAGCGCCAACGGACCAAACGTAGCCCCGCCTATACCTGCAAGAACAACTCCAGTACCTAGAGTTGCCATAACAGCAAAACTTGATGCAATTCCTATTATGCCAGATGCCAACCCTAAAATTTGACTTGGCTGAATATTTCCTGACTCAGCAGCCTCGCCAAGCACCGCCACAGCGGTGGACGCTTGCCCAAGAGTTGCGGGCACACCCAAAATCGGATGCTTTGTAAGAAGTGAAACCACAGCTTTAGTCCCTGTCGCGGCTAAAGCTAACGTTTGCACATCAGTCATAGACGCGATGTTTTCGGAAGTACTTTTATATGTTGACTCAAGGGCATCATATACCGCCTGAGCGTCATCAACGCCCTTGCCGAACATGAAAGGATCAACAGTAATATTAACGTTTTGTTCTGATGCCATATCAACACTCCCTATAATAATTTTTTAACTTTTTCGCGCAACATATATCATCACAAGCAGCCCAACACCAACAACTACAAGAAAAAACTTCAGCACATAAAAACCCACGCCAAGGGGTTCCCCCTTTGACTCTTTTTCATTTTCATGCAACTGCATCAACAACCCCACCCCCACAAGAAGCGCGAGAAATATCGCCATCACATTACCGCCTCACATTAGTTTTCTTAAAAGCAACTATCAAACTGCAATCAGCCTAAAACATTTCCAAATACCAAGCCATAAAACAAGAAGCTACAGAGCTCGCACCTAAAGCGCAGCAGCCCGAGAACATCAAAGGTTTTTTTGACATTCAATATTTCGGAAAGCATATTACTTACAGAGACAAAAAGTAAATGGCACTACCTATAGATTTTGGTCATATTTTCTTTTTAGTAGCATTTGAGCGTCCGGAGCTGAACGAGCCTTTTGGTAGCTCTGGCTCATCATTTGCCGACGCATAGCAAAATCTGGATGAGTGACACGCTTCCCTTCTTTAGCGTCCTCTTTCCCTAAAGCGTATTGAACTGATCCAGTACCCCACGTTAGCCTCTCCGCAGCGACCGGCTGCGAAGCCATGAAAAGATCACCCATGAATTCGCCTAGCTGACGAATGTGAAGCGACAACAACTCCACCACTGCTTGAGGGGTTACCAGTATTGCATAGAGTATAAAAATCAATAAAAACATTGGCTTAACAGTTTCGCGAACACACTCAAATCCCAAAAACTCGCACAGTGGTACAGCTTGGTATGAGCCTAGAACTCAGCCTACGGCTTCCTGCCGATCACAACTACGCCTTAAACTGTAATGGCCAAGTAATACCTGATACCCACTTCTACACCGTTGGTCAGAACAAACCACCTAAAGCTTTCGGCTCCCAATTCATGATAACTAGTTCGCCTACCACATCGGTCCGTCCCCGCCGCTGGTTTGAGGAGGTGTACCTAATGTCAACCGTTTCAAAATGGAAGCCTTCAAACACCCGCCGTATGTCAGGGTGATCGTTGATGCTCACCATCACCTTCCCCTTACACCGCCGCATGAACTCAGCCATCCGCTCATAGTTCTCAAACGGAAAATCCACACCATACCCAGCCGTCTGCCAGTACGGCGGGTCCATGTAGTGGAACGTGTGGGGCCGGTCGTAGCGCTCGGCACATTCGAGCCACGGCAGATTCTCCACGTACGTACCTGACAACCGCTGCCAGGCCGCAGAAAGATTCTCCTCGATCCTCAGCAGGTTGATAGCTGGTCCCGTCGTTGCGGTCCCGAACGTCTGGCCGCTGACCTTGCCTGCGAAGGCATGGTGCTGCAGGTAGAAGAACCGGGCGGCGCGCTGGATGTCGGTGAGGGTTTCGGGGCGGGTCATCTTCTGCCACTCAAACACCTGGCGCGAGCTGAGTGCCCATTTGAACTGGCGGACGAATTCTTCAAGGTGGTTTTGGACGACGCGATACAGCGTCACCAGATCTCCGTTGATGTCGTTCAAGACTTCAACGGGAGCGGCTTGGGGGCGCATGAAGTAGAGGGCCGCACCGCCAGCGAACACTTCGACGTAGCATTCATGGGGTGGGAAAAGCGGGATGAGGCGGTCGGCCAGGCGGCGTTTGCCGCCCATCCAAGGGACGATGGGTGTGGACATAAATAGCAAGACCTTTACTGTATATATAAACAGGTGCTAGGCTCGCTCCGCTTTGTGCACGAAGCGGGAGCCTTGGCTGGACTTGCAGGGGTAATCTGCGGGAACAGTGACCAGTCGCGATGTTGGCGCATCTCGACTGGTCGCTCTTTTTCAATCTGCTGCGTTATCTCTTCAGCTCAATCAGACCAGTACCTTCAGGGCCCGCTCGTAAAGCGCCTGACGGTCGGCAAGGCCATTTGTGCCACCGTTGATCCGCTTGGTAATTGTCAGTAAGTCGCCTCTATCTGCGAAGGTATTAAGCCCAGCACGGTGCCAGAACCAAGCAGCTGACATGGCGGCATGCTCCGGACGCTCGAGGAGTTCAGGTTGCTGTAGCAGATCCAGGCCCAATGCCTCGCCGCACTCCGCGTAGTTCGCCCGCCCGGTAATTTGAATAAGCCCCCTGCCCCGATATAGCTGACCGTCTCCGTCGTCCTCTGGCGTGTTGCCCAGGCGTTCGGCGAGCCGCCCTTTATCGTATTTTTCGAGGTAGGCGTCACTGCCTAATTCCCGCACGTAGCGAAGCTGGCCAGACTCATGGCCCACCTGCGCCAAGAAGGCTGCGATACGCAGCTTCGTGACAATGGCGTACTTGCTCATCGCAACGTTTAAGACAGGAACAAAAACGCCAGCTCGGGAGCTGGCGTTGGGGAGGATCTGCAGCAACTGCTGCACAGTAATCGACATTCAGATATCTCCTGAGTAAAGGTGATTTGTGATGGGAGTAGTGGTCAGAGCTGCACGACCTTGACTGGTTTTTTCGCTTTCTTTTTGCCTTTGGCTTTTGCCTTGCCCTTGTTGCCACCATTGCACTCGGCCGTGGTGGACCAGCCAGCTTGGGTAAATACCTGTTCGACCGAATCGGTCAGGTACTCGCCATCAAGCCCCTCCTTGAACCCCTGCACGCTGATCATGCGCTCCGCGAAAAGGTCAGTACGCCCGACCATTTCAAGACGGATGCCTGCAGTGCTGCGATTGAAAGCAGCAAGACGCGCTTTCGCGGCCTGCTCCGCTGCAGTTTTGTTGGGGTAGATATGCCGGTCGGTATGAACAGGCGGGAGACCGTCCGGGGCCGTATCGTTGTTGAGGCTCACGATCTGGAGCTTCCCGGTCTTCTTGTCCTGATGCTTCGTCGACACGGCTTTGTGTGTCGAACGATCACCCAGTCTGAACTGCCATCGGCTGACGTCTTGGCGCGTGATGGCCAGAACGCCAAACGCTTTCCCGGACGCGCTGACTCCGTTTTGCCTGGGCATAACGAGCAATTTGCCGTCGGCGACCTTGGCAGTGCAGTCGTACTTTTTTGCCAGCCGTGTGATGAAGTGGTAATCCGACTCGTTGAGCTGGTCAGCCCGTGGGACCTTTGTCGCTACGTTGCAGGCTGAGGCCCAGCCATTGCGTGCGGCAATGTCGCTGACAATCTTGGACAACGGCACATCCTCCCAGCTACCGCTGCGCGTGGTCTTACCACTTCCACGCATGCTGCTGGCCTTGCCTTTGATGACCATCGTGTCGGGAGGACCAGACACCTCGATCTCATCAATGGTGTACAGACCGATCTTGGTGAGCTTCTGGCCGTCATAGCCCAGATAAACCTCAACATCGACCCCCCTCGATGGCAACGCCACTGCACCGTCGCGATCATCAATGCGCAGCTCGAATTCATCTGAGTCCATGTCGGGCTTGTCAGTGGTACGCAGCTGGATCAATCGGTCGTTGATGAGCGCCGTAATGTCGGTGCCGTCGGCAACGATCCGGAAAGTGGGTTTCATGCGCAGATACCAAAAGAAAGCCCCGCACTAGACGGGCTGGGCAAAAGGAAAGGTTCGTTACGCGTAACACCGAGGTCAGCCCCAGAGCATTACAGTTTCGTCGGAGGATGCGGGAAGGTCTGGCAGAGTGATGATCAGCCCCACCCGAAAGGGTTGAGCCTCATCAGCCAAGCCCTGATTGGCATCAAGCACGGCCTCCACAGAGCCGTTTAAGTGGCCGTAATGGTTGAAACAAAGGGTATCGAGGATATCCCCGTCAGACGTTCTGCATATCGTCGCCATAGCGTGTGAACTCCAGCGTGAACGCCTGCTTGCGAGGGATACCCCCTTGCATCAGAGCGCTCTGGTCTTCCTGAATTTTCTTCAAGCACCAGTTACCCAGCACTGCCCCATACCCTGTGGTCAGCGCCAGAGGCACGCCCAGACCTGCGATGCCACGCAAAGTATCGAGCTGTTTGATCCCGCCTTTGACGTTGGGGAAAACCGCCCCCTTGAGCGTCAGTGACTCATCACCCATACCGATGTTCTGCTGTGCCGGTCGACGCGTGAGACGCTCTTGCGATGCCCAGCGGAACTCACTGGAACGGCTCAGTTCGTCGAACGCAGCGGTGTCCAGATTGAAGTAGTACGGCTCGGCTTTCGCGCTCAGCGGCTGCAAGATCAGCAGATGCTCAAACGGTTTGACCGCTTCGACAGCCGGGGTTTTCTGCGCGGCAAATGACGAACTGGGCACCACGTTGGCCAGCGCGGGACTGATACTGCCAGCCACCTTGTTGATGGCGGTCCCGGCCTTTGCTGCCTGCTCTTTGAGCACTCCCAAGCGCTCGTCAATCTGCGTCGCCGCCCTTGATGCACGACTGTATGTCGATACGACAGCCCCGACCTTCGCCTGGGCCGCATTGACACCCCGCATCACGCGTTGAAGCTTGGCCCCGGTTGCGGGGCCTACAATGGGCAGGCCCTCAAGTTCGGCGGTCGCACCACTGATTTCGCTGATCGCGCCATTGACCGGCGAGAGCATGCCGTCCAGATCGCGACGACCTGACTCACCTGCCGCCACCAGGTACTTCATACCCGACTGCAGTTGTTCCATATAAGCCATATATCCCCCTACTCGACGTGCGGAGCATCAAACAGATTCGACCGTTGCGACTGCTGCGCCGAGTCGCGCATAGCTCGCTGAATCATCGGCTCCAGATCTCGCATCAGCTGCTGCGGATCTTTCACATCACCTTGAACGGTCAGTGTTATTGGGGCATTTATCGAAACCTGCTGTTCGTACTTGGGTGTCGGCATCTTGGGTGCTTCGGGCTTGATGACAATCGGCGCGGCAGGACTCACTGCAGGCTTTTCCGTCATGGCCCGCCCTACATCCCCCATCACCGGCCCGGTAGGAGCCAGCGCTGGAGCTGGCCCTCGAGCCATCAGCGGCACCCGGTCGTTGTCGAAAGCCTTGGCCGTCGCACCCAGCGTGGGTACTACCGGGCCGGGCAGCGCGACCGGAACCGAAGGCGCAGCCAGCAGCGACACCGGCTTGTTCTCTTTCTCCGGCGTGCCAAACAGCTCTTTGCCCAACAAGCCGCCGACCTCACCGCCGCCCCAAGACCCCAGGGCACCGCCAATGGCCGCGCCTATCGCCGTGCCCACGACCGGCAAAATCATCGTGCCAATCGCCGCACCGGCCGCAGCACCACCCCAGCCGCCCAGCGCGGAGCCCGCAACTTCGGTAGCCCCTTCCAGTTTTTTCTCGATAGGGTCATCCGACTGATACAGCTCGACCGCTTTCAGGCCAGCGCTGATTACCGCTTCGCCAGGCAAAACCTTGGCCTTGCCTGCCATCTTGCCCAGCAAAGGCATAATGCTTCGTTCAGCAGCCGCAGGAAGCGGCGGCACAGGGATGGGCATACGTGAGGCCGGACGAATACGAGGAGCATCGGTCGGACGCGGTGGCACCGGGCGAATACGCGATTCACCGGCCAGGCTTGGCGGTACCGGGCGGATGCGCGGCTCACCGGGCGGGCTTGGTAGTATCGGACGGATGCGCGGCTCACCGACCGGACGCGGCGGAACAGGCCTGTTACGCGGTTCACCAGTTGGACGCGGTGAAACGACGGGCGCACGAGACCCAGCGCCTGCACGACGACGTGCGCGGGCGGATCGCCGTCCTCTACGTGATGTATCGCGCTGGCCCGGCAAACCCGATCCGGCACCTATCTCCGAGGCGTTCACCACGAAGACGCGCTGCAGGCCGCCCCCTTCGCCAGAAGCATTGGAGCCGCCATCTGAATCCGCACCAGTCTCCAGCGTCTCGCGGTAAGCCTCCAACGCAGTGAACCCAATCCCCAGCAGCCCTTTAGGCCTTTTGGCCTCACCGTCTGCATCAGCGCCTTTGGCCTCGTCGTTCTTGGCGTCATCATCTTTGGCGTCATCCGGCTTGTCCTTGTCGACCAGCTTCGCACCGGCTTTGGACGCCACTGTCAGGCCAACGCCCAGCAGCGCAGCGACACGCGCTTTGCGCCCAGCGGCTGCAGCACCAGGCGCGGCCCCTGCGGTACTGCCAACACCTGCAGCTTTTGCGTTGGTCACAAAAACCTGCTGGACCTTCCCAGCTCCGCCGCCGACCGACCCTTTGGCAAGATTCATCAGGCCCTTGCCGATTTTGAATGCACCGAAGGCTGATTTCGCAACCAGCAGAGCACCTATGGCCCCCGTCAGTCCCATAGCCAGGTTCGGCATCTTGTCGCTGACGGTGGTGATGCCTTGGGCTACGGTCGTCAAACCTTGCGCCACGGCATCGGTTGCCGGTCTGATCGCATCGCCCACGCTGCGCATGGCATCGTTGGCGGCCTGTGAAAGCTCGGCCCACTTCTGCGACGAGCCTTCCCGGCGCTCGGCCAGGTTCTTGTCGAGAATGCCCGACGCGTTGCGGGACTGCGATTTCAGATCGTTGTACAGCTGCTTGTTCTGCAGGTACGCGGTAAGCGCCGCCTTGACCTGCATGTCCGCAAAGATGTCGCCGGTTTTCAAAGCCTGCGACAGTGATTCCATCATGGCCTTGGCCTTGGCCGGATCTGTTTCCTTACTGATTTTGGCCGTGGCGGCCGCCATTGCTTCGGCCTTTTTCGGGTCCGTCTTCTGGATGTACTGCTGGGCCAACGCCATGCTGGACTCCAGCGTGGACATGCCTTTCTGCAGGCCGGTTTGCATGGAGCCTTCGTAATCGATACCGGCCTTTTTGTAGGCATCGACCGTATCCGAAGCACCGATTTTGCCCATCCAGTTTTTCAGATTGTTGGCCGCCTCGTCAGAGCTGCCCGCCGTCTTCATCTGGACCTGCAGCATTGCACCGAGCTGCGTCACCGCGTCCATGCCGGTGATACCAATACTGCCCATGTTGGCCAGCAGTTCGGGAAACCACTTTGCCATGTCGGAGGCTTCGAAACTGACCGCCTGCCCTTGGTAGGCGATGGCCTCCAGAGCCTGCTGCATTTCCTTGGCGTCGGTGATCTTGGCGTTTTGCCCCAGGGCGTTGATCATCTTCGCTGTGTCGGTCCCTTCGGAACCCTGACCGACCACGAATTTGGCGGCAACCGGTGCGTACTCCAGCGCCTTGCTCAGTTCCATACCGGCACCGACCAGTTGGTTGACTACGTCAGCGACCTGATTGCGCTCCATGCCGGTATCACGGGCGGTCGTGATGATGGTTCGTGACATCTCCGCTTCTTGCGGTTTGTTGGCAATGCCAGCCTTGATCGCAATGTCGCGAACAATCGCCCCGAAGTCCGCGCTGACTTTCGTCGGGATCGCCAAGGCCCCGGTCGCTACTACGGCTTGCCCGACCGAGCTTTTGACCGTCTCCCGTCCCTCGCTCATCTGCCGTCGGCCTTTGGCCTGCAACTCCGCAGAACGAGCCGTGCGCCCCATTTCCTTATAGGCTTTGCTCAGCCGTCCGACCTCGACGCCCTGCGCCTTGAGGCTATCGAGGTTCGAATTCAAACGTGACAGTAACGCGGTCGCACCGGCCTGGCCCGTTGCATGGGCTTTGCGCCACTCCTCGCGCAACTTGATCGTTTCGCCAATCGTGCTCTGCAGGACGCGAGCCTTGGCACCTTTGTCGTCCAGCGCCTTGATACGGCTCTCAACGTCCTTGAAGGCCTTGCCTACGGTTGCACTGACCGCGCCACCGATGACAAGGCCCAGCTTCAAACTATCACTCATAGACCACCCGAGGCGTTCAAAGGGGGATCAATCCATGATCCACCACAACATTCGATTGAAAGGCATTGCCTCGATCTCAGCAGCGGAAAAGCCCGTCTCCGCTGCCAACTTGCGCGCCGCCTGTCTCATGGTCTCGGGATTACAATTCATCCTCTTCGACCAGGCGAAAATAGCCTTCCTGCAGGCGGCGATAATCGCGCTGTTTCATTCGGTCCAGATCGTCCCGGCCAGCCTCGATCAGGCTGCAGAACAAGTGGAGTTCGTGGGCCTCGGGGCTGCCATTGGCAGCGGCCGCTGCAGCGCGGGTATCCCTGACGCAAGGTGCGCGCATTGTTACCTTGTCGACTTTCACGGTGTTGATTTCCACCGGGTACTTCAGCGTGATGATCGCGCCTGAATCCGTCAGGACAATCCACGACGGCAGCGGAGTGGTTTCGTTGTTGCCAGTTACTTGAGTCATGTTCGTTCCTTAAAGGCCAAGGGCGGCGCGTTCTGCTGCGAGCTGGTCCACGCCGTCGATCACGCGCACCATGTTCACCATGTCGATCTCGTAAACAACACGGCCGTCGACTTCCAGCTTGTAGTAGGAGGCGGCAAGGCTGTGCTTGATCTCCGCCACGGTGGCGGGCTTCCACTCGCCCGGATCAACTTCTTTCAACATGCCGCGCAAAGTAGCAACCACCGGTGTGACAACGCCTTTCAGGCCCTTGAAAGAGCCTCTGAACGTGCCGTTGAACGCGGTCTGATCAGACAGGCCGAAAAATTTCAGCGACTCGCGGCGAACGCCGTTGGTCGTGAAACTGGCTTCCATCTTCTCCAGCCCCATGTCGATCTCGACCGGACCGGCCATGCCGCCGCCGCGGTACTCCTCGGTCTTAAGGCTCATCTTGGGAAGCGTCAGCCCCGGCACGTCACCGCTGAAGTTGATACCGTCGACAAACAGGTTAGTGTTGGAAAGGGTTTGCGGAATCATGTAGAGCGCTCCTTAAGCGGCTTCGAGGACTTCGGTCAGCCACTGATTGGTGACTTCAACGCGGAAATTCGGGTTTTCGGCAGGCGGCACATCGGTGAAACGGATGTTCCAGTACACCTTGCCCTGCTCCAGCTGGCTGGCAGTGTTCAACTCGGTGTCCGCGTAGACCTCAAAATTGATGATCGCCCCTTGGTTTTTCAGGTCACGCATGAAGGCTTCCAGGCCGTCGGTCACGTCCTTGACGTAGGTTTTGGTGATCGAGCGGTCGACTGCCCACTTGTGCCCTGCCTGGATCGCATCCATGACGATGTCGAGCGTGCGGACCCGCGTCACGAATGCCCACTTCGCATCACTGGACAACGTGCGGTTGCCCCACAGGCGATAGCCGTCGTCGCGGATGATCGTGGCGATATTGGCGTTGTTCAGCAGGTTGGCCCGGCACGTCGCGTCACCGGCCAGGTACTCGATGGACCGGGTAGTACCGGTGATGCCGACAAATTCCTTGTTCGACGGTGACGCCCAGAAACCGTACTCCGTGTCAGTCCAGGCAAAGAGCCCGGCGACCCAGGCCGACGCAGGTGCATCGATAGTCTTGCTGGCTATGGTGTCCCAATACTGAACGCCCGGATCTGGCATGAAGATGCGCTTGCTGCCGAAGTTTTTGGCATAGGCTATCGCCGCATCATCGGTCGTCCCTGGCCCGTCGACAATAGCAATGGCACGCAGCTTGGCAGCCAAACCATCCATCGCTGTGGCCACGGCCAGCGTGGCCGAATGCTTGGGCGCGATCAGCAGTCGCGGCTGGGCATTGAAAAGACTCTTGCCGTCGATCAGCGCTTGCAGGCCGGTACGCTTGCCAGACGCGAGCACACCGCCGATGACGGCCGATGTCAGTTCCGCAGCGGTCGAACCTGCCGCCACGCCACACCCCACGATAACGGCCTTGGCCCGCGTAAAGATCGCCTGGCACGCCTTAGTGATCGGCGCATCTGCGCCCCAGGCTGCAATGGCTTCACGCTCGCTGGTGATTAGCTTCAGCTCGTTGACTGCTGCCAACTGGGAGACATCAGGCGCGGTACTGGGGGTGAAAACGTCGCACAGTCCGATGATCGAAGACGACGGCAGCGCGATGGTGCGCGCCCCGGTGTCAACGGTCGTCATGGTGATGCCGTGAAAAAAGCTCATAAAGCAAACTCCAGAAAATAGAAAACCCGCACAGGGCGGGCTATTGGGTTGGTCGGTTATAGAGGGTCTATCTGAGCGATTAACGCTTGCAGGCGTCAGCTGGCCTCACTGTTTCGTTTGAATTGCAGGTAGCGCTCGTCGGTATCCTGGAGCTGGGCTTGGTTCGGGTAGTCGGTTTCATCCTGAGCGCAGGAGAACACCGCTACGACTGTTTGACCGTCATCGGAAAGCTGTGCGTAGACCATGATCACCTCAGAACCTGTAACCCGAAATATTGACCGCACCCTCTTTGAAGGTGCCTGACAGAACACCAGCCAGCCAGAAAATGGTTTGAGCGGTAATTACCTTGAGGTTCGAGAACGAGCCGGTACAGATGTTTTGGACCGTCTCGGACATGCTATTGCCAGCGACCTGCTGGAAACCGATTCCAGACGCAGCCGAGGCAACCGATATCTGGGCGTTTGAGGTATTGAGGCCCGCGACGGACAGCCAGCCAGTTACGGCCTTAGCCGCCAAGGGAATCACGGAGGCAACACTCAGCGACTTGAATGCCGTGATTTGGGCGGTGGTCACTGCCACCTTTTCATAGGTAAAAATCACCTCTCTTCCCTCCATGAATCCGACCTGAAACAGAGAGTTTTTGATTCTCCACACACTGACCAAAGCCGAGGCCGTAAACCCTGCGGGCATATTCGCTCCGGTGTACACCTCTCCCATCGCCAACGAGGTGGCGTCAGTGGCCAACAGTGCTGACACTCCGGTGATGGGGTTATAAATTGCGTAGATCGCGACGAAACCATTCGCCGGTACTGCGCCCGTGTCCATGCCTCCGCTACCGACAGCGGTCAGGTTGATCGTCTTGTTAAAAGAACTCAGGCGATACCCCATGCCACCCACACCGGCCTCAACGATAAGCTCATCGGCAGTGATGACAGCAGAAGCCGACGCACTGACCACGCTCATGATCACGTTACGGGCACTGCCTACGATGGTGGTAGGCACAAGACCGGGATCATCGACAGAGACCACTTCACGCCAGTTGGTCCAAACGCCACTGGCCTGCGTCCGCCAATACCTGCGACTGCCTCCCCCCAACTGCGTCAACGTTTGCAAACAACCGCCATTGTTGTACGGCACAACCTCGACCGAACAACTGGTGGCACCCGGTTGATTGGCCGTCGCCGGGTTGGTGCGGTAGAGGCCGCCCAGTACGGCCGTGTTCAGATCCGACACCAACGAACTGTTGACTGTGCCGAGGCCCACCCCGGCGAGGGTTGCTTGAACAAAGGCTGTATTTGCAAGGGACAGATCGTTATCACCCAGCGCAGCCGTCGGGGCTTTGGGATCGCCCGTGAACACAGGACTATCGAGCCCACCCACCTCGCGCCAGACCGTCCAGCCGCCTGCAGCCTGAGTGCGCCAGAACAGGCGAGCGACCCCACCGCTACCCGCCAGTGCCGAAAATAGCTGAAACGCCCCGCCGTCGTTGTAGCGCATGTTCAACAGTGTCGCGTTCGCCGCCAGAGGTATATTGGCCGCGTCGGCATTCATCCGAAACAGACCTGCCAAGGCGACACTGTTCGCGTCTCCGACCGTAGTTGCGTTATCAGTACCGAGACCGAACAGTCCCAGACACAGGCGAGTAAACCCGGTTGTCGCAATCGACGTATCGTTGTCGCCCGCTGATACAGTCGGAGCCCTTGGGTCCCCGGTAAAAACCGGAGACGCCAATGGAGCCTTGAGCGCGAGAGCATTGGCCGTACTGGCCGCAAAGTTGGGATCATTCCCCATAGCCGCTGCCAGCTCGTTCAGCGCATCCATCGCCCCCGGCGCACCACCCACCAGCGCCGCGATTTTCGCCACAACAAACGCGGTCGTTGCAATCTGTTCGCTGTTCGTTGAGGCAGCTGGAGTCGGGGCTTTGGGCGTTCCGGTAAAAGTCGGAGAATCGACGTTCGCTTTACGCAACAGAGCCGAATCCATCTGCCCGACGGTATAGACATCAGTCAGGCCATAACCGGCAACCGTGGTCGGACTGGTCCCGCCGAGAACCCGCCCATACTTGTCTACGGTGACACTGCGATACGTGCCTGGCTCGACGCCTGTGCGGCCCCACGCCATCTCAAAACTTAGGGCCGTAACACCCAACGAGATAGGCCCGTCTGTGACCAACTGCCAACCGCTGTCACCGTTGACAGTCCCTTGCTCGACCTGCACCAGCAAACCCGGCGTGACGCGTAGGTCGGTGTCAGCATCAGCCGCCCGGGCCCAGGCACTGGCAGCCGTTACATAAATGCCGTTCTCACGCGCAGCCGTCTGCTTGGTGACCAGCACGCGACGGCCCGCTGGCACCGTCACACCGTCAATGGTCTGCAGGCCGCTGAGCGCAATGTTAGCGGTGGTGGCCACAAGAACCGAATGCTTGAAGTCTTGCCGCGCCAGCTCGCTAAGCACGAACTCTTGAGTCGCCAGCACTACGCTAGGGTCAATTTTCAACTCGACGCTGGCCGAGTTGCTGACGATCAGATTCATGCGTACCACTTGGGTCCGGCCGGAGCCTTGAGCCAGCAGCGGCTTGAATGACGGCGCGCAATTGGCGACTGCCACAAGATCATTGTCCGCATCGTAAAGGCCTATTTCGCGAATCCATTTGCCACCGACTTCGGCCGGTATAACCTGTTCGGCAATAATGATCGCCGGATTGGTCGGGTCCTGCTTGAGCTGGTTCAGCGGAGCCCGACGCCACTCGTTGATCAGCGCTTTTTGCTTGGCGTCCGGCTGCGGGTCTGCGCCGTTGGCATCGCCTACGCCCATCTGGGTAATCTTCCAGCCAATGCCCAGGGCATCGGCATTGGCCTGTTTGGCGACGCCGATATTGGTCAGGATGGCGTAAAACTGCGAGTTTTGATCGATCATGAATACACATCCAGGGTGTCGATAGTTGTTTCACGTCCGCCACGACCGATCACACCCGAGACGACAATGTCTCGCTGTTGCGGTGGGTAAACGTCGATGATGTCGCCTTCTTGCACAGAGGCGCTCAGGTAGGTGCTGCCGTTGGCTTCGAGACTGATGGCAAGGCCGATCAAGTGGCGGGAAACAGGCTTAGCGTCATCGATCAGCGCCGTCAGCTCTTCGTACATCTGTTCCGTGATGCCGGTGTCCAGCACGCCTACTTTCAGCTGGAACGTGCCGGGCTCGCCCAGCGGGTTGAGCTGCCACCATTCCACGATGTCGATCAGATAACCCAAAGGCTCGACCACCCGACGCAACGCGCCGATGGTGCCCTTGTGCGCATGGACATAGAACGAAGCCTTGACGGCATTACGCTTGACCGGCTCCGACCACTTTTCGTCCCAGCGGTCGACGGACCATGACGAGGCCAGGTGCGGCAGCAACTCCACCGGACAGGTGTCCGGGTTATAGAGCGTGCGCAATGGCATGGGCGTGGTATCGACTATCGCAGCCTCAATGGCACGCTCAAGCTGTGTACTGCTGTTGGGCAATAGACTCTTCATGTCAGTCACCCTTGGTCAGCGTGAAGCCCTTGCAATAGGCGGCCTGTGACTTGGTAGGGAGAATGTCGACCCAGTCGCCCAAGTCCACGCGACGAACGCCTGCGATGTGCAGCTGGGCGTCGATGGCCGAGCGAGCCACTTCAATACCCAAACGCCGCCGAGGATTGACCCAGGACCTCAAGCGCGCTTCGCACTGCGCCAGAATGGTCTCGTTCTCCGAGCCAGTACCCACCATATGCACCACCGCGTTGATGGTGTAAGGGAGGATTTCAGCGCTCTGCACAATCAACCGATCACCCAGCGGACGAATGTCCTCGTCACTCAGGTAATCGCGCACCTCGTCAAGCAATGACTGGGGTGCAATGCCGGTTTCACTCAACGCCAGCACCGTGACGACTACCGTCGAGGGCGACGGGCTTTCGGCCGTGGCATCAGCAACCAGTCCCGATGAGTTCCGGGCATGCAGGATGTAACTGTTACGCGGGCCTGCAGTGGTCAGTCCCTCGTATACCAGCTGGATACGCTCGCGCAGCGCGTCGTCCTCTTCCTTCACCTCAGCCGTTGGGGGAAAGGTCGTTAGGTCTTCGGACTGGATCACCAGGCGTTTGAGGTTGACGTTGAATGCCAGCTGATCCAGGTCAGATTTACGGGCGTAAGCCAACAGCAACGCCTTGCACCCATCGTTGACGCGCGCGCGATTGCCGAGCTTGTTGTAAGCACCCAGCTCAATCAGTTTCGTGACGGGATCGCTCTCAAGCGCAGCATTCCAGTTGTTACCCATCCAGTCCCGGAAAATGCCCAGTGCTTCCTCATAGGTGGTTTCAACGTCCAACGGTTCCAGCACTTGCGGCGCAGGCAGCGCCGACAGATCCACCGCACTCATGCTGTGACCTCCAACGTGAAGCTATCGCCCTGATATGTGCCTTTCAAAGCGAACGTGACCTGCCCATCGATCACCGATATAGCCCTCACGGATTCGAGCTTTACCCGTGGTTCCCAACGCCCGATGGCCCGGCTGACCTCGGCTTGCACCGCGCTGCGCCAACCGGCCGTCACCGGCAAATCAACGAACCGGGCCAGTTTGCTGCCGTACTCGGGCCGGATTCTGCGACTACCTTCCGGCGTGGTCAGAATGTCCGCAATGGACTGACGCAGGTGATCGAGGCCCGACAAGGGCAAGCCCGTCTCGCGGTCCATTCCGATCATCGTGATTACTCCAGTGGCTCAAACTCTTCATGCGCGTTCAGGTAGGCCAGCGCGTCGGCATCGGAGGAATCCACCGAGGTAACGCCCTGTGCTACGTCGACCAGGCTGCCGTTGGGCAGCACCAACGTTCGGGAAGTGAATACCGTGTCCCGGAAGCCGATCTGTGCAGATTCCGGTGCAGGCGACGACGCACGCGGAGCGACGGTGATAACGAGATCCGTGGACGCGGTCTCCGTTTTGGTTTTGCTCATGCTTTTCTCCAGACGCAAAAAACCCGCATAGCGCGGGGATGGTCAAACGATGGGATCAATGCTTGTGGTGATTGCTGTTGCCCAGGGTGTCGAGGATCGTCCCCATACCTGTTACGTTGCCGGTGACCAGCAGCGCTCCGTCGATTTTCACGTTGCCCGTGAGGTTGATCGAGGCCGATTGAACTGTCGCGGAATCATCCGTCACGACCACCGTTGAAGCGCCCACCTTCACGGTGACGGTGCCCGTCGGCAGGTTGACGGTGTAGCTCTTGGCCTGCCAGTCGTAAACCAATGAACCGCCATCGTCGAAACGCCAGACTTCGACGTGGTCTCGGTTATCGGGCGGCGCGCCTGCATTGCCATAGAGTCCGGGAATAAATGTGCCTTGTGCAGGATCGCCGCTTGGACTCAGTATCGCTCCCTGCTCGCCAAGCGTTGGTGCGCGCCAGTGCCTGGCTTTTCCGGCAGCCAGGCTATGCCAACGAATCCACGCGCTGACCCAATCGCCATCTGAAACACGGCACATCGGCGGGGAAGATGTCAGATCAACCGCCACCACGTAGACGTTCATGATCAGACTCGCAATCATTCGGTCATGCGCTGCGCTCGCGTAGCTCATTCAGCTCCTCCGCAGATCGATAGAACTCTTTATTGCCTGGCCCGATGTCAGGGCTGAACCCCCAGACCAAGCTGCCAGGCGGCTGATCGGGCCACGGCCACTCCTCGTCGCCCAGATAGATCCCCTGCGTCCACTCGATCAGCCAGACCGCATACCCATCCAGTTCGGGACGGGACCAGTCCTGAGCGGCCCGGACAAACTCAGCTTCGTTGACAGGCAGCCCCCACGTCTGTCCGCGCAACAACACCGCCAGTTGAGTCGCGGCAAATGCCGCTTGCTTCTGGCACTCCTCACGCTCTGAACCGACAATGACACGGGCTTCGAACCGTGCGATGAATGCGGACTCGCCAGTGCCTTGATCAATACCGGGCTCAAACTCCGATACTTCCAACAGCACTGCTGGAACGGCTATTTGTTGCAGCATGTCGGGCATGGTGCCGACATACTCCAGCCCGCCAATTGCGTCGCGGATATGGTGCTCAATCGCTACATAGAGCTGATCGAGGCTGAAAGCTTCGTCAGACACGGGCTGTTCCTCTCAGATACTTCTGCAGTTCGAAGTTGAATTCCTGCTTGAGGATCTCAATCAAACGCGCGTCGGCACGTTTGACCCACTCATCAAAATGCGGCCGCGCACCTTCGAGCGAGACCTTGGCCTTGGCGAGTGGGAAGCGGCTGCCATTCTCTTCAATGAAACCCGACCGGCGTTTTCCCTGACGGGTTTGTTCGTACTCGCTCGCATCAAAATGCTTGCTCGCCGTGCGGATCCATATGTCAGGACTGCCGCCATACACCGTCTTCAGAAACGCGCCTTGATACCGGCGACCCGCGACCGTTACACCGGCACGGTTCTGCCGTGCCCGGCCGATTCGGCTGGCCGATATCGCGTCTAAACCCATCCAGAGTTTTCCGCGCATCGCGCCAGCAGTGACCGGATAAGCACGCAGGCGCTGACGCACTGCGGTCACAGCGATACGCTCTTGTCGGCCGACGGCCCTGGCGATATGCGTGCGCAACCACCTGAGCGTTTTGTTGATCGCCCGCCGTTGCGCGGCCGCAGCAGCCTTTGGCACCGCTGTCGCGAAGTTCTTGAAGGCCTGCAAATCAGCCGTCGCTGGCTGCAGGGTGATCATGCCGTCCTTGGCAGATTGCTTGTAGAAGCTGCCAACACTCATGGGTTAATCCTTAAAACCAGCGTGATAAGTCCATCGCCACCGGGCTCCATACGCACCAAGGTGTACAGCCCACCGCCATCAGGTTTGGGCAGGTCCACCCGCACCTGCTGTCTCTCATGTACGCCGTCAGAGTCTGCGACACGAATGACCAGGTGCGGCTCGCGCAAACCAGTGTTGATACGCCCCAGCTTGGGCTGCAGCCAGGGTGCCGAGAACATGCCCGACACCTCGCGCCCCTCAATGAATGCCGTGTCGCTCAGCAGATCAAACACAGCGTCATCAAGGGTTTCGATCAGCTCGCGGAATGCCATGACTACAACGTCAGGCGGATCTGCGCCCGAGGTCGGGTGCAAAGGTGCAGCGGGTTGGACTGGGCTTCACCGGCAACGCCTTTGCCGAACGGCAGCGTCTCCAGCTTGCTGTAGTACGGGATGCCCTGAGTGTTGACCGTTTCCATGTAGTCCGCTGGAGCGAAGGCCGAGATGTACAGGTCCGGCACACCCTCGGGCACCATTAGCGCCTCGTCGTCATTTACGAAAGCAATACCGGCGACCTTGCCACGGTAGCGTTCCCAGACGATCCCACCGAACTCGAAACTTTCACGGGCATCACCACGCAGCTCCGACGCCTGCGCCGAGTTGAGGTAGGTCTCTTTGACCGACTTGTGAACGATCAGCTTGTTCCAGAAGTTCTTGCCGCAGAACGCGCGCGAGCCGGTGCTGGTTACGCTACCGAGTGCGTCCTCTTGCATGTCCAGCGCTTCGCCCGCTTTGACGCGCAACTCGGTACCTGCGTCGTTCAGACCCATAGACAGGCTCTGACGCTTCACGCCAAAGGCTGCGTATATGTCCAGCAGCACGGTTTTGCCGTCAGCATCCAGCACTTGGCCATTGAGCGCGCCCATGCGCTGGAACTCGTGGGTAGCGTCAAGCTGACGTCGGGCACGGGCCAGCCGGGTGTTGATCACATCCTGCACGGCCTGCAACTCAGTGCGTGAACCGAATGCGCGAATGCCTTGAATCTCATCCGCCCGGATCGTGAAGCGCTCAGGCAGGTGGACGGTGTTGAACGGAATCATGCGACGCTTGGTGCTGGTGACAACAAGACCAGAGCTACCACGCTCACCGGCCGGGACCAGCGCCAGGGTGTCGCCGTCCTTTTCGATCTGCACAGTCAGGGTGGCGATGCCCTCTTCCTGAAACAGGCCGAGACCGCTGATGCGCCCCGGCAGGTAAGGTTGCTCGTTGATGGCAGCGGTAAGCGTGGCGACGCTGAATGCTTCGTCGTCGAAAATGGCGATATCGGCCATGGGGGTATTCTCCAGAAAAACGAAACCCCGCAAATGGCGGGGTCGGATAAACGAAAATGAATCGGGGTTGGTGGCCGATGGATCGATCAGCGAAGGATGATGAACTGCTTGGCCAGCGCCTTCTCAGCGTCCAGATCGAGACCGGTCAGCAGCGTTTCAGCGACCTCGGCCAGCCGCACGACGGCGCGACCACGACGAACGATGTCCGACTCAGGAAGCGGCGCAAAAAGAATCGCTGTGGCGATCTCGCTGCCGTCTTCAGCGGCCGGGTCGTAAGGGGCGAACTCACCCGATGCGGTCACCAAGCCCAGCAGTTGGCCCGCATTCAGGGCCTCACTTGCTGCCACGTTGATCGACTCTCGCGAGATGTTTCCGGGACCTTCTGAGAGAAGGAATTCACCGGCATGGATAGGCTCCATTTTGATGGTCATGGACGTGCTCCTGTAGAGGTCGTTTTCTTGCCACCCTGCGCCGCCCTTCGGGCCGCATAGATGTCGTGGTGATCGGGTTGTTTGGCCTGGACCTTGGCCGGTGGATCGTCCTGCAGAGGCAGGCTGTTATCGATTTCAAAGCCCTTGCCGCTGCTGACCAGCTTCTCAAACAGACGCGCCTGCACGGCCTGCTTGTCCAGACCTGCGCTAACGAATTCGGCAGTAAGCTCCGGCAAGCGAGCCGCGACACACAGGTCGCGTACCCCCTTGGCCTGGGTGATGGCCGCCTGCACCGTTGCTTGGTCGGCAAGCTTGGTGGACGCAATCAATGGCTCGATCAGGTTGTTGATGCCCGCCGCGCCGCAGGCTTTCGTAATCATCAGCGCCAAGGCGGATGCATCAGCCGGTTCAGGATCAGTTGGTTCTGGTTCGGGCTCGGGCTCAACAGCGTTGAGCTGATCCAGCAAGGCCTTTGGCGTCTGGCGGAAACGCTGTATGGCAGCACCCTGCCCCAGGCAGGCTTTGACCTCTACTCCCGCCCCGATCTCGTCGGCCAGGCCAAGCGCCAGTGCTTCCGGCGCGGTGAGCCAGGTTTCAGCGTTCACCATGCGCCGCAACTCGACCTCGTCGATGTCCGGCGACTTGGCCTTGTACGCCGCGATGATGGCTTCCAGCGTCTGGTCCAGCACATCGGCGACCTTGCGCAGGTCCTCGGCATCACCGGCTGTGTAGGTCCACGGATTGTGGATCATCAACATGGCGTTGGACGCCATGACCATGCGGTGTGCGCCACACGCGGCAACACTCCCGGCACTTGCAGCCAACGCATCGATCCGCGCTGTGCAGCGCTCACCCAGCCGGTTCAGCGCATTGTGAATCGCCAGCCCGTCGAACAGGTCGCCACCGATGGTGTTGAACGCTGCCACGATGGGCGACACGCCGTCATCAATGGCTTTCAGGTCCTGAATGAACTGGTTGGCCGTGATGCCCCAGCCGCCGATCTCACCGTAGATGTAGATCTCGATGGTGGTCTGCTCGGCCTGGGTTTCAGCCTTGATGCGGTACCAGTTCTGATCTTCGACCGCCAAGGCAACCGGGGCCTTATTGAAAATGCGAAACGGCAACAGCGGTTTCATGGGTTCTCCTTCTCGTCGGGGTCCTCATCGAACGCCGACAAGGTGCTGTAGTTGAGGCCCAGTCCACGGGCACGAGCCGCATCGGCGGCGTTTTCTTCGTCCACGATCTCGGCATCGGTGCCGGTGCGCAGGCACATCTCACTGCGCGAGGCGAGCCCCGCGTTGATTTCCATCGTTCTCGATTGCACGTCCTGCACCGGGTGGATGTAGGACCAGCCTTGCGGTACCCAGCGCGTGCGCAAGTATTCGCGACGGCGTGCCGCGTAGTCGTCCAGTTGCAAAGCACCCGACAACACCGCCATGTCCATCCATGCCGCCCGGACGGGACGACACAGTTGATGGACATACACACTGAACTGCAGCTGCTCCAGACGCCGACGAAACTCGTTGAGCACCACCCGGATGGTGCGGTCGTTGACCTCACGCATGTCGCCGGTCATCAACTCATAGGGCAGCCCCGCACCGGCGGCTGCCGCCATCAGTTGCTGCCGCATAAAATCGGGGTAGTTGTTGCCACCATCGGGCGGTGTCGAGAATTCGACCTCCTCCCCCGGCAGCAGCTCCTGCATCGTGCCTGGCTCCAGCGCGACCATCGGCGTGAAGCCGTCGCCTCCGACCTTGATCGGCGCGCCCGTCAACGGGTCGAGCATGGGCGGACCGTCAGCAGAAGGCTTGCGGATGAAGCCCGCGAACAGGTTGGCTACCTCCTGACGAAACAGGACAGCATCGTCGAAGTTGTCCAGGCTGCGCAGTCTCTTGAGCACTGGTGCAAGCCGAGGAACACCGCGAAGCTGGCCGGGCTCCACCGGCTCAAAGATGTGCAGCATCTGGCTGGCCGGGATACGCACCAGCATGTTGTAACCGGCGTTGATAGAGGTCATGTCACTCGGGTGTGAGCGATAACACCAGTAGGCCACCCGCTTGCCGAATCCGTTGAATTCGATTCCAGCGCGGATAACGTTGCCGGTGCTGGTCACCTCAAACTTGTCATGCGGAACGAACTCGGGTGCCAGGCATTGCAACTGCAAGGGCACCGCTAAGCCGTCATCCATCCGCCTGGGTCGTAACCGGACGAAGCATTCGCCCGACTGCTCGACCGTCCGAGCGATCAAGGCTTGCTGGCCGTAGAAGTCGGTCAACTGATCGGCATCGGACTCGTCCACCCAGTCCTCCCACGTCTCCTGAAAGATACGGCGCAATTCCTTGTCCGCGATCCTGGGCTGCGGGGTGATGCCGGTGCCGATCAGGTTGCTGACCCTGCGATCAATGGCATTGGCCGCATACGGATCGTTGCGCACCGCTGCTCTGGAGCGTGAGCGCAAGTTGCGCAGCGCAGGCATGATCAGGCTGTTGACGCCGGTATCAGGTGCGTCCCAAGTGGCAGATCGGCGACCGTCGGCAGCGCCTTCATAGCTGGCTTTGATGCGCTCCGGCACCAGAAAGCCTGAGCGTGAGAGCGTAGGGTAACGAGTGCTCACAGGCCTTTGCCCCCGTGGTATAGGCGGACAACCCGCGAGCGAGGACCGGCAGCGTTGGTCAGGCTGGTGCGAATCAGATCGCGAGCCTGGATCAGCTCATCAACCGAGCGGTATTCGACCGTCCGATCTGCGTAACGCACGATCTTTTCGCCACGCCCTATCGCTGCCTCGACGGCATCAAGGTGCTTCTGGGTATAAGCCATATCAACGTCTCTTCAGATAGCCGCTGGTGGAAGCACGGCGTTGCGTGGGTTGCTGGAGTTGCGGGGTCGGACGATCTGGCGCTTGAACCGCAGCGGCCACAGGCTGGGGTCGAGGTTCCGGCCTCGGCTCGGGTTTTGGCTCGACACTTACACGCTCGGCCACAGGAGCCTTTGCATGACCGGTGTCGTCGAACAGACCGGCTTGAGCCAAGGCATTTTTGAGCCTGGCCCAGTCGTGTTCCCCGTATCGATGCAGCCCCAGGTAATGCGCCATCGCGAGGCTGTACACCAGCAGGTCCAACGCTTCGTTGCGTTCAGCCTTGCCCTTCACCCACTCGATGCGCTTGAAGCCTTTGACGTAGCGAGTAACCTTGCGCTCGGCCACGCATTGGGCGAAGAAGTCATCGGGTAAATCCCTTGGAAAGTGCAGCGCTCCCGGCCCGCTTTCCAAGTGGTAGCGGTTGTAGATCCAGTCCTTTGCCGTGTCGGTACCGACCATCCACAGCTCAGCACCGTTGCGCTCGGTCTGTCCTTTCCACGTCACGTCAACCAGTGAGGGCCGTTGAGCAATAACCGGCTTGCCAGGTTTGCTTGCGCCTTTGATGGCGAAGACATTGCGCCAACGTCGAACGCGGCAGAACTGATACACCTCGTGAGTGTGGTGCCCACCCGAATCGACGGCTGTTGCCAGGATTGCCAGGCTCACACCACACGGGTGGCGGTAGCGCTCTTTGAGCTTTTCATCCAGCACCTGCCAGGTGCGATCATCAGCGGGATCGCCCATGATCACTTGAAAGTCGACGATCCAGCGCTCCATACCTTCGCCGATACCCACGACCATCATTTCAAGACGATTAGCCTGCACGTCGACTGATGACACGAGCGAAAGCACACCAGCAGGCATGGTGCCCAGCACGTAGTTTTCCAGCAGCGCTCGGGCTTGCAGCACATCAGCTTTGGTTTGCTCTTGTGCGCTGTCCCAGACCTTGGCGAGACGAGTGTTGTAAAACACCTGCATCGGCTCAAGGTCGCCGCGATTCTGAGCCTTTTTGGCCTTTTCATATTGCTTGGCAAGTGATGACCAGTCCTGCCACCCCAGCGGGGCATACAAAGCGTTGAGGTGGAAACCCACCGTCTCACCATCGCCCTGGGCATGTGCGCGCCATTCGCCACGGGCGAGCATGTCACCCTTGTGAAACTCCTCGATCAGGACGTCGCAGTCCGGACCAGCGCACTGGTAATGCACGGTGCTGAAGTCCGGCGAGTACAGCAGGCGCTCCCACTCCAGCGTCTGCATATGCCCACACGTTGGGCATGGCACGTAGTAGTAACGCTGGTCGCTGGTCGAGAACAGGTCATCAATCCGCGATGCACCCTTGATGGTCGGAGAGCTGGAGAAGTAAAACTTGGCGTTGCGGCCGAAGGTACTGCCCCGCGTTTCAGCCAGCTCTATCGGGTCACCCTCATCATCAACGTCCACGTCCCAGCGGTCTACTTCATCGCCGTAGACAAATCGCGCCGACAGTTCGGCAAGGTTGGCCGCAGAACCGGCTGTTGTGGCGAAAAGAGCTCCACCTTCGAACTCTTTGGTATCCATCGTGTTGCGGGCATCCCGCGAACGCGGCGAAGCCACACGCTCGCGCAGAACTGGCGTTGCATTGATGGTCTTGCTAATCCGCGCGGACACCCGCTTGGCCAAGCCAAGGCTGGGCAACAAGGTGAGGATGTTCGACGGTGACATGTGGATCAATGCCCCGATCCAGTTGAGTGCTATCTGCGTCTTCATCAACTGCGAGGCCACCATGGTGACCACCCGCTTGCAGGGGTGACCAGGCGACAAACAACGCATCGGCTCTCGGGCGTAAGGGGTACGCGCCGTGCGGTATTTACCCGGTTCGGCAGCACCTGTATCTCGCGGAATACGCATGTGCTCGTCAGCCCACTCATCTACCCACAGTTCCGGGTCAGGCTTAAGTCCGCGCATATACGCGTCATGGTGAACTTTCACACCATCGGCGTATGGAAAATGCATATGAGCGCTCTAAGAGTGAATAGCGTTGTCAAAGTCCGCAGCTGTCATCGACGCCGCGTCATCAAGAACACGTCGCAACGAAGCAACTAGGTATTTTTCAATCTCCCAAGGGTCTGACATTCCAGACAGTTCGGGAGCAATCTGAGTGGGCAAAGACAAAATCAGGTCACGGAGCATACGACCGGCTGCAAAAGCAGCAGCGTCTACTACCGCTACTTCAACGAGAGACTTGTTCGTTTCAAGAAGAGTGGTTTCAGCGAGCCTCGCTTGGGCCAATGCCAAACGTGCTTTTGATTGCTGGTAGCCAACAACCATTGACGGCGACTCTGGCGGGTTAACCGGTTCGATAACATGCGAAATAGGACTGGGTTGAGCAGACGTACTCGCTGGCCGCCTTGAAGGGTCGCTGGTAATACCCAAAAACTGTTCGGTGGCATCGACATCAACTAACCCATCAGCGGTCTCAATCAGTCTTCCGTTTTGAGCAAGCTTGCCCACGTACTGTCGAGACCAGCCTTTGCTTTTTGCATAAGCAGTACGTGAGAGAAATGTCATGTAAACCTCTGTCAACTAAAGCGCTGTCAACTGTCAACCACTGTCAACCAACGTGGGAAAACTGTCCGCTAACAGACTTCCGCGAGTCCGCAGCCCCGTATGCCCCGAATACCCCCAGGGTCCCCCCTCTCTCTGGGCGCACCAAAACAGGTCATTCGACCCGAAACGCCGAGATCACGAGCCAAGGTGCGGGTGGCCGTGGGTAGGTCCATGACCTACTTGCTCTGGCTGCGCAGGATCTGGGCGTCGACCTGATCGGCACAGGTGTCGAGCAGCTTGATGGCCTGATCCTTCAGCTCCCAGACGTCGCCGTTCGAACGAAGGTCAGTCTCATCGGCGTTGATGCGTTCACAAGGAATCAGCTCAGGGGGTTCGATTCGAACCGCTGACGTTTTTGTGACCACCACCGGCTTTGCCGCGCAGGCCGTCAGGCAAAGGCTGAGAAGCCCAATCACGAACGGGCTTGCTGTTGCGCTTGAGGTCTTCAAATTCTTTCCTCGCCTGTTTGGCTTTGTTTTCGCTGGCCTTGATCCGTTGATTCAAGTCCTTCAGATAGGCAGCGTTACGTTGGGCCTCGGCGCGCAACGTGGTGATGGTGGCCTCGCTTTCGAGATTGGCGTCGAGTGCTTTCTTCTTGGCCGTTGCTTCCACTTCCACCTCGCCGCGCAACGCGACGACCCGGTACTGCTGAATGCCGACGAGCAGTACACCCACCAGCGCGATGATGATTGCAGCGGCGATAGCCTTCATAGGGAATCCACCTTCCGGCCTATGAAACGGGCCACCAATTCGCGAATGGCCGTAACGCCAAGAAAGCCAATCGTTCCACCTGCAGCTACCGATAAGCTCGGCGGCCAAGTCATCCACTCAATCAGGCTGGACGCGACCAGACTCAACGACCCGCAGATCAGCGCTTCGAATAAGATCCGGCGCTTACTGGTTTCTTTGGCGTCGTAGAGGATGCGCAATAGAGAAACGACGATGGCCATGATCATGCCCTGCCACAGTGGATTTGAAATGGCCGCCACGATCCTGGCCCACGTATCTGGTTTGTCGGGCATGGTGCGCATCCGGTTACCCCCTTAGGGGTGAGCTGAAAAACAAAAAACCCGGCGCATTGGCCGGGTTTGATTGTTAGTGCGTGAGCCGCTATGCGGTCGCACCTATCGAAGATGACTACTTTTTACAGGTGGATTCCGGTGGCAGCAAGCCAGTATTAATGCCACCGACGAATATGTAGGCAACACAGCATCAACGCCCCGGCAATGTAGACGAATACCCTCAATCGGCCATTCGCTTTTTTGTACATGTCCCACTGTCCCACTAGCCCAAAGACATGTGGGACGCTTGAACGCCCCGAAAACAAAGCGTTGTCCCACTGTCCTACCTTTATTGTTATTTCTCCGTGTAAAGAGAGAATATTTAAACGCACGCTGACGCGCGCGTAGCGCGTGATAGTGCCCGCTACGCTACATGTGAGAATGCTGGTTAAAAGTGGGACAGTGGGACGGAGCAACGCAGACGGGGCTGTAACCCGTCCCACCATGTAGATAGGCAGTGGGACGAGGTAGGACAAGCGGGAAATGGCGAGAGCCCTCAAGCAGCCTTACCCCATAGCAGCCCTTGAATGCTCAGGTGTGCTTGATGCAGCCGGTCGTAGTAGGTCTGCCGACTGCAACCGCAGTGGGTTATTTTTTGATGCAGGAAACTGTCGCTGTTGCAGTAATGCTCACGCACGACCAACGCAAGCTCGGGTGCCAGGTGCTTGTTGACGATCAGCTCGATGTCGGCAGACTCATCCAGCAGCACTCGGCTGCCCCGCGTGCCGCGTATCAGCTCGCCCTTGTACTCCATCAACATGGCGATCATGTTCCCACCCGAAGTGGTTCCATCATGCGAAGGCGAATGTAGGTCTTCAGCCCATAATTTCAACATCGCATCAATTCGTTTAATCATCGAAACAAGGCTCATCAAACTTCTCGACAACCAGATCTGACGTCCGGCCCCAGTTCGCGGGCTTTTTGTATACCCACTGTCGCAAACCGCTCTTCGACAGCACCGATGATCGCGCCCGCTTCCACCCTAGGCGGTGCATGATTGCACCGACGCGCATCTGCTCTGGCTTGCCCCAATGTCCCGCATCCAGCTTCAATGCGGTGCCCAACAACTCATTGCCACTAGTGGTTTCACCGATCTGCGACTCTTCCAGCCAGTTCAGAATCAGCCCTTCCCACTCGTCGACCACGAAGCGCTCGTCCTGTGCCTCGGCGAACATGGAGGACTCGTCACGATTGACCCACCAGATCTCGCCTGCCTGGAAGCAAAACATCGCCTCAGCCCATAACTGATCACGCATTTCACGCAGCTGCTCAAGTTCGACCTTCGTACACGCAACAGGCCAGTAGCGTCGGTTGCCGGTCGCGTCCTTCAGGTATTCTTCTTGGTTGGTCGTACCCACGAAAACACACTGGCGTGGCACGTCGTTTGTTCTCCGGCCATAGCTTTCCCGGTAGGTGTCTGTCGAAGCAGAAAAGAACTGCTTGGCCTTGGTACTCTCGGCCTTGTTGAAGCTGTCCAGCTCACCCAGCTCGACAATCCACTTGCCACGAATGGCCTGAAAGCCATCCTTGTCGCCGAGCGCAAATGGGGTGTCCATGAACCAGTCGCCCCCGAGGATGCTCATGGCAGTTGATTTACCAGCGCCTTGTGCGCCTTCAAGAATCAACACCGAGTCAGCCTTACAACCAGGCCGCATCACCCTTGCGACCGCCGAGATCATCCACCGCTTGCCGACCTTTTTGACGTACTCAGAGGGTTCGACACCCATGACGTCGATGAGCCATTGTTCCAGTCGCGGTACTTGATCCCACTCAAGCTTCTGCAGGTACTCACGCACTGGGTGGAATGCATGGTCGTGAGCAACGATGCTCACCGCCTCGATGACGCTGGAAGCTTTGACCCGAAGGTTGTAGACCTGAGCAAGCCACTTCATGACCCTCATATCATCGATATCAGCCCAGTCGCCAGTCCCACCGCCGTAGGGCGCGGCCCGCAACTTGACGATCTTGGAGCTGAATGCGCTGAAGCTGATGACCCCAGCCCAGCGCTCGTCGTTGCCGAGTATCAGTTCGATATTCTGCATATGGGCAATGAGCGCCCCGTTCTCACTGCGTGCCAATTGGTCTTTCCAACCACCTGCTGCCGGGGGCCTGACGACCGCTAACACCTGGCGGCGGACGGCCTCTAAACCCTCGGCGACATGCAGATCATTGAAGTCAGTCCATTTATCATGACGCTCAACCGAGAAGATAGGCGCAACGACCTGACCACCAACGATTAGGGCGGCGTTGGTAGCCTTTTCCTCGCCTGGGTTCCAAAGCTGCCCATTCGGGCGTTTGGTCTTCCAGTCATCATCGCGGCAGATGATGATCGGTCGGCCAGGGAGACGGTCACGCATCAGCTTCGCGACCGCGAGGAGGTTGCCTGCATCAAAAGCAATGGCGACTCCGAATGAAGTCGCCATGTGCAGGCTAGCGCCGGTGGCGTATCCCTCACAGATCAGTAACGGCTCACCCGGCTCAGGCTCAGGGCCGATCAAATGAAACGCCCCCTCCTTTGACATGCCATAGGGCCAGTAGGATTTGTCGCGCCCGGTATCCTGTTGCTTTTCCGGGTAGATCACTTGCAGGCCGACCATCTGATCGCGGGCGTTGCTCATCGGGACCAGTACAGCACCTGATCGTGGCGAGTAACGTACACGAAACCCCACGATCTGCTTGCGATCCAGATAGGCGCTTTTGCCCTTATCAGGCATGCGTTCAAACATGCCCGCCGCCCGACTGGCCGCACGACGTGCAGCATTGGCGGCGACCTCAGCTGCGCGGCGCTTTGCGTCCTCCTGACGAGCGCGCATGACCTCACGCTCTTCAGGCGACATTCGGCCCGCTTTCACCTTGATCTTTTGCGACTCACCCGAACGCCAGTCGCCAAAACTGCCGAAGATCAGCGACTCGTTCTTTTCGGTCCAATGCTCGTGAATGACGTACCAACCGTTCTTTTCCTTTCCCTTGTCCTGGGATGTCTTGCAACGGGTCAACTTGCCAAACACCAACGGTTGAGCAGGCTCTAGGCCGTAGTCTGAGAATTGCCCAAGCACCTCATCGAGCATGACGGGCCTCACGCAATTCCAGCAGGGATTGGCAGGTCAGGCATTGCGTGCAACCGGGCAAGGCAATACGTCGTGCATCGGGAATAGCCTCTTCACAGGTTTCGCAAAAAAGAAACGAGTGAAGCGTGAGTAAAGGTTTGGCTGCACGCCTAGCCGCGAGGGCTTGGTCTATGCGCTCTTGCACCAGGTCATTAGCGAAGTCGGCAATGTCAGCCATGATCAGCACCCCGCGTCGTCTGATTGACGTAGGAGGCACGGTTGAACAACCCGAGCAGGCCCTGAATGCCGCGAAACACCTGCAGGCGTATCTCAGCCAGTTCCTGATCGCTCACGACACCATCGCCGATGCTCTTCGCCCACGTCTCGGCAAGATTGGCGACCTGATGGAAGTACTCTGCTATGCCGGTGGTCAACGTCTCCGGCATGTCGTTGGTATAAGCCTCTGCCAACTCCTGCCAAGTCGTATCACCGACCAAGGCATGCACTGCGTCCAAAATACGGCGGTCCTTGGTCAGCTCCAGGATCTCGCCGAACTCCTGAATGTTGACTGTGTGGCTCGGGTGAGTCGGTGAAAGCTTGTGTTGCAGGGTGGTGGGGTTTCTGCCGGTGGTGACGGCAATTGCAGCAGCGCCGCCAGGGTAGTCCCTTGCAGCATGGTAAAGCGCCAGATCGAGCGGCAGGATCTCCCGCTGCGCCCGTTCAACACAACTCAGAGCAATTCGGCTCATGGCATTAATCCTTGAAAGTTGCCAGTGCCCCGCAGCATGTAGTGGTGATACATTTGCTGCGTGGCTTGAAAGGGTTCACACGCCGGTCTTACCGGCACTGTGCCGAGGCAAACGATCCGTCGTTCACCTCTGGCGCAATAGCTGCCCGCTCTGTGGTGGAATAGGCAGCACTCAAGGCATCCTTGCCTTGAAAAAACGCGATGAAGACCGACGGATTGCATGTGGTGTGCCCGTCAACCTTAATCGCGGCCCGGCTCCGCTGTGGTGGCGCGTGCCGGGGGAAACTGGGCGACCCTTGGGTCGCCTTTTTTCTTAGGCGACGCTTTTGTGAGGAGCTGCTGCCTCAAGTAACCAAGCCTCTTCAAAAGGATTTCCGGCTTGTCTAGCTGCGTTTGCGAGCAGCTCTGCGTAATTGGTCTCGGCGGTGTAGTCAGTACGCGGTAGGCATCCCGCAAGCCGCCATTTGTTCAGCGCCTGACTGCTACGGCCACAGATCCGCGCTGCAGCCCCGAGGCCCCCGGCCGCTTCAAAAGCATAAGCAATCGCATTGGGATAATTTTCGGGGTCAAGCATCTCGAGCTCCAAAATATCAACTTAAGGTTGAGAATAAACATCAACTGACTTTTGTGCAACCCTCATGAGAGCATCAACCTATGGTTGATAGAAACGAAATTAGGGCTGCATTCAGCTCTCGACTTCACGAGGCCTTAGACGACGCTGATGTGAGGCGCCACGGACGAGGTGTGGACGTCCATAAATTCTTAAAAAATCTAGGAGTGCATAAAACAACACAAGCTGTCAGCAAATGGCTGAATGCCGAGGCTGTACCCGAAGCGGACAGCATCGCAGCTCTTTCCACTTGGCTCAACGTACGGCGCGAGTGGCTGGAGTACGGGGTTTTACCAAAAAATCGCGAGGTCACCTCACCTACTCAGCCTCCGGCAGTCACAAGTAATGTAGGCGAAGTTCAGAATCGCTTTGGTAAAGTGCCATTGATCTCATGGGTTCAAGCGGGATCTTGGTGTGAACCCATGAATTTCGAGGTCTATGAAGGGGAGAACTGGCTATCCTGCCCAGTGCCGATAAGTAAAAACGGATTCGCGTTAGAGGTCCGTGGAGACTCTATGACCAATCCTGGGCCAGGTAGGAGCTATCCCGCTGGATGCATAATTTTTGTAGACCCGGATGTAGAGGTTCGAACAGGCGATCGAGTAATCGCAAGAGTACCTCGAACCAACGAAGTTACATTTAAGGTTTTAGTTGAAGACGCTGGCCGCCAATTTTTGAGACCAATAAACCCTCAGTATCCAATAATTGACATCACTGAGGAGACTCACATATGCGGCAAGGTTGTAGGCTCTTTCATACCTGAGTAAGATCGTTAGAACTCATGAACTCAAAAGCTCCTCTGCACGAAATACTGAGACGAGATTAACTTCTGAGAAAGAGAGAGAGGCCTCCTGCCTTTTCGTAAGACGTACGCCATGTTCAAGGATAATAACGAGATGTATCCACGCAGTTCTACGAGTAATCAGTTTGTAATTCACAACCTTTTCAGAAAGACGGATATCTAGAATTCTGGCAAATCTCATAAAGTTTACGTTGGACGAAATATATTTAACTTCATAAACGATGTCGATCCGAGTCTTTCGCCTAATCACTCCATCAAATTCGACCGAAGCAGTCTCATTGTAATACCTTACCCCTCTTTCTATAGCTTCGCCTTCTTTCAGCTCAAGACGGTTCAAAGCCAGGGCCTCTAGATAATACACTCGATTAAGATCTACTTTCGCCATGCGCGAAGGCAGCGGGTTATCGAATCCCACTTGAGTGCCTTTTGCACTCTCTTGAAGTGGTTGCGGCGGCTCCTCTGACGTTTGATCTGGCTTATAGTGTGGAACTGAAGAAGTTGAGTTAGTTGGTGCATCGCCAGTTGTTACAGTATCTTCAGAGCTACAATCTGAATTCTCGCGTCCGCTCAGATCGTCATCAGCAGGAGATAGTTTAGTAGAACTCGACATAGGATCCGGTTCAGTCTCAGCAACAGCTGCGGTCTCCTCGACGTCGTGTGCTAAGTTTGACATTCTTGATTGCTTGGGCAGCACCGACTTCTGATAATCGAAAAACTCTTTGTTACCTCTAATAATAGCAGCAAGATTTTGTAGAAAATCTAATTCAGTAACTGCAGTAGCAATTACAAATATTGCCGCAAAATAAGTTGTTACGTTGTTTGAAAAAATGGCAAGTGCTGTAACACAAAATATTGCTAAGAGCCTCAAAGCGTGGGCTCTTATACTAGATTTCATCGAGCAGATGCCTGAAATCGCTGCAATTGATAACAAGCTTGCAGCAACCACTTCTAAAAAGTTATTAGGCATATAATCTTCCATGACATTCCTCAGGCGACCTTGAATATCTGCATAGGGTTAAGGCGATAGTCACTTATAGCAGCAAAATGACATTACGCAAATTATCAACCAGCAGTTGACATTTATGCATTGATCGGTTGATATTTGCCTCACTCTTCCACCACAGAGCGAGGCAACAAAATGCACACCTTAGCAACGCTGCATCTGCATCCGAAGGTCACCGACCCGTTACGCGTCTTCGAAGTTCGTCATCTGGCCACCAAGAGTGGCTGTGCGTTTGTAACCACTAAGCCAAAGTCGAAAACCACAAAAAAACCGTTCCCCTTCGATCCAAACGACGGAGGGCAGGCAGCATGAGCAAGTACAAACTCGACGCCAACACACTGGCTTTACTCAAAGCGCAGGCCAAGCTGACCGAGACTTTCAACCACACCATTCGCTCTGCAAAGAACGGTGCCCTGTCCTTTCGGCTCAAGGTTGAACACACCTCGGCAGAAACAGTGTTCGGGATCGAGATAGGCAACCAACGCCACTCCCTGACGCTGCCAAACACCCCGACAATGCACCTTCAGCTTGCAGCTTTCATCGAAGAGATAGCCAACGGCTCGCTCGATTTAGGCACATCCACAGCAAAGCATATCGATGGGAGATACAGCGTTCTCAACGAGCAACTGAGTCTGCAAGTTTTCGATCTGGTACGCCGGGGCGGCATGCTGAGCCTAGACGTTGGCCTTGAACAGCCGATTCATGTCTCGATTCATCGCAACAGAACCCGAACAGCAGCAACAACCCTTATGACTATCGGAGTCAGGCAGCCCCGGACCAAGTGCTTCACGCTGTCCGGACCAGATGCTGAAATCCATGAAAAGGTTGTCGAGTCCATCAATCTCCTGGCCAGCATTGCGACTCCCGCAATGCTGGTGGCTTAGGAGGAGACATGGAACGCACCTTGGCTCAGACCGCAAAACAACTTGGCATCAGCAGACCCAAGCTCATCGCCCTGATGAGGGAAAAGGCACTGCTCAATGAACGAAACCTTCCCGCCTATCCCACGCGGGATCGCGAGTACATGCGTGTCAAGGACAGCAGTTGGTTCCATAACCAGTTGGGCATGCAGTACAGCCAGTCAACCAGGATAAAGCAGCTCGGCATACGCTGGCTCGCCGAACAACTGGGGCTGGCCGCGCCTGAAATACCGGCCGACAAACGTGACGTGGCCTAGGGAATACGCTCGCCAGATCGTCGCGCTTCACACGCGGGAGGAACGCAATGCAGCGCTGCTTGAGGTTCCTGAACATCTGCGCGAGCTCACCAAGCGGCACTGCCTGAACAGCTGGAACCACCCAAAGCGGAGAAAACCGAATGAACCAAGAAGCGATTGACCGACTGCTGATCGACTTGCTGCGCATTCCGCCAGAACAGCGCACTCAGGACGAGGTTGCCACTGTCGTTGCTGGCATTAACCGAGCCGCACTTCTCGACGCTGTTGTGGAAGGGCCATTGCAGCAGGAGCAAATCAAGTTACTGGCCATCACGGAGTTTTTGGCTAGCGAACTTCAAATGGTCGAGGCCCACGTCTCGCTTGAACTAAGTTCCACTTCTCGATACCGGACTCCCCTCACCCTCACCATGCGTCGACGTGATGCAGGCTACGTGTTTGGGCGCGGAGAGACCGCGCAAGAAGCCCTCATGGACATACACGACTACCTTCCTCAACCAACAGAGGCTGTCGTATGAAGGACCACAGTCAGAATCCGCTACGTCTGATGCCGGCACCGGAAGCGGCGACCGTTGAACTGTTGTATCGGACCTTCGGAGATGTGCTCATCCCCCTAGACAAGCTGCGCGAGCAGTACTTCCGAAACCTCAACGAACGGTCGTTTGTTGCTGAGATTGAGAACGGGCGAATCCCTCTCCCGATCACTACCTTGGACACAAGCCGCAAAGCACCGAAGTTCGCGCACATTCGGCATGTCGCAGCTTTGATCGACATCCGGGCCTACAAGGCCGATGAAGAGATGGGCAATTCGCAAACTGAATCAGACTCACTGACATAACCAAACGGCTGCCACCACCAGCCGAGCAACCTCACCAGGAGCACACCACATGACTACGCTTCAAATCTGCGCGCTGATCGGACTCATCATTTCAGCCGGCCTGCTTTTATGGTTTGGCTACATGTTGGGCCGCAGCGACGGCATCAAAGTTGGCATCACGACCGGCGAGCAAGCACCCCGCGAACAAGACGTCGTGGCGATAAATGAGCTTCAAGCATCACTCAGGCTGATCCGCACTGATCATGAGCAGTTGGCACGACACTGCCAAAGGCTTCAGAAAGGCATGGCGTTTGGCGCTCAGGAAAGAGACGTGCTGATCGATATTGGGGAGAAACTGAGAATTGCTGCAGAGACTTTCAGCGCGTTTCGCACCGGTAAAAAGCTTGAGCGTGACTGCCTAGCGCTCCGACAGCAAGCGTTGCACATGGCTGAAGCGCTCGGCGTGTCAGGCCAGCAGGTGAACGCAGCATGAATCGATCAACCCCCCTGCTGCGGCTCAGCCCGCAAGCTGCTGGCGACCTGCACCAGCAGCACATTAAAGCGCTTGCCGAACTCCGTGCTACGACCCGCTTCAACAAAGAGCTGAACAATCGACTGAGGTCGATGATTGGCCCTAACGCTTTACGCACTTTGCGGAAGGACGTTGAAAACGCGCTGCTACTGGCTGATCTGGTCGAAGAGAATAATCAGGCGCACGTGCTTTACGTTGTCTGCGCAAAACCACAAGCGTCTGATGAATCAATTCGCAACCAAGCATCGGAGGAAAGCGGCGGTGATCGCTTACAGGCTGACCACCAGGCTCAAGCCGCTTTGATCCGCAACAGCAGCTGGAGCCCCACACAAAAAACAAACAGCCTCTGCTGCACAGCAGCAGGCATTACTGCTCTGCCCAGCAGCACCACCGAAGCGACTGTACCCCACGAAAAGCTGCGCGAGGCAGCCACTCATGATGCAACGCTAATCGCTCAGAATCGCCCGCCCGCGCAGCCTTTGGTGGGGGGTAAGACCCTGTCGCAGATCTGTGGCAGACCGCTCCAGCCTGAATGTCCCGTGAAAGAGCTGTACCGCTTTTCCAACGATCATGAACCAAGACTTTCAGACATTGGGCTGAGGTGCACGAAGTACGGCCTGCAGGCCAGCGCGACGGTCGCGACTGAGGTGAAGCCATGAGCCGCACGGGAGCGCGTGACAAAGCGCGCAGGCAACTTACCGAAACCATCGCAGTGTTGAGCGACAGCGTGGCCCTGCTCGGTAAGTCACGCACACTGGTCGGGAATTTCGGAACTCCAGAAGCCACTCAATACCTTGCAGATTTGGATGCCTTTTGTGCCCGTCTCTTTCCTGGCCAAGTACACCAACACCCCGATAATTTGGCCGTCGACAACTTCGCTGCAGCCATGAAAACAAAGCTAGCCGAAGCTCGCGCTAAAGGTCGTAGTGGATGGAGTGAAACCAGGGTGCAGGATAGAACGCTGGCAGAGATGTTGGTCGGGCATATTCCCAAGGGAAACCCTGGCAACTTCGAGGACATCGCCAACTTTGCGATGATGCTTCATCAGCGCGATGCCCACCCTCAGGAACTGACATTCGCCTACAACGCGATGCTCAGCACAATTCCAACCAGACGCGTTCAGAGCGGGCCCAGTAATATGACCACGCCCATCATAGTGATGGCTAAAGAGCGCCCCATACTATTCAACGGGCTGATGACGCAAGCATTACTGGCAGGCCAGAAGACAGTAACGCGCCGGCTGGTGGAAAAGCCTCCCCGTACTCCATACACGGAGCTTGCCGAAGGACGTGGAGCGCAAACGGCAGATGTACGCACGGCTGATTGCCCTTACGGCCAGGAAGGTGACCGGCTTTGGGTGCGCGAGACATGGATACCCTGCCCCGACGCCGGACATGAGTCCTGGAGTAAGCAAACCTTTAGTTACTCCGCGTGGGTGAGGACAGGCAAAAAAATCTGCGACGTTCCAGCAGCCCTTCGCAAACCGAGGCACTGCATCTACCGGATAGATGCAGCTGGTGACTCCTACGGTTTTAAATGGCGGCCCAGCATCCACATGCCCCGCTGGGCGTCCCGGATTCTGTTGGAAATAACAGATGTACGCATCGAACGGCTGCAAGACATCACGCAAGAGCAGGCCATTGCCGAGGGCGTATTGAGCTGCCGCGACCATCTGGACCCAGATGGCATCGGTTACTCGGCAAAGGAGCTGTTCTCGATCCTATGGGTCTCGCTTAACGGGCACGAGAACTGGGACGCCAACCCGTGGGTTTGGGTAGTTGAGTTCAAACAGGTGAAGCCATGAACACCCTATTTCTGCTGATGGCTCAGTATGACGGGCGAGCTGTGATCCCCTTAAACGAAGTATGTTTAGATTACATGCACTTAACAGTCGAAAAATTCAAACGTAAAAGGCTTGACGGCGAGATAGATATTCCCGTTGTACGCCTTGGAGCTGACAGCCAAAAGGCGGCTCTCGGCATCCACATAAAGGACTTGGCTGACTATATTGATCGACAGCGGGAAAAAGCAGCGAAGGAGCAAAATCAGCTCATGGGGCGAGTCGCATGAGCTAACGTGGCTCGTCAAAATTTCGAGCCACTCACTTCGATGATTTTCATGCGTCGACTCGCTTCAGGCCGTGCATTCGTGATCAATCGCCAGCGCGAAGCAATCGCTCTGTGTGATGCTGATACGGAGGCGCTTTAGCGCTCGACGCTTGAGGATCATGATCTACTCAATTTTAGATGGCCATCTGTGTTCGCTTTCAGATAGGCTACGCGCTATTCGCGTTATTGGAACTGAAATGTCTACCGCCACATCCTTCGTGACACCCCTACGCTATCCCGGCGGCAAAGGCCGTTTAGGGGCCTGGCTTGCTGAACTCCTAGGCCACAATGGTCTGTACCGCGGACTCTACGTCGAACCCTATGCAGGAGGAGCCGGCGCTGCCATGTATCTGCTCATCAATGAACATGTTGAGCGTATAGCTATCAATGACCTTGATCCGGTAATTCACGCCTTCTGGTGGGCGGTCCTTAACGACACTGATCGATTTATTGAGATGATCAGGGAGACCCCTGTCACGATGGACACGTGGTATTCTCAGCGAGAGCTTGTAAATGATGCCTGTAACGCTGACAGAACAATGCTGGGCTTCGCGACGTTTTTCCTTAATAGGACAAACCGTTCAGGCATGATAAAAGGTGGAGTCATTGGGGGCATTAAACAAACAGGTAAATATTTGATTGATGCTCGATTCAATAAAGAAAAATTGATTACGCGCATCATTAACATCGCCAAATTTGGAGATCGCATCCAGCTTTTTAACACTGATGCGATGGAGTTACTAAAACATCCCGACCTTGAGATTGGCAGAAAATCATTGATTTACCTTGACCCACCTTACTATGTAAAGGGTAGTCAACTATATCGCAATCACTACCTGCCTGATGACCATAAAAAAATAGCAGATATCGTTATGCAAATCGACACACCCTGGCTCGTAACCTATGATAATTGCAGCGAAATCAAAGCATTGTACAACGAAGCAAAAGGGGTCGAGTTCTCTCTTCACTACTCAACCCATATGCTAAGACCTAAGACAACCGAAGCCATGTTCTACGGCAACGTAGAACTACACACAAACCCTACCCTCAAGCGATAATTTACCAACATTCAATAATAAAATATTTCAACTCACTCCACATTGAGTTCAAGGTCTCCCCATTGGGGAAATGGGCAACAGAGTGAAGATATTTCTGAAGAGTACTGATATTCAGCATTCCTCCATCTTCCACACAGTGCCGCAAGACAACGTCCAAATGATCCTGACTAAGCTTACCCTGTGCCTGCATATGCCTAGCCGAACATTTTACTTTATCCCGTAAAGGAGTATTGTGCTCCACTTTGCGCATGACACCAGAATTATTTGATAGATAGTTGTCCGAGCTAAGCTCCAAAAGAGCCCTTAGCAAAAAGGACACTGATATCGGAGTTCCTTTGCTGCCTGAGTGCTTAAGAGTTGCTAGCTCGCGCAGTATATCGTGCACTTTGGTTTCGCTGCCAGGTACATCAAGACCATGAGTTGTCAAAGCGAAAAGCCGGTCCCTGGTGCCTGAGCGTGGCTTTGCAGGACGCCCTTTCGTCGAGGGATTGCTACCCGCATCGGGGTTATTGGGTGAAACAGTATCAACTTCAGCGCCGCCTTCACTTGAAGGGTCAACCGATATCGGCTTAGGGGATTGCTCTTCATAGTCCCCCCATGCACCAGCTGCCTTCCATTTCTCTACGAGGCCTACGCGCTGGCCCACACTTTTTAGTTCAGTGACTGATGCTTTGCCATTAGCCATGGCTATTAACATAGTTGCTACTGCACGATCAAAGTATTCCTCATCGGAGATACGAAACACCTCTCCCTTGGAAACGTGGCATCCAAGCTCTTTACGTACAGCAGGAGTACTAAGCATGCGATGTAACGTCGTGACTGCTATCAGGTCGCATTGGGTCTGGGTAATGAGACCTTTTGAGAGCGCGTACAAAAGAAGGTTAATTGCTGACCGGTTTGTGCTTCTACTTCCCAGCCTAGCGAGAAAACTATCGTACTCTTTTGCCCCCCACGAAGCCACCCCTATACCGCCGTGCTCTCCTCCGTGGCGCAATTGAATCCAATAAGAAGCATCAGAAAAGTCTTTCAACACTGCGAATTCCACACGCAAAGGGATTGGCTCAACAGCTTTCTTTTTCAACTGCTCATATTGCTTACGCAGCTTCAAGTCAGGACAAAGCTTAGGATTATTTAAAAACTTTAGCGCTGCGACGCGCCGATTACCTTCAACAACAACCCAATCTTCTTTATCTGTATCTTTTGATGGCACCACCCCCATAACATCAAAAGGACTTAGGCCTTTAGCAGATATATCCGCAGCCAACTTAAGTACCTTTTGAGCAACACTACCGGATGTCATCCACTTGTAAATATCGCGCTGGGATTGCTTTTCTCCATGCCTGGCGTTTTCGTAATCTAGTAAAATGCTATTGAGAGAAATATTTTTTGTAATACTCATACATTCACCCGCACTTTATCGGCATTAGACACATAATTGATATCAATATTCCGATCAGACTTATGTGCCAAGGTTTGCATACCGACCAAGTGCCGGCCTGCAGGATCAGTGCTTTTTAATAGCTTCAGGGACATAATCGAATTGCCGAATGGCGTAGGCCGAGCCATGCTGAAAGACTCATACTTACCAGCAATGGGGTGCCAAGATCGATTGGGAGATACGTTAACGTCGGCAACTGCCATGATCGGGGTATTCCTTTACTGCCCAAAGGACGCTGATCATGCCAGCCTTTTGATATCGGAGACAACAGTTTGAGGAAGCGCCGACCCGCTCGGAGGCCGACGGGACATTTTTGTTCTGCTATGCGCCAGAACAGTGTCGGCCATCGCATGCGGGTAAGCTCGCGCCTCAGGACGTTTAGCAGCGTATCCATTGAGCCGACCCAAAGCGACACTGCTCTGAAAAATCGACGCTGCAGTGTCAAAATTGCTACATTTCAGTGGCAGGCCACCCAAACCCTATTGAATAAGGCCCCAAAAGCTCTACCAGTCCAATCCATCATCGGAGCGACGGAGAAGCGGCGCGTGAACGAGCGCCTTTTATCGGGGCTTGCGGATGACATTAGCGTCGGTAGCTCAGAGAGAAGTATGGAGGCATTCTATCATCGGGCGTCGTTGTGCAGCCACGTTAGCCAATTGATGCCGCTGGATGGCTGTAAATTGGGAAGGTTTTGATGGATAAGTTTGAGGTCTTTAGGAATTGATCAAGCGGGCATCTCTGTCGCCCGCAAGATGCTTGAAAGCAGGTCCTCACCTCAGGAGCAAGACCGGGACACTATGTGTGTCGGTGTCGGATATACACCTCTGACTGACAACCGCCCCCACCTCACCCCGCACTCAACGGAATGAACACCGCAAACGTAGTCCCATGATCCGCTTTCGACGTCACCTCGATACGCCCGCCGTGCGCGTCGACAATCCTGTCGACGATGAACAGACCCAGCCCCAGGCTTGAATAAGGTCCGTTGTCGATCATCTTTTCGGGTGAGTAGCGGTCCATCGGGTTGAAGATGAACGGCAGCACATCTGCGGGAATCGGGCTGCCGGTGTTGTGGACGATAAAGCGGAGCTCGCCCTCCGAAACGGCCAGCGTCACTTCGACGGGATCGCAGCTATTGCCGTGCTGTATGGCGTTGCCGATGAGGTTCGAGAAGACCTGCTCCAGTCGATCGCCATCGAAGCGGCCGATGACCGGGTCCTCCGACGTCAAGCGAATGTCTGCTTCCGGGTTGACGGTACTCGATTCGTCAACGATGCGAACGCAGATCGGTTGCATGTCTATTTTGGTCTTTTTCAACGGGATGCCTGGACCAATCTGTGAGCGCGTGAAGTCGAGCAGATCGCCGACGATCTGGTTGGCCCGCTTCACGCTGGAGTAGATCCTCGATGCAACCTTGGTTGGCCGCGCGCCCAGATCATGGGTGCGC
>Ga0105244_10000282_pt1 | contig 50739 bp, 48 predicted proteins | sample KBSM44metaG_FD_80423 | JGI IMG/M metagenome (GOLD analysis project Ga0105244, IMG submission 80423) | Miscanthus rhizosphere microbial communities from Kellogg Biological Station, Michigan, USA - KBS M4-4 metaG | ecosystem: Host-associated > Plants > Roots > Rhizosphere > Soil | place...
CGGCTACGAAGCCGGACGCACAGGTACGCTGGTGGCGCTTGATCAAGTCAGCCCGTGGACCCGACCGATGGCGTACGCCCGACAGAAGGCGTTCGCAGCATTCGAGTGCGGTCAGGCCGGCGGTGACCTGGGTATGTCCTGTTATGCCTGCAACCACATCGGCTCCGATCTGTTGTTCATGGGCGAACCCTTACAACGAGTGTTGAGCGAACTGGAGCATGGCCTGGCCTGGGTGCGTCAGTTTCACTATATCGACATCGAACGCATCCTGCTGGCGCAACAGGCGTACGCCAGCGATCTGCGCGATGGGCGTCAGCACCGGCCGCTGACCGAACTGGACGGCACTGAACATGACCGTTTCGGCCCCATCGACCGCACCAGCGTGTCACAGCCGACTCTGTTCTGGACGTGGCTGTATTCAGGCATGTCCGCGTTTTACTACGGCGATATCCCTTACGCATTGCGGCGTTTCGAAGAGGCGGCCGCGCTGACCTGGTCCATTCCGGCACACATCAATCTCGCCGATTACTACCTGTTCTACAGCCTGGCGCTGGGCAGTGCGCAGGCACCGGGGGAGGTGGCCGAAAAACTGGAACAACTCGAACGGCAACGTCTGCGGTTTCTGTCATGGGTCGAGCTCAACCCGGCAACCTTTCGCAACAAATTGCTGCTGATCGAAGGGGTCATCGCCCGTTTACGCGGTCAGGAGCTGGTTGCCATCCGCTGTTTTGATCAGTCCCAGATAGCTGCTGCAGCGGCCGGTTTCATCCACGAGCAGGCGCTGGCGCATGAACAGCTAGCCGATATCTGCTTACCTAACGGGCTGGTGTCGGGTGCCAATCACCACCTGCGCGTCGCGCGCGACTGTTACAACCTCTGGGGGGCCAACAGCAAGGCCCGCCAGCTGGAAGCCTTGCACCCGTTTCTGAGCGCAGAGTCGTCGTTCGAACCTGTCCGGCCTGTGACCCAGGTCCGCCTCGATCTTGAAGTGGGAATCGAGGCGGCGCGCGCACTTTCGCAAGAGGTATTGCTGGAACGACTGGTCGAAACCCTGATGAACCACCTGATGATTCAGGCGGGTGCCGATCATGGCGTTCTGATGATTGTCAGCGGCGCCGAGCTGCAACTCGCGGCAACCGCTTCTGTCGAGGCCGGCAACGTGCGGGTCGCGCTGGACACCGGGCAGCCGCTCGAACAGATGGCGCCTGCCTCGGTGCTCAACGCCAGCAAGCGCACCCGCAACACTCTGGTGCTCGACGATGCCCGGGCAGATTGTCCCGAGGCCTACAGCGCCGACCTCCTACAGCGCCAGACGCGTTCCATGTTGTGCCTGCCGTTGCTCAGACAAGGCACATTGATCGGTCTGGTCTATCTCGAAAACAGCCTGGTCCCCAAGCTGTTCAGCGCCGAGCGCCTGACCATGCTGGAAATACTCGCCTCTCAGGCCGCCGTGTCACTGCATACCGCCAGGCTGTATGCACAGCTGGTCGAAGACACCCGACTGCGTGCGCAAATGGAAGCGGACTTGCGCAGTTCCCGGGCAGAACTGGCGCGTAGCTCGCACCTTAAAGTCATGGGCGAGTTGTCTGCTTCAATTGCCCATGAAATTAGCCAGCCGCTGCTGGGCATCTTGTCTAACGCCTCGGCGAGCCTGCGCTGGCTTAAGCGCGATCAGCCCGATCTGGAAGAGGCGATTCAGGGGCTGGAAGACATTCGCTCAGACAGCGCCCGCGCCGCCGATATTGTCCAGGCACTTCGCGCGCTCGCCAAACAGGCGCCGTTGCAACGGCTACCGGTGCAGATCGACGAGTTGATTGGTGAGGTCGTGCGCCTGACCGCCACCGATCTGGCGAACCGCAACGTGCAACTGCAAACCCGGCTTGATGCGCAATGCCCGGTTTGGGTCGATGCGGTGCAGATCCAGCAAGTGGTGTTCAACCTGATCACCAATGCGCAGGAAGCCATCGTCGGAGCCGGGTTGCCAGATGGACGCATCATCATCGGCTCAGCGGTCAAGGATGATCATGTTCAAGTCTGCTTCCAGGACAATGGGCCGGGAATTGACGCACCACAGCGCGAGCAAATCTTCGATGCGTTCTACACCACCAAAGGCAGCGGCATGGGGATGGGGCTGGCCATCTGCAGGTCAGTGATCGGTGCGCACGGCGGGACGCTGGTGGTCCAGGACAGCGAGCAGGGCGCCAGGATCTGTTTCAATCTGCCGATCGCGGCGGCCAGCGTCGGATAAAAAAAGGCCGCATGAGCGGCCAAAGGGGAGGAGTTCGTTCTGTTGGCCTCGATCAGTTCACGCGTGCAGCGCCTGCGCGCGAAGTTGTCGCAAGCCGTCGACCACGCTATCGGGGATTCTCCTGTCGGATATGTCTCGATCAATCATTGGTGTGTTGGGACGTCGGTTTGTGATCACGTGATCAACGGCCCGCCGCCAGGCCTTGGGTGTCATCCCTTCCAGCCGGCTAAAGGTGTGGGTGAAATGCGAGTGGTCCGCGAAACCGCATTCATAGACGACGTCGGTGATCGGCATCGAGGTGATCAGCAGGCTTTTGGCTTTTTCGATTTTCATCCTCACCAGCCAACCTTGGGGTGAGTGTCCGGTACTTTTTTTGAACGCCCGGGAAAAATGGCTGCGCGAAAGGTTGCAGTGTTCGGCAATCTCGCTGATGCGAACGCAACTGCCCATATCACGCAGCATCAGTTCCTTGGCGCGGCGCTCTTGCCAGCTGGACAGGGCGCCCAGCGGTCTCGCAAGTTCACATGGATGGTCTGAATTCACCGATTGCGGGTTCATGGCGGCTCTCCTGATCGTTAGGGAAAGTCTGTCCGCCGGCGACCTTTAAAGTCCTTAATCAAACCTTAAGAATTATGAAACGCCGCGACCGATCGGCGTGGGTGATTAAAGCCATACGAGGCGCGCGCGCGTAGGGTGCTCAGCGGGGCGAGTCCCTTGCTCTATTTTTGGCTGAGCGCCGCGATCGATACCCCCGATGCCACAAACGTCATTCCTGCCCCCACGTCAGACCATTCACAAGTCGTGGCCGCTGGCGTAGAAAACCGGAAAGTGTAGTGGCGAAAGCGCCCATGGGCGCGAATCCAGCTGCCGTAAGTACAGCAAATCACACGCCGTACACCTGCATCTGGATACTCACTGAGCCGCGGTGCGGGTCGACAAACTGCGGAATGAATGCCAGCACGAAAAGGCCCAACCATTTAAGTATTTCCAAGCTGTCTGGCTTAGGGGCTGCATTCTATTTTGGCAAAACCTCAGAGGCGCCGAACGGGCGGCGCCGGCTCCCCCAACAACATCCTTTGCCGCCAGGCGGGTGCGCTGGTGGGGAACAGCACTTCGTTCGGTCGCCAGCGAGCAACGCCGAAGGCGGCCGCAATACGCTGGCGTTGCTGGCCCTGGACAAGGACGCGCCGGTAACTGTTCTCGCTCTGCTGTAGCCCCAGCACATAGCCCATGCCCGCCTGGAAATCGCCTCCATGGGCTCGCCACCAGGCGGCGATCAACTGTGGGTCGGGCCAGGGCAGGTTTTCATCGGGGTCCATGGCGACATTAGCGTCCTCAGGATCGTCGTTCGGGCCGGCATCGAAATCCGGCAGGTCCTGCAATTCCAGGTCGAGCAGCGCCAGGTCAGCGCCAGTGATCAGACTGAAGGCTTCGCCGGCGACGCGGGCATGAGGCAGGTCGCTCATCTGCTGGATCAACCAGGGCACACTGAACGGGTCGCCCAGCAGCCCGATGACCTGGATGCCGATGCGCTGCTGCTCAGGGTTCTCTATCAATTGGCGTATCCAGGCGATGCTGTTTTCACGCTTTTGCCAGGCCAGCAATACGCAGAGCGCTCGGTACTGGAACTCGCCCGGTTGCTCGGCGAACTGGCGCAGCGGTTCCAGGGCGTGCTCATCGCCCATCTGTGCGGTGGCCCAATTGGCCCAGAAGCGCGTGGCTGGATCCGGGTGTAGACGGTGGGCACGAATTGTCGGCATCAGGTCACGACGACGCAGCTCGCCGGCAGTGCGGGCGGCACGTGCCAGCACGCTTGGGTCGGCGTGGGAAAGTCCGGTAAGCAGGGCAGGGCCAGGGTCGTAGCGGTGCATGCCGCAGGCGGCCAGGCCGAGGCGGTGGAACAGGGGTTCAGGGGAGGCGAGCATGCGGTCGATCCAGGGCGAGATCAGTTCCCACTCCAGCCAACCGAGTGCGGCCGAGAAAAAGCGCTCGGCTTCGGGGTATTCGTGCAGATGTACACTGAGCTTGTAGAGTGCGACGCTATTGCCGGACTCGAAGGCTAGCACGACGGCGGCAAAGACTTCTGCGCGGGTATTCGGCCGGAACTGCAGCAGAGTCTCCAGACCGGCTGAACCGGCGACCCTTAGGCCATCGAGATGGGCCTCGATACGCCGTTCAAGGGTGTGCAGGTCGTTCAGGCTGTAGTGCGGGGCACACACGGCATGGTCACGAAGATCGACGAGAAAACCGGCTTCGTCGGCGTGTTGATCGATCACCAAGGAGACTATTTTCAATAGGGACTTCTCAGTTATGGAGTGGCGTATTTTAAAATTGAAAGCGTTTAAATGTTATCTGGATATATAACCTGCGCCCAAGATGCATGTGCAACATTGCCATCAGCGGATAACCCGGATGACCGCCTTCACCTGTCGAGTAGTGCGGCTCGATCAGGAACAACTCCTTGCGGGTCTGCTTGCGCTTGGCGGCGCACTCAGCACCGACGAAGGTCATCTGCTTCATGGCTAAACTGGGATAGCGGAGTCGGCGTATTTCACCAGAAACGTGATCTCTTCAGGTCTAACACAGGCGGAAAAGCAAAGCGAAGCGACTCTCTCGTGCACCTCGGCAACTGCCACTGCCTGAAACCACCTTGTTGCTAGGTTTCAACGACCTTTCCAATTTCCACTAGGTGTTTAGGAAGAGGAGCGGAAAATTGCCGAGCGCCTACCGTGGGAGTCCCTCCCCCCTAAGTCTCCTTCACTGGTCGAAGAAGCTCAGCAGTGGTTTCCAGCGCTGGCCGTCGAACTCGAACAATTCCTTGCCTCCGACCGACCAGAGCCCCTCTTCAGTGGTTCTCAGGCGGTAAGTGGAGGAGGGGAATACCTCATCATCGGGTGGCGCGAGGGGAATCAGTTCATTGCCGACGATTTCATAGAGCCGACGCATATCGGATACGAACACGCGCCCGGCGAAAGAGGCGACACCCCACAGCTTCTCGCACGTTTCGTCCTGCTCGATCAGGGTCCAGACATCACCGCGTCCCTTGAGAATGACGCCCTCGTCGCCCACAGCATATACCGAGCCATCCTCGGCGCAGACTAGATCGAAAAGGTCCAGGTTGGTCGGGGCGTCCAGGCGTTCCCAGCCGGCTGCTGTTCGTCGGCAGAGCAATCCTTGCCAGCCGACGGCATACAGCTCATCGCTGGAAAAGGCCGCCACCGCTTCCACGGCCAGATCCAAGGCTTGTTCGCCTGGTAGTAAGGGAATCGTTTCCGCTTCCCAGAGGGTCCAGTCGCGGCTGCAGTACACCTGTAGGACCGTACCCACCACCAGTGTAAAATCCGCGCCTATGGTCCTGATTGAGCGTAGCGGGCCCTGCGGCTCCACCCCCTCGATGGACGGAAGCTCATGGAAGCTCTGGCCGTCGAACCGAACGAGCTGCCCAGCCTCTCCCAGATAGATGGCTTGTGGATAGGGACGGATCTGGCGGATATCGACCGAACAGGCGTTCCACTCGACAGGAATGGAGGTTAGCTTGCCGGCCTCCAGCCAGCTGAGCACTGCATTGGGTTCGTCCTGTTGAAACAGCTCATCGACGGAGACGATCAAGGCGCCACTGCCGGGCGCGACGAGCCGTGCATCGACAAGCGTCATGCCAGGAATCTGTCTTGGAATCTGTAATGGCATGGGGGGCGATCTCCCTATCTAACCGTTCATTAACGCGGTGGACCGCGCCAGCACGCCTTTCTTCGCCCTGCCTGTTTTCCCCATCCCGTAAGAGGAAGGGCGTAAGGTCGCGTTCGGGTCGGTCCGCGCCTCCTGATGGTAGTCCATGAGTTGTGCCTTGAGGCATGCTTCCGAGCAGCCCTTGAAAGTGGTGGAGGCTGATTTCGCACCTATGGTTGCGGCTTCATCTAGGCTCATCTCGCTAGATCCACGGGCCTTCATCGCCACCTTGCGTCTTGCCGAGAGCACCCCGTGAGTGCTAACCGTGGCCGCTTCGCCTTCGGCGCACAGACAGGGTGCCTTGTTGGAGTCGTAATTGTCCCAGCCCGGTCTTTTTCCACCACTCTGACGGTCCGCTCCGGCCTCGACGATGCATTTCACTTCGATGAGGTGGTCGGGCGTCTGGCCGGGACAGCAATGGCCGCTGTCGTAGGGGGTGAGAAAGCAACGCATTGCCCGCTGGCAGGGTCTCTGCGAGGCGCCGCCCAGCCGCCTTTCTAATTGCCTAATGTCTTTACGGATATTATCCAGCGTCTGTTTGTTCGCCCCACCCCTGCGCTCCCTGTCAAATTTCTTGCGCTCATCGGCCACCTGCTGGCCCTCAGGCGGGCAGGTCGCCTTCCGGTTCAGATCGTCCCCGCAGGCCTTCTTTGCAGCGTCGATCTCGTTGTTGCACTGGCCCGTCTTCATGCCGAGCGCCATGCGGTCCAAGTATGTCCAAGGTACAGTATTACCCGGATCGGAAGCGTGGTTATGGGTCGTCATATCCATATGCCGAACCACATTCTCCCCCTCGAACTTCACATCCATCGACCAGGAGGTGAAGTACACCTTGCCTTTGATCTTACCGGTGATCACACCCTTCTTCGGCGCACAGCCTGCTTCATCTCCATAGCTGGTCTTGAAGTAACTCTTGTTCTTGAGCATCACTTCCTTACCACTGATCTTCACCGTCCGACTTCCCTTGGTCGTGTCCTTGGCCATGCCGGTATTGGGGTAGGGGATCGGCACCCCGGGCGGGGTGGGCGGAGCCTGGGGCGGGGTGAAGCAGACATCCGGAAAGCAGGCGATCGACTTGCCAGCCGCCGCCTTGCAAGAAACTTCCATATTGTTGGCGTAGACCTCATTCGCCATCACGCAGCCCTCACAGTCTGGTAACTGAGCATCGCGGCGGCGCGTTCGCCGGCGTCGTTGCCCAAGTGGCAGAAGATATTCGGGCCTTCGCCATAGCCCTTGCGGCTGGCGGCCAGTGCCACGGCGAGCATCGCCGGGCCGATGGCGGCGCCGACTTCGCCGATGCAGTCGGCGGGGTGCCAGAGGTGGAAGAACTCCTTGCGCACGCGCAGGGTGCGGCTCAGGGCCAGGGACGCTTCCTTGAAGTAGTACTGCTCGCCGGAGATGTCGGTGAGCCGATAATCCATTTGCTCCAAACCACAGCCGACTTCGCTCAGGGCGGCGCGTACGGCTTGAGTCAGGCCGTCGGCGCGAAGGGGAATGTCTTCGGCCTCCACCGTGGCCTTCTCCATACCGAACCCCAGGCCGATGCAGGCCAATTGCGGCTCTTTGCTGGCAACGGGGGCGGCCAGCACCACGGCGGCGGCGCCTTCGCCGGGGATAAATCCGTTGGAGTTCTGGCTGGTGAGCAGGCGTTCGCGTGCTTCGAAAGCGGCCAGGGTCGGTCCGCTGAGGAAGGAGTCGACGCCGGCAATCAGCACATGGCGATGGCCGCCCTGGTAGATCAGCGTGCGTGCATTCAGCAGGGCCACGGCAGCGCTGACCCGACCACGGGCAATGACGTTGGAACCGGGATGAAAGCGCAGGCCCAGTTCGGCTTCGATGGCGTGCAGCAGCCCCTTATCGAGACCATCGAGGCGGCCGGGGCGCTCGACTTCCGCCACCCCCAGCAGCAGCGGGGTCTTTTCCGGGTCGACGTTGGGGGTGCTTTGCAGCGCCTCGGCGATGGCGCGGGCGGCCATCTTGATCAGCTTGGTGCGGCCGCGCCAGGGCTGTTCCAAAGGCACGCTGGCGGCAATCAGCCATTCGCCGCCTTGGTCGATAAAGCGGGTTTCCTGGAAATTGTCGATGGCGCAGCGGATCGCCGCGCAGCTCGCGGGTGCGCTGAGGCCGACAGCACTGACCATGCCGGAGCCGATGATGCAAAGCGCGGTCATCAGTCCGTCTCCTCGGGTGCGTGCTTGTTTTTTACCAGGGAGGAGAGCGACGGGTAGTAATCCTTGCCCAGTTCACGGGCGCGCCACCAGCCCGTGGACATCGTGCCGACCAGCACCTGAGCGATCTCGAACATGTTGCGCCGTAGCGGACGGGCGACACGCCAGGTCAGCTGCACCTGGAGCGCGTCGGTGTCGATCAGCAGGGTGTCGATCACCGCCTGCACAGTCTCATGACCGCCTTTTTTCAGGAAGAAGGTCACCGGCACGTCGATTTCGGGGATGCGAAAGCCCGCGCGCTCCTGGGGCGTGAGGTTGAGCAGCAGCACGTCCTCGCCGCCTCGCAGATAGTGGATCTGCTGATCGTCAGGGGCCGCCTGAAAGTAGCGGCGGTCGAAATCACTCGGCAGAAACGGAAAGCAGTCGGCCAACCAGGCATCGTCGTAAGTACCGGCGAAGCGGGCGCGTTGCGGCCAGCTGCGGCCGATGGGGCCGAGGGCCATCGGGCGGTAGTCGCCAGAGGGACTGTCGATCGCCTTGCCCAATTCCTCGGTGTTCGGCATCGGCATGCCACCGATATCAGCACTACCCATATGGCGTGGGAACCAGCCACAACCGGTCGGATTGTCCAGGTAGCAGTGACGCATTTCGGAGTCTTTGGCCATCGGATGACTGCCGCCAAAGGCCTGGGCATAAGAGATGTGCTGCTCGGTGAAGGGCTGCGGCAAGCCGGGAGAAACGCCCAATAGCCCCGGTTGCCACTGCCGGGGGCCGAGGACGGAAAAGGCTTTGCTCATCTGACCGACGCGAATGCCCGCAGCCAGTTGCCTCACGGGCCGCCCGCCTGGGGCATAGGCCTTGCCTCGCACCAGCACATCGCAGAATGGCTTGATCGGGGCGAAGTCCATTTCCTGCAGCGGGGCGCTGAGACCAGGCTCGCCGAGGAAGGTATCGGCCATCAGCAGCGGTTGCTGGCTGTCGGCGAGGGTCGCCGCGCGGCCGTCCAGCGGCAGATTGAAAGTGCCTTTGGCCACCACCACCAGGGATTCGCGGCCATCGGGCTCCATGCCCTGGGTATAGGCAGCAAGCAGTTTGCTGGCGTTGAGCAGTTCCATGGGCCGAATACCTGTCTAGTTGATCTGCACCGAACCACCCTTGATGCGGTTGACCCCGCTGGAGCGGCTGGACAGGTAGGCGCCCTGGATAATCACTTTGCCCGCGCGGGTCAGGGTGATACTGGCCTTGCCGCAACGCAGCACGATCTCGCGTTCGGCACTCAATTCCAGGCGCTGGTCGTCCAGTTGCACGCAGGCAACCGGTGCGGGTGCCGCGGTCTGGCCAAGCAGGCGGCCGATCACTAGCGGGCGGAAAGGGTCGCCATCTTCGAACATCAGCGCCACCTGGGTGCCGATGTCTGCAGGGGCGAGCAGGGTGGTGCTGCGGGCGGCGATGCTCTGTTCCTCGGGGCAACCGGGGTAGGTCACCAGGGGCGCACTGGCCTGCGGCAGGTCGAGCAGGACGCCGATGACCACGCCATCGATGCGGGCCTGGGTGGGTAGTGGGTATTGAACCGTCATACGCGTGACTCCTAGTTTTGCAGGATCTTGCGTCCTTTGATCACCACGTTCTTGTTGGCCTTGATGTTGATCGCGCCAGAGCCGTCTATGGTGATGTCCTTGCCGCGGATGCTGATGGTGCCGTCCTTCTTCATGACGATGCTGGCTTTGCCGGTGGTGATGGTCACCGAGTCACCGGCATCGATGACAAGGTCCTTGCCCACCGTCAGCGCATCGTTGTTGTCGATATCGGTCGTGCGTCCTGCACCGACCTTGCGCGATTCGTTTGCCTTTACCGTGGTTGAAAGATTGGCACCCACGTCCACCGAGCGGTTGGCGCCCACATTGGTCGACTGGTAGAGGCCCACATTGACGTTTTGGTAGGCCCCGACATTCACCGTTTGAAAGGCACCGATGACAACTTCCTGCGCTGCGCCGATGGCGATCGTCTCGTTGATACCTACCGCATGGGTGCGCTGCAGGGTCACGGTCGCGGTTTCGTTGGCGCCGACGCTGATCGTGCGGTTGCTGCCAATGTTGATGGTCTCGTTGCTGCCGACGCGTTCCGTACGGTTGACGCCAATGGTGATGGTCTCGTTGTTATCGACGGTTTCGGTGCGGTCGTGTTTGACGTGCACGGTTTCGTCGTTGTCGATGCACTTGCTGCGGTCGTGGCCGACCCAGTGGGTCTCGTCGTTCTCGACCTCGATGTCCTGGTTCTTCTCGGCGTGGATAAACAGTTGCTCCGCGCCTTTCTTGTCTTCCATGCGGATTTCATTGAAGTTGGCCGGTGAGCCGCCCTTGCTTGAACGGCTCTTCACGCCGCTCTGGGTGGCATTGGCCGGCAGCGTGTAGGGCACGGTCTGTTCGGCGTTGTAGACGCGGCCGGTGATGATCGGCCGATCCGGGTCGCCTTCGAGAAAACTGACAATCACTTCCTGACCGATTCGCGGGATCTGCATCGCCCCCCAGTTCTTGCCGGCCCAGGCCTGGGAGACGCGCATCCAGCAGGAGCTGTTCTCGTTGGATTGGTCGTGGCGATCCCAGTAGAAGTGCACTTTGACCCGGCCATACTGGTCGGTCCAAATCTCCTCGCCATTGGGGCCGACCACCACCGCGGTCTGTGGCCCTCGGACAATCGGCATGGGGGTCAGGGGGAGGGGGTGGAAAACCTGGCTGGCATCCATGCAAGCGAGTTCGCCCACGAACTGCTCGGAGAGATCCTGGGTGCCACTTTCATAGGGCTCCTGGTGGATGTGGTAGCGAGCGCTGACCACCAGGTATTCGCGGTTCTGGTCTTCGCGCTCATAGCCGGTCAGCGAGAACAGGTGGCCGGAGCCCAGTCCGCGGGCACGGCCGCGCAGTTGTACGCGCTCGAACTGGCTGTGGATGGCTTCGATGCGGGTACGCGCATAGTGCTCGCCGTCATTGCTCTGTGCGTATTCACCGGGGTAGTCGTAGAGCGGGTAGTCGCCGTTGCTGTGGCTGCGCGACACACTGGAGCGCACCTCAAGGTTGGCGCGGGGGCGCTGGAAGTCGTAATCGTTGAGCTCCAGCGAACCGGGTTGGACTTCCCGCGTCAGTTGCCAATCGTAGAAATGATCGCGCTCGCGCATTTGCCGATCGGGTGGGTAGAACGGCACTGAGTCGTAATCTGCCACCGTGGAGTGGGCGCCATAGGCGTCGGCCAACACCAGTACATGACGCGCTTGCTCATGGCGGAAGTAGTAATAGATCCCTTCCTGTTCCATCAAGCGGCTGACGAAATCGAAGCTGGTTTCGCGGTACTGCACGCAATATTCCCACTGGCGGTAGCTGCCGCTCAGGCTGTCTTCGAAATCGGAAAAACCGAGGTCGCGGAACACCTGCTTGATGATGTCCGGCACCGTATTGTTCTGGAAAATCCGGCAATCCGAGGTGCGCGTGAGCAGCCAGAACCAGGGCCGCAGGCTGACGTGGTAGCCGGCGAACTGGCCATGGCCGGTCAGTTGTCGACAGCTGCAGGCAATGCCGTGGAAGTAGCGTTTGCCGCCGTCGTGCAGTTCCAGGGTCAGGCCCATCGGCTTGCCCAGCAAATGGTCGAACGTGATCGCCCGGTCTTCGGAGGTGAGGTTCAATTCGTAGTGGAACAACCGCCCCAATTCTTCGTTGCCTTCCATGCTCCGCAGCAGCAGGACATCGCCGCCGAGGGGGCAGTTGACCTGCACCAAACGGTTGTTTTGCGTGATTGCCATGCACGGCTTCCTCTGCCTCGTGTTTGGGCGTCAGTCGGCCGTCTCGAATACATAACGCAACGTACGACTGAATCCGTTTCCAGCGGATTAACCTTTTGCCCAACGCCTCTTTGGCGTTATCTCTAATCCTTACAATTCAAGGAAGTGTTAGCGCTGTTCAATTCTTGTCAAGAAACTCTCCGACCAGTGGGGTGAACACCGAGGCGTTTCAAGATCGGTGATCGGAGGTCATTATTTAGTATCTTTGGTTATAGGCTTTATTCTAAAAAGTGAGTACCCGCGCAATTTATTCAGCGCGAATTCAATCGTGCTTATGAAGAGCATCTTTCAAAGTTGCGTAAAGGATGAGTACTGTAAAACTAAAGTTCGCGCACTTTTAACCACCGAAGACCTGATGACAGCAGAACCGACTATCCTTTCGGATAGTGAACGCTGCACTCTTGGCAAAAAGGGACGCCATGCCAGACTATGATCGCGCCATCGGCTCCACACCCGGCATTACATACGGTGATCGAACCTGTCTGATCGGGCCCTGGTTACTCAGGCCCTGGCTACTCCGGATGGCTTCAATTACGGTTTTCTGTCTTTTCACGGCAACGCCCGGATACGGCCAGAACCTGCCAACCGCGGCAGGTGTCGAAAACGCCACGGTAACGGTGATTCAAGCGCAGGAAATCGTTTCCAGGGCCACCCTTGAAGCCGTTCGCTGGAGCGGCCCTGAGTCCGGCCCGAAAGCCCAGCGGGGCAAGAGCATCGCCCTTGTCGCAGAGGATTTGCGTAACGGAGGCATCGTCGGTGTCGCGCAGGGCGCTCGCGAGGCAGCCAAGGCGATGGGCTGGACGCTGAAGATATTCGATGGCGCTGGATCATCGGCCGGGCGCGCAAAGGCCTTCTCCGATGCGCTGGCAGAGAAACCCGACGGCCTCATTCTGTGCGGTTCCGATGCCCTTGAGAACAATGCGGCGCTGATCCTCTTCGCCAACAGGGATGTGCCGGTGGTTGGCTGGCACGCCGGGGCACGCCCCGGGCCGATTGACGGCACGCCGGTGGCCATGAACGTCACGACCGACCCGCTCGAAGTGGCTCGCCTCACGGCCATGGCGGCAGTGGCACAGTCAAACGGACACGCCGGCGTGGTCATCCTGACCGACTCCAAGTACAGCATCGCCATGGCGAAAGCCAAGGCCATGGAAAACGTCATTCGGGCCTGTCGAGAATGTACGTTGCTGGAAGTGCGCGATGTGGCGATCTCCGAAAGTGGCGAGAAGATGCCGGCGCTCACCAAGGAGCTGCTTCAGCGCTATGGCAAGCGCTGGACCCACACGCTGGCCATCAACGATATCTATTTCGACTACTCGATTGCCTCATTGACCAACGCCGCAATGCCCAGTGACGGCATCAGTCTGTTATCTGCCGGTGATGGCAGCGCCTCGGCTTTCTTGCGCATACAGGCAAAAACCTACCAGACCGTCACCGTGGCCGAGCCGCTCAACCTGCATGGCTGGCAAGTGATGGATGAATTGAACCGGTTGTTTGCAGGGCAGCCGGTGAGCGGCTTCGTAGCACCGATTCACTTGGTCAATGCCGACAATATTGCTTTCGACGGCGGGAAGAAATTCCAGTACGACCCTGACAATGGTTATCGAGACATTTATCGCCACCAATGGAATCCCTGACATTGGACGTTATTTCCCGGCTCGGACGCCGGCTATTGCCGCAGTCGTTGCGCGCACAGTTCACACTGGCGTTCCTGACGCTGGCGCTGCTGATCCTGGCGGGTGGTGCCACAGCGGTCTACGCGTTGCGCACGTCAAACAGCGCCACCCGCCAGCTGACGGATGAACGACTGGTGCGCATGCAAAATGGGCAAGACATGGTGCAGCGGACCTTGCTGATCGAACGCCAGACCGATCAGCTTCTGACAACCCGTTCCCCCGACGCCCTGCGTTCAAGCTATGCGGCGACCGTCGAACAGCTTGAAGCCCTTGATCAACTGGTGCAGGAGCTGACTGCCGCGAACAGTGGCGAGGCGATACTCGACATGCATCAGTCGAGTCAGATGTTCCGCAATACCGCCAACATCGTTGCGCAACTGCGAGAAAGCCTGTTGCAGACCGAGGTCACCTTCGAGCAAGCCCTGGAGGATCACGCTGCCCGGTTAACCGCGACCAAGTCCCGGTCCAGCCTGGAACTGGCGGTGTTACTTTTCGATCTGCCGCAGGCTAATGACAGTGATGCCGTGCAACGGCTGCGGATCCGATATGAGCGCCTGTCACGCGCCGCTGGCAAGTTACCCGACGCTGATGGGGAAACGCCCGATCTCTTCTCCCTGCGCCTGAGACTCATCAATCAGCACAGCGTCATCCAGCGCTTCAATGAGGAGTTGAAGAATGAGGCCGGGGTTCTGGTCGCGGTGGCCCGTGCGCAATCCAGTGCTTACACCGAAGACTATCGCGAAGCCGTGCAGCGCCTGGTCGAGGCCTCAAATCGTAGCCAGCAATGGGTGCTGATCATGTTGGGCGCCAGCCTGGTGTTCGCCTGGTTCGTGACCCGGGTCTTCATGGGCCGTCATGTGCTTGTGCGCCTGAATGAAATAAGCCGGCAATTGCGTCAGGAACGCACTGACAAAACGCATTTGATGATGGTGGAACATGGGAAAGACGAGATCGGCAACATGGCTCGCGCGGTGAATCAATTCCTCAAAGACCGTCTTCAGCTGGAAAAAAAGACGGTCCAATTGAGTATCGCCACAGAGCGGCTCGCCCTGCAAAACAACCGATTAGAGCAAGAAGCCATCATCCGTGCCGGACAAGGTCATGTCCTGGAGCTGATCGCCAGGAGCACCGAGCTTGCAGAAGTCCTCGAGAGTCTGGCTCACCTGGTCGAGTCCCAACTGGAGGGGATGATGGTGTCCATCCTGGTGCTGGATGAGGATGGCAAACACCTGCTGCACGGGGCTGCCCCCAGTTTGCCGAAAGCCTATAACCAGCTCATTGACGGGATTGCGATCGGTCCAAACGTAGGCTCTTGCGGCACCGCGGTGTATCGACGAGAACCGGTCATCGTCACGGATATCGAGCTGGACCCGCTGTGGGAGGAGTACCGATCAGCCGCTGCGCCCTATGGATTTCGCGCCTGCTGGTCGACGCCGATTCTGTCCCATGAGCGAAAGGTATTGGGTACGTTTGCCTTGTATTCCAACACCGTCCGCAGCCCTAGCTCGACCGAGACGCGACTGATCGACATGGCGACACCTCTTGCCGGTATTGCGATAGAACGCCAACTGACCGAAAAGCGCATTCGCTATATGGGCGACCATGACGCACTGACCGGGCTGCCGAATCGCACACTGCTCGAAGACCGTCTCAAGCAGGCAATACTTTATGCCCAGCGCTACAGCCGGCTGGTGACGGTGGTGTTTCTCGATCTGGACAAATTCAAACTGGTGAATGACAGCCTTGGGCACAGCGCTGGAGACGTACTGCTGAAAACCGTCGCCCAGCGCATGCAGGAGTGTGTGCGCCGCACCGACACCGTCGTGCGACTGGGTGGCGACGAGTTTGTGATCATCCTGTTCGACCAGCCCTCAGACCTCGACGGCGTTACTCCAGCCCTGCACAAGATCCAGGAAGCCATCCTGCAGCCGATTCAGCTCAGCGGGCATACACTCCACGTCACCTGCAGCATGGGGTTGGCCACCTACCCAGCCGACGGCAGCGATACCGACACGTTGCTCAGCAATGCGGACGCCGCCATGTACCGGGCCAAGGAACTGGGTCGCAACAGTTACCAGTTCTATACGAGCGAGATGAATAACAAGGATCAGGGCAAGCTCGCCATGCAAGACGGGCTACGAAACGCACTCAACCATGACGAGTTCCTGCTGCTGTACCAGCCACAGGTGGATTTGCAGTCAGGTCAGATTATCGGCGTAGAAGCACTGATCCGCTGGCAGCATCCCGAACTCGGCATGGTGTCTCCAGTCAAATTCATTCCGCAGGCCGAAGAGACCGGGTTGATCGTGCCCATAGGCGATTGGGTGATTCATACCGCGTGTAGACAGAACAAGGACTGGCAGGATGCGGGCTGGCCGCCGATCACCATGTCGGTGAATATTTCAGCACGCCAGTTCATCGAAAGGGACCTGATCGACCGGGTGAGGCATGCCTTGCAAGAGACCGGTCTGGACCCGATGTACCTTGAGCTGGAGCTGACCGAAAGTCTGATCATGCAAGACCTTCAGCAAGCCATCAGCAAAATGAAGGAATTGCAATCAATGGGGATCAGTCTGTCGATCGACGACTTCGGCACCGGCTACTCCAGCCTCGCGGCATTGAAAAGCTTCCCCATCGCAAGACTCAAGATCGACCAGTCTTTCGTGCACGATCTGCCCGACAACGAGAACGACAAAGCCATCGCTACCGCAGTGATTTCGTTGGGGCACCAACTGAACCTCAAGGTCATAGCCGAAGGTGTCGAAACCGAAGAGCAGCAAACCTTCCTGCGTGAAAACGGCTGCGATGAAATTCAGGGCCACTTTTTCAGCAGAGCGGTCAGCGCAGAGGAAATCAGTCTATTACTGCGTACGCCCCGATTGCCTCAATCGAGCTGTATTACCAGCCCTGACGCGGTAAGGCGAAAACGCGATGTAAAACGTCCACGCAGTCCAATGCCCGGGCATTAATGACTTGGCGTACGGTAAAACGCTGCTGTGTCGACCTGCGGCAAAAAAGGCATCGGCGATTTTTCTGCTGCTCACCCAACTGGTGACCAGAGAAACCACCAGAGTGGCCAGCACCGGACGACGGAATTTCGCTTCAGCATTTTTGATGGACTGTGGCATGGCACGCTCGGCATTCAGCAAGAGAGAAAACTTGCATCTGGCATGAACCATGGTGCCAATCTCGATGAGCCGGGTAGTGTGGCAGGGGAACGACCTATGAAGGCCGTCCCCATGCCGATTGTGGCGCAAACCACTTGAGGTCGGTGCTCTCCCGTATTTTCGCCGGTCAACTGCGAGCTTCTTCGGTCAGCTCAAACACCTCTAGTCATCGATTAAAGCGCTCGACCAATGAATACTGAGTATTAGCCGTCCGGGTCAATTCCTTGCTTAACTCTGCCGAATGATGGGCCTGCTCTGATGTCTGATCTGCCAGGTGCGCGATGGTGGTGATATTACGGCTGATTTCCTCTGCAACGGCGGTTTGCTCTTCAGTGGCTGCTGCAATTTGGGTTGTCATATCAGTGATATTGGCGACCGCTTCACTGATACCTACCAACGCTTTGTCTGCTTCAAGCACCCACGTCACACCTTCTTCGGCCTGACGGCGACCACTTTCCATTGTTTGCACGGCGTTATCGGAAGACATCTGGAGCTTGGTTATCAGGCCATGGATTTGCGTCGTGGATTCAGAGGTGCGCTGCGCCAACTGACGCACCTCGTCCGCCACCACGGCGAAGCCTCGCCCCATATCACCAGCGCGCGCAGCTTCGATCGCGGCATTCAAGGCCAGTAGGTTGGTTTGATCGGCAATGCCTTTGATGACATCGACCACGGTTCCGATTTCATTGCTGTCCTTGGCCAACTGCGCGACCGTCTGCCCGGTTTCGCCAACCACTGCGGACAGTCGCTGGATCGCTTCGCGGGTATCTCGGGCCACATCGCGTCCGCGTCCGGTCAGCAAGTTAGCTTCTTGGGAGGCGTCAGCGGTGCGTTGGACATGGCTGGCGACTTCTTGTGTGGTCGCCGCCATCTGATTGACCTCTGCGGACACTTGTTCGGTCTCGACACGCTGGCGATCAAGACCCCGTGAGCTGTCGGCGGCCAATACATCGGACCTCCCGGCTAGTCCGCTGAGTTGCTCCGCGGTGTCCTGCAGACGTGTAAGACAGGTCTTCAGGCGCGCGGCCTGGCTCACAAAGGCCGTTTCAAGGCGTGCCTGAGGGCCACACTCGTCGCTGTACATTTTCGCGATCAGTTGATCGGAGGTGGAGGGTTCAGCCATCTGTAGCAAGCGCAATGTCCCCTGTTTTTGCCAGCGCGTGACGATCAGTCCGAGCGGTGCAGAGACTGCTGCGGTGATGGCAATGGCCACGAAGGTGTTGAGTAAGACACCACTCAAAGCCCCCGCCAAGCCCATAACCAGGAATGGCAACCAGCCAAGCAGGGCCGGTTGCCACTTGTCACGCGCGGGGATGGCCGCCTTGCCCTGACTGATGCGCTTGTAGAGGGATTCGGCGCGGTGAACTTGTTCGGCAGTGGGTTTGACCCTGACTGATTCATAGCCAACCACTTGGCTGCCTTCGAAAATCGGTGTGACGTAGGCATTGACCCAGTAATGGTCACCGTTTCTGGAGCGGTTTTTGACAATGCCCATCCACGGGTTGCCTTGCTTAAGAGCGCCCCACATATGGGCGAATACAGCAGGAGGCACATCGGGATGGCGGACGATATTTTGCGGTGCGCCAATCAGGTCGGCTCTGTCGAAGCCACTGATTTCTACGAAGGCGTCATTGCAGTAAGTGATGACTCCTCGAGCATCTGTTGTCGAGATGAGTTTCTGTTGAGGTGCAAGCGCGACCTCACGTTGCGTAACGGGTTGGTTGTTCCTCATTCCTGCAGCTCCCTGGGTCCGGTAAAAAAGCCATCGGCAGACGCCAGGAAAATGTGAGTGATTTTTTTAAAATTATATTTAACAACAATGAGTTACATAAATTTTGCTCGTTGGAAATCGGGTCCCGCTTAGATTTTTTTCCAGGTCCGTCCTCGACATCCAGGTTTACGCAAGGTTGTAGGAATGGCCTTGTCTGGATTACTTGATTGACGTCAACCGCCTGTGTCGGCCTGCGCTGTATTCTGCGCTGAAACCGACTGTTGGTAGCGCAAGGCTTATTGCTCATGACTGAATTGATGCTGACTCACCTCGACTCACTGGGACGCGTGCGAATGGTCGATGTTACGGATAAATGCGTGACGTCCCGAGAAGCCGTGGCTGAGGCATGGGTTCATATGCTTGCCGAGACCCGACAACTGATTGCCAGTGGTGCTCACCCTAAAGGTGATGTATTTGCGGTAGCGCGGATCGCCGGCATTCAGGCGGCCAAACGCACGAGCGAGTTGATTCCGCTCTGTCATCCGCTGCTTCTGAGCAGTGTTAACGTTGAGTTGAGTTTTGAAGGTGACCAACGCGTACGCATTGTTTCTCGGTGCAAGCTGTCCGGACAGACCGGCGTCGAGATGGAGGCACTGACCGCCGCCAGTGTGGCGGCCTTGACCCTGTATGACATGTGCAAGGCCGTGGACCGGGGCATGAGTATCGAATCGGTGCGGCTGTTGGAGAAACAGGGTGGTAAGAGTGGCCGGTATCAGGCGCCGCAACAATGAAGCTGAATGTTTTGTATTTCTCGCGGTACCGCGAAACGCTTGGCCTGGACGATGAAACGATTGAAGGTGATTTCACTTCTGTCGATCAGTTGCGTCAGCACCTGATACATCGGTCTGGCGTCTGGCAGGTGCTGGCCGAACAGAACCTCATGTGTGCCCGCAATCAGGACATGTGTGGGCTCGATGAGCCGTTGATAGACGGTGATGAAGTGGGTTTTTTCCCAACCGTAACGGGAGGGTGATTCGATGATTCGAGTGCAGACAGAGCGCTTCGAACCCGGCACCGAAATCAATGCCCTGCAGGCTTTGAGCCTGAATGTCGGTGCCGTGGTGAGTTTTGTCGGGTATGTACGTGACACCAACGTCGGACAAGAAGTCGCCGGGATGTTTCTTGAGCATTACCCCGGTATGACCGAAAAGGTCCTGGGCAAGATCGCCGACGAAGCCCGACAGCGCTGGCCGTTGCTCGGACTGGTGCTGATCCATCGAATCGGCGCGCTGCAACCGGGAGACCCCATTGTCTTTGTCGGCGTCAGCAGCAGTCATCGTCAAGCGGCTTTTGATGCCTGTGCGTTTGTAATGGATTACCTGAAAACCCGAGCGCCATTCTGGAAGAAAGAACAGGTGGCCGAGAGTTCCCATTGGGTCGAGGCTCGCCACAGTGATCGCGAGGCGGCGCAACGATGGGAGTGACGTTTCCCTCGCGGTGAGTGGAACGTGTTCAGCTGTATTGAGAGCGAGAATCCCATGCTCTATCCGCTGTTTCTGACATTGCACCTGTTTGCCGCGATGATTTTCATCGGCACGGTATTCTTCGAAGTCCTGTTCCTTGAAAGTATCCGCAAACAACTGCCGGTCAAGGTCATGTTACTGGTCGAGCAGGGTGTCGGTCGACGTGCACGCACCTTGATTCCATGGGTCTTGCTGGTGTTGTTCGGTGCCGGGTTGGGGATGGTCTGGCTGCGCTATTTACCGGTCCTTGCCACACCAATGGCCTCATCGTTTGGCACGTTGCTGATGTTGAAAATCGTGGTGGCCGTCAGCGTACTGCTGCATTTCCTGGTCGCCATGTTTTTGTTCAAAAGTGGCCGGATGAGTGCTCGATACCTGCATTTCATCCATGGCAGCCTGTTCTGCCACATGGTTGTCATTGTGCTGTTGGCCAAGTGGATGTTTTACCTGACGTGGTGACTGGGCTTGCCTGGTGTCCGTTGCGCGACAAGCACTTCGCTCGCGCTTGATGCAAATCAAGGAGCATGGGTCGCCAGGCTCCGACACTGGCGGTCCGCAGCCAGTCTCGGAGACCCGTTATGCTCAATTCGTTTCACAGCCCTGGAGAGCTGAACGTCCGGTGCGATCAAGGCGTGCTCGACCCCAACGGCCATGTCGACACTGAAAAATTTCACGACGGCATCGGCTCTCTGGATTTGCATCGTGCATTGCGCGTCAGCCGTCAGAAGTGCCGTCCGCTGTCGCTGAACGTGCAACTGCCTTCTAACCTCAAGCGTGCCTTGTGGTCCCCTCGCGAAACTTCATGCGAGCACAGTGGTGTCGAACACTATCTTCAGCGTCTGCAACATGAGATCGACCTCGTCGGTTGTCATCTGGGAGCCGGGCAGCGGGTCGAGCAGTTCCATCTGGGGGGCGGAACACCCGCCATCGCCCAACTGAGACGGCTGATGAATCACCTTCGTGGCCGATTCAACTTTCTTGGACATGAGTGCGGTGACTACAGCATAGAAGTGGACCTTCACCATACGGATTGGTCGACCATGGGCATGCTGCGTGACCTGGGGTTCAACCATGTCAGCATCGGCGTTCCGGACATCGGTGCCGACCGTGCGATGTCGGTGGCCTGCTACCAGAATCCGGCACCGATCCATTCGCTTATCGATGCCGCTCGGACCTTCGGCTATCGATCCATCAATGTCGATCTGGGTTATGGCCATACCTGGCAGACGCCAGAAAGTTTTGCGCTGAAACTGGCGACCATCATCGAACTGGAGCCGGACCGGCTGCTGGTGTTTGACTATGCCCGGCCACCCCAACGCTATCGGCCAAAGACTGCAGACACAATCGGGGCGTTTTGCAGCGAGGAAGATAAAGGCGCCATGCGCCGGATCTGCTTTGAACAGTTGATCGGCGCCGGTTATCACTACATTGGCCTGGGGCAGTTTGTCCGACCCGATGACGATTTGGCGATTGCTCAGGAGCGCGGCCGATTACGTCGCAATTGTGAGGGGTTTACCCGTCACGGGCATTGCGACCATATCGGGTTCGGTTTGGGCGCTATCAGTCAGATCGACGGTTTGTATGCGCAAAACACCGACGAACTGGAACGGTACCAGCAGCAACTGGACATGGACCAACTGCCGACGAGTCGTGGCTGGCGCTGTGAGGAAGGGGATCAGGTCAGGCACATGGTCATGGAACGCCTGGCGTGTGATCTGGAGCTGGATATCCAGGCAATCGAGAGGCGTCATGGAGTCATTTTTCGCCAGTACTTTTTCACCGCCTGGCCTGTGCTTGAGCAATTGAGCCGTGACGGGTTGATTGAACTGTCTGACCGTTTCATCAGCATTCTTCCGGCCGGTCGGCCGCACGTGGATGCCGTCTGCAACCTGTTTGAAAAGGATTCGGACGGTGCGGGGCATGAACCCCATTACGAATGGATTGATCATGACAACTTCATTTGATTTCAATCGTGCCCTGGTCGAAAAGTATGACCTCCCGGGGCCGCGCTATACCTCTTACCCGACCGCGCCGCAGTTTCATCAGGCGTTCGCCGTCGATGACTATCAGCGTGCGGCCTCGGACAGCAACCAGGCGACAACGCCAAAATCGCTGTCGGTGTACATCCACATCCCGTTCTGCAAGAGCCTTTGTTACTACTGCGCCTGCAACAAAATCATTACCCAGAAAACCCACCGCGCCGTCGAGTACCTGACGTACCTCAAGCGCGAAATCGTGATGCAGGCTGCCTTGTTCGACCGCACCCGCAAACTCACGCAACTGCACCTGGGAGGTGGCACGCCGACCTATTTGACCGGCGAACAACTGGCTGACCTTATGGACTGCCTGCACCAGGCATTCGACATGGACGACAGCGATGACCATGAGTTTTCCATCGAGGTCGACCCTCGCACCATCAGTACGCAACAGATCCAGTTGTTGCGTCAGTTGGGGTTCAATCGTTTGAGCTTTGGCGTACAGGACTTCGATCCCGACGTGCAGGCAGCGGTCAATCGGCAGCAAAGTGAAGAGCAAATCCATGCGCTGGTCGCTGCGGCGCGCCAGGCGCGATTCAAATCGATCAGTGTCGATCTGATTTACGGCCTGCCATTGCAAACCGTGCAGAGTTTCGATGTCACCCTCGGCAAAATCATCGCGCTGCGTCCGGACCGGATTGCCGCCTACAGCTACGCCCATCTGCCGGAACTGGTGCGCGCACAACGGCTGATTCGTTCGGCCGACATGCCGCCACCGGAGCGCAAACTGGAATTGCTTGAACTGACTGTCCGTCGTCTGACTGAGGCCGGTTATATCTATATCGGCATGGACCATTTTGCCTTGCCGGACGATGAGTTGGCGTTGGCCCGGGCCAATGGCACGTTGCAACGCAATTTCCAGGGTTATTCCACCCATTCCGACTGCGATTTGATCGGTCTCGGGGTGTCCTCCATCGGCAAGGTCGGCGACAGCTACAGCCAGAGCGTCAAGGAGCTATCGCAGTACTACGCCCGCATTGATCAAGGCTTGTTGCCTGTGCATCGGGGTTACCGGTTGAGCGCCGATGATCGTCTGCGCCGTGAAGTGATCAGCGATCTGATGTGCCACGGCCGGATCGACTTCGGCAAGTTTGAAGCGGGTCATGACATCTGCTTTACCGATTACTTTGCCGATGCGCTGATGCAACTGGACGAGCATGTTCGCGATGGCTTGCTGCAGATTCACAAAGACGCGTTGGTGTTGTTGCCCCACGGGCATTTGATGATGCGCAGCGCCGCGATGGCGTTTGATGCCTATTTGGGCGCTGATCAAAAAGGCCGGTTTTCACGTACCGTTTGAAGTCCCCAGTGCTGGCGTCCGCGATGCCAGGAGGAAATGATGAGAACCGAGTTTCAGGATCGTTTGGCGGTGGTCACGGGTGCCAGTTCCGGGATAGGCCTGGCCCTGTGTGCGGCGCTGTTGCCGCGCGGGGTCAAGGTGCTGGCGATGTCACGGAAAATCGGGGAACTGCCGGCCTTGCAGCAGATCTATGGCGAGCGCTTGCAATGGTGTGCCGGTGACGTGACCTGTCAGGATGACCTGCAGGCGCTGGCCCAACGTGCATCGACACTGGGCCAGGTGGATTATCTGGTGCCCAACGCGGGTATCGCCGAAATGGCCGATAGCCTCGACATGCCGGCCTTCCAGCGTCAGTGGGCGGTCAACGGCGCCGGGGCGTTGAATACCCTGGCGGCGTTACGCGGGGAGTTGGCGAGTCCGGCTTCGGTGGTGTTTGTCGGCAGCTTCCTGACCGGCTCGAGTTTTCCCGGTCTGGCCGCCTGCATTGCCAGCAAGGCCGCGCTGGCGGCGCAGGCGCGCACGTTGGCGGTGGAATTCGCGCGTTATGACGTGCGCATCAATCTGGTCTCCCCGGGGCCGACCGCGACCTCGATGTGGGACAACCTGGGGTTGAGCGACGGGGAACTCGACGACGTTGCCGGCACCCTCGGCAAACGTCTGCTGCCCGGTCATTTCCTCGATGCGTCTGCGGTGGCCAACGTGATTGTTTTTCAGCTGTCTCAAGGCGCGCGGGGTGTTTATGGTCAGGACTGGAAAGTCGATAACGGTTATACCCTGAGCTGAAGAGGTGAACACAAACCCTGTGGCGAGGGAGCTTGCTCCCGCTCGGCTGCGTAGCAGTCGTAAAATCAGCACCTGCGTTTAATCTGAATGTACGCAGTGACTGCTTTTAGGGCCGCTTCGCGCCCCAGCGGGAGCAAGCTCCCTCGCCACAAGTGCGATGTGTATTTCGATGTTCAGACACAAAATCTAGTGCGACGTACCCTCGGCAAACTCGATTTTATTGCCCACGTTGTACTTACCCGACGGCTTGTTCATCGGCAGGCGTTTGACCTCCTTGAGGGTGTTGCTGTCGTAGACGATCAGCGCACCGTCAGTGGCCCAGATACTCAGCAGCAGGTAGCGACCGTCGCGGGTGAATTCGACGTGGGCGGCGGTCTTTCCGGGCATCGGGCGCAGGGTGTGAGCGATTTCCAGGGTCTGTTTGTCGATCAGGTGGATCGCATCGTTGTCGGGGCCGAAGAACACGTCGGCCCAGGCATACCGCGAGTTGACGTGGCTGCGCATGAAGAAGCCCGGCCCCAGGGTCGGTATTTCCTTGAGCAGTTTCCAGGTCTTGAAGTCGATGACCGAGATCAGGCCCTTGCTGATGTTCGGCGTGGCGAACACCCACTCACCGTTACGTTTCCAGTAGGTCCCGGACCCCAGGTGCGGCATGCCCGGCAGTGGAATGTCGGTGACCACCTTGCCACTGTCGAGGTCGATCACCTGACCGCCCTTGGCCTTGCGCGACGTGGCCAGCAGTTGCTTGTAGTCCGGTGAGAAGGAAAAGTCGTCCAGCATATCTTCGGCGTGGATCCGTCGCGGTTCGAAATCCGGTGTGCCGGTGCAGGGCAGTTCCCAGACTTCCTTCACGTCCTTGAGCGCCACGATGAAGCTGTCCCGTGGCGGTGCGGTATAGACCGCGCTGACCCGTGACGCGGTGCCGTCCTGGCCGATCGCCGGAATGGTTTTGACCAATGACAGATCACGGGCATCGAGCACCACCAGGTTGCCCGGCAAGTAGTTGCCCACCAGCACCCATCGGCCGTCCTTACTCACCGCAAGGTTGCGGGTGTTGAGCCCGGCGCGGACCTCGGCGATCAGTTTCAGGTTATGCAAGTCATACAGGCTGATCCAGCCATCGCGAGAGGCCACGTAGACGAAGCGTCCGTCCGGCGAAAACTTCGGCCCGCCATGCACTGCAAAGTGCGAAGCGAACCGTGCAAGCACTTCAAGGCGGTCGCCGTCGAGGATGTCGATGTGATGATCACCGGCTTCCACCACCACAAACAGGTTCAGTGGATCGGCGCGATGCTGGGGCGTGTCGGGCAGTTTGTTGATATCGGCGAGAACCGAATGACTGCCGCGAATGTCATCGTTGCTCCAGGTGGGTGGGGTGGCGGGTGGTTGCTGGAGGTAGTCCACCAGCGCGTCGATCTGCGTGGCGTTGAACACGTTGGCATACCCGCTCATCTGACTCGCGGGACGACCGTCCTGGATCACGCTGCGGATTTCGTCGGGTTTGATCCGGCTCAGGCTTTCCGGCAGCAAGGCCGGTCCCGTACCGCCGAGACGATTGGCGCCATGGCAGCTCTGGCAATGCTGTTGGTAGAGATTGGCGGCCGTGTCGTTGGGCGGAACCGCTGTACCGGCATGAGCCGCGCCGATCCATAACAATGGGGCAAGCACCATGCGCCTCATATCGCCACCTTGCGCTGGCGTTGCAGCGCTGGGGCGGAGGAAAAACGCGCCGGGTATTGCTGCTGTTGGGCAGCGAACAGATCGACCACTTTGCCGATCACCGCAAGCGTCGGAATGCCAGGTGGGCATTCCCGCGCCAGGGTCGGCAATTGGTGCAGCCTGCCTCGGGCAACGTGCTGGTCGGGACGCGTGCCATTGCTGATCAGCGCCGCCGGTGTCTCGGCGGGCATTCCGGCTTCGATCAAGCGCTGGGCGATAATCCCGAGATTTGACAACCCCATGTAAAACACCAGGGTCTGACTGCTGTCGACGAGGCTGCTCCAGGGTAATTGCAACTCACCATCGTGTTGCAAGTGCCCGGTGATGAATCGACAGGAGTTGACCAGATCCCGATGGGTCAACGGAATGCCAGCGTAAGCGCTACACCCGGAGGCGGCAGTAATGCCGGGGACCACCTGGCAGTCAATGTTGCGTTGCAGCAGATACTCCAGCTCCTCGGCGCCACGGCCGAAGATGAACGGGTCGCCACCCTTGAGCCGGACCACACGCTGCCCCAGATCGGCGAGGTCGGCGAGTAGTTCGTTGATCTGATCCTGAGGCAGGCTGTGGCAGCCGCTGGCCTTGCCGACGTAATGCCGGGCGCAGGTGAGGGGGATCAATGCCAGCAGCTCGGGGCTGATCAGGCGGTCGTAAACCACGGCGTCGGCTTGCATCAACAGGCTCCAGGCGCGCAGGGTCAGCAAGCGTGGATCGCCGGGGCCAGCGCCGACCAGGGCGACTTCGCCCGGTCTGAACGGGGACTCAAGTGCAGCCGGTAAAATAATCGATGGATGCATGGGACGTCCTTGGTACTTCATCAGGTGGGCCGGCCCCATCCTTTGTCAGATGGCTCGCCAGGCGGGTGCTTCAGTGCATGACGCAAGGGATGGTCGTTAATGGTGGTATGCCGATTTCTTCATCGCTGAGGTGGCATCCGGGGTCCTGGCCCCAGAGATCACCTTCGGCCCAGGCGCGGGTGCGGGTATTGCCGTTGCAGATGCTGAGCCAGCGGCATTGGCCACAACGGCCACCCACGGCGCGAGGATGCGCGCGCAGTTGCTGCAACAAGGCGTCCGGGCGGTCCAGCCACAGCGTGCGAAACGGTGTGTGCCGGACATTGCCCACCGAGTGCTGCCACCAATAGGTGTCGGGGTGAACTTCGCCGGTGTTGTCGATGTTGGCGATGCCGCTGCCCGAGGCATTGCCGCCCCAGGCGCGGAGCATGTGTTCCAGGCGCCGGTAATGCTCGGGTAGATGCAGGCCTACCCATTGCAGCAGGAGAATCGCGTCGGCATCGTTGTTGCCGCTGACAAAATCGCTGTCGCGACCGTGCTGGATATCTTCCCAGGCCCGTTCGAAGATCAGCGTCATCGCCTCGCGGCTCATCTGCTGCCGGGCGTCGAGCTGGCGGCTGCGTTTGCCGCGACCGCTGTAGTTGAGGTGCGACAGATAAAACTTCTGCACGTCGTATTCGCGCATCAGTGCCAGTAATTGCGGCAGCTGCGCATGATTCTCCTGGGTCAGGGTGGTGCGCAGGCCGACGCGAATGCCCTGTTCGCGACAGAGCCGGATCGCCCGCATGGAACTGGCGAAGCTGCCCTTCAATTGGCGGAAGGCGTCATGGGTGGCTTCCAGGCCATCGATGCTGATCCCGACATAGTCGAAATTCGCTGCGCGGATCTGCGCGATGTTCTGCTCATCGATCAACGTGCCGTTGGTGGACAACGCCACGAAGAAACCCTTGGCGCGGGCGTAGGCGCTGAGCACAAACAGATCGTCACGCAGCAGGGGTTCACCGCCGGAAAGAATCAATACCTTCACGCCGGCATCGTGCAGATCGTCGATCACGTTCAGTGCGGCGGGCGTATCCAGTTCGTCGCGAAAGACGCTGTCGGCGGACGTGGCGTAGCAGTGCTTGCAGGTCAGGTTGCAGCGCCTGAGCAGGTTCCAGATCACCACCGGCGGCCGGTTGCTGCCCGGTGGGCTGGTTCTGGGGGCGGGCACCTGGCCGGTCAGGGCACGCAGGTATTGGCTGATCCTCAACATGCAACTCTCCTTGAACCAGCGCGTGTTCAGCGTGGCACTGGCGGTAGCCGTAAACCGGTTTTTTTCAGGATGCGACTGCTCACCAGCATCTCGTCGGCGACACAGGCGTCGCCCAGCAAGTAGCGCAGGTGTTCGCGGTAGCTGTCGATTTCCTCGCGGCTGCGACCGTGCACCATGGCGAACAGGTTGTAGCGCCACGCGGTTCGTCGCGGGCGTCGATAACAGTGGCTGACAAAAGGCTGTGCGCCGATCAGCGCGCCGAGGCGCGGCATGTCGGTGTCGCGCACATCCCAAACGGTCATGCCGTTGTAGCGATAGCCGAGGCGATAGTGGTTGGGGACGGCGGCAATGCGCCGGATCGCGCCCTCGGCCTGCAAGCGCTTGAGCAGATCCAGGGTGGATTCGATGCTCAGGTCCAGCTGTTCGGCGAGCCAGGCCCACGGGTCATTCAGCAGCGGCAGGCCGGCCTGGGTCAGTTCAATCAGCCGGTGTGCCAGGGTGTCTTCAGACCGGGAAGTACAGACCGACATGGTAAGTCTCCTCTTTAGGCAAGTTGAGCAGCGGCAAACCGGTCAGGGTTTCGATGTATTGCAAGGTTTCGGTGACGTCTTGTTCGGTCGCGCAGGCGAGCACGAACCACATGTTCCAGGCGTGTTCGCGTCGATAGTTGTGCGCCACTTCAGGCAGGGCATGCAGTTGCTCGGCGACCTCTTCGAACCGTTCTTCCGGCACGGCCAGCGCCGCGAGGGTGAAGGCGCCACCGAGGCGTTCGATGTCGAACATAGGACCGAAGCGCGTGAGTATTCCTTCACAGAGCAGTTCGTGGAGGCGGTGGAGCAATTCAGGGCTGCTGCTGTCCAGTTCGCTGGCCAGCGCCTGCCAGGGGTTACGCACCAGTGGCAGGCCCAGTTGCAAGCGGTTGATCAACCGACGGTCAAGATCATCCATGGGGCTTGGTTCCCGTTGAGGAGGCGACAAAGCGTCCGCCGCATTGTTTGAAGGCATGGGTGCTGAACAGCAGTTGATGGGGCAGGTCACTCAGCAAGTGTTCTCCCAGCAACGCCTGGATCTGCGCCTCGACCTGCGCGCGTTGGCGTCCGTGAACCATGCAGAACAGGTTGTAGCGCCACTGCGGCAGGCGCCGTGGCCGTTGATAGCAGAGGGTGATACCGGACGCTCGCCCCAGGCGCTGGCCGACTTCGTCGATCAGCGCGTCCGGAACATCCAGCACCAGCATGGCGTTGGCGGTAAAGCCCAGGGCGCGATGGTTGAGCACCAGGCCGACCCGGCGAAACAGCCCCTGTTCGTGCCACTGGTGCATCTGCGCGAGCACCTGGTTTTCGTCGGCGTTTATCCGTTCCGCGAGGGTTTGATAGGGGCGCGAAACACGCGGTAATCCGTCTTCCAGGTGCCTTCGTAAGGCTTGTGTCTGTTCGGGGCTCAATCCCGTCTTCATGGGCCTTCTCCCAAGGCAAAACCGAGGTCGATGCGGTAAGCGGTCAACATCGGCAGATCCAGCGGAACAAGGCCGGTTTCGTTCTCAAGTGCTTCGAGAACACGTTCGATGTGGGGGCGATCAGGCCCGGTCAGCACAAACCACAGGTTGTAGAAATGCTCCCGTGCGTAGTTGTGGTTGACCTCGGGATACTGGCTGACGCGCTCGGCGACCTGTTGCAGACGTTCGGCGGGCACGGCGAAGGCGGCGAGGGTGCTGGCCCCGGCGCGGCTGTGTTCGAACACCGGGCCGATGCGTGAGAGGGGGCCGGCCTGAGCCATTTTTTCCAGACAATCCATCACCTGGGCCTCGCGGCAACCGAGAATCCGGGCCATCTCCTTGTAAGGTTCCGGGCACAACGGCATGCCGTGCTGGAAGCGGTCGATAAGTTGGCGGCTGAGCAGGTCGAGGTTCATTTCAATAGCCCATTTTCTGCGCGCGACTGCTGAAGAAGATGCCGCTCGGCGCGGTGGCGGGAAGGGTGCTCAGCTGCTTCAGGCTGTACGGATCCCAGACCTGAACCTGATCGCCATCGCGTAACGACAGCCACAACTGGTCGCCGCGCGCGGTGAATTCCATGTGCAGCACCGCCGGCCCCGGTCGCAGATCGGCGACTACGGCACGGGTTTCGGTGTCGATGACCTGGACCCGATCGTTGTCCGGGTAGGCGAAATTGACCCACAGTTGCCGACCGTCCGGCCGCGACGTGACGAACACCGGTTGGCCGGCCACCGGGATGGCAGCGGTCTGCTGCCACGTGCGGGAATCCATCACCAGCACCTGATGACGGCCGACGGCGGGCACGAAGGCCTGGTTGTCGGCAACGGCCCAACCCTCCAGATGCGGCATCTTGTAGACGGGCAACTTCGCCTGGCCGCGTCCGTAATCACCGAGCACTCGCTGCACCCCGCGCTCGGGGTGCCAGAGGTCGAGTTGCGCCATGCCGTCTTCGCCGAACAGCCCAGCCATGTAATAGCGACCATCGGGGGTAATCAGCGCGTCGTAGGGTTGCTGGCCGATGCCGGTGAAGCGGCTGATCCGTGGCGTGCTGCCCTGACTGAAATCGGCGGTCCAGATCTCGCCGGTATCGAACAGGCTGAACACAAAACGCTGACCGGGCGCGTCGACCAGGCCGACCACCCGTGAGCGTTTGCTGCCATCGGCGAGCGGTGTCGCGGGAATATCGGCCACCTGTTGCAGAGTGACGGCATCGAACACCTTCACGCCGCCGGGCACGTAGTTGGAGACCGCGATCAACTTGCCGTCCTGACTGATGGCGCCGCCGATGCTGTTGCCGCCCTGGATGACGCGATGGTCGATGCGTTGGGTCAGCAAGTCGATTTTGCTCAACCCGCCGTCGCGGCCGAACACATAGGCATAGCGCTGGTCGCGGGAAAACACCACCGAGGCATGGGACAGATCGCCGAAGCCTTCGAGTCGGGCCAGTGCCGTGCGGGTGTCGCTTTCGATGATTTGCACGCTGCCGGTGGCGCGCTCCACCACCACGCCCAGATCGCCGGAGCCCCGCAACGGAGGCTGAACACACGCGGACAACAGCAGCCCGGTCGCCGCTAAAAGCAGGGTTGAACGGATCATGGTGCGGGATATCCCTGGAGAAGAAGATCGACCAGCCAACGGATGTCGTCCGGGCTGAGCAACGGGGCCCAACCGGGCATCGCGGTGCCGGGGCGGCCTTGGGTGACGGTGGCAATCAGGCTGTCGCGGGACTTGCCTGCCAGCGTTGCACGTGTCAGGTCGGGACCCAGCCCGCCGGTCATGTGCAGTCCATGACAGGCGCCGCAATCCTGGGCCAGCAGGTGCTCGAGTTGGGCCTGACGCTTGGCGTTCGGCGCCGCAACCGAGGTCGCGCAAAAAAGGAGGAGGGCCGCCAGAACCACTGCGTGTCGATGAACCATCATGGCGCCCTCCGTTGGCTATTTGAGACTCAGGACCCAAGTTGCAAGTGTCTTCGCTTCGTCATCCGTCACCGGGTTGGCCGGCATTGGTATCGGGCCCCAGTTGCCTTGCGTACCGTTCTTGATGTGGTTGGCCAGGGTGTCGACGGCCTCGGGTACGCCAGCGTTCTTGGCCGCGACATCCTTGAGCGCCGGGCCGACAAGCTTGGTGTCGATGGAATGGCAGGCGGCGCAGGGTTTGCTCTTGAACAGTTCCTGCGCATCTTGGGCCACAACCGGCTGCACGCTCAGCGCAGCGGTCAGGGCGAACAGTGAAAGCAGAGTATTTTTCATGGTCGTTCCTTGCATTGATGGAGCTCAATAAATGTCGTGTTGGGTGTTGTAGACATTGAATTTCCCGGTGGGGGTAATCAGGCGTTTGTCCTTGATCACCGATTTGAGCTTCAGCGTTTTGTCGTCGATCACCACCAGTGCCGACTCCTCTGATTGACCGCTCCACACGGAGAACCAGACCTCATCGCCGGCCTTGTTGTATTCCGGCTGCACGACCCGCATGGCGCCTTGCTTGATGCCGGCGTACTCGGCGATGGGCAGCACGGTGTAGCCGGCGTCGAGTTTGTCGAGGTTGAACACCGCCACCGACTGGCTCAGCTTGGCGTCCGGGTTGAGGGTGGTGTCGACATACAGGTGGCGCGAGTTGGGGTGGGTTTTGATGAACAACGAACCGCCGCCCTGGCCCTTGAGCGAGGCGACCTGTTTCCAGGCGTATTGCGGGTGTTTGGCCGGGTCGGTACCGATCAGCGAGATACCGTCGTCTCCCAGGTGGCTGGTGGCCCAGACCGGGCCGTAGACAGGATGATCAAAGTTGGCGCCACGACCCGGGTGAGGGGTTTTGCCGACGTCCACCAGGGCGGCCAACTTGCGATCCTTGGAGTCGATCACGGCGACTTTGTTGGAGTTGTTGGCGGCGGTCATGAAGTAGCGATGGGTGCTGTCCCAACCGCCGTCATGCAGGAAAGGGGCGGCATCGATGTAGGTGATGGTGAGGTTTTTGATGTCCTGGTAATTGACCAGCATGACCTTGCCGGTTTCCTTGACGTTAACGATGAACTCCGGCCATTCGTGGGAGGCGATGATCGCCGCGACCCGGGGTTCCGGGTGATATTCTTGCTTGTCGACAGTCATGCCGCGGGTCGAGACGATCTGTTTGGGCTCCAGGGTTTCACCATCCATGATGGTGAATTGTGGTGGCCAATAGGAGCCGGCGACCGTGTATTTGTCTTCGTAACCCTTGAACTTGGAAGTCTCCACCGAGCGCGCCTCGATGCCCACTTTGACTTCGGCGACCTTGGTCGGCTCCACCGGCCACAGGTCGATCATGTCGATCCGGGCGTCTCGACCAATCACCAGCAGGTAGCGACCGGAGGCAGAAATGCGCGAGATGTGCACCGCGTAACCGGTCTCGATCAGCTTGACGATTTTCTTGCTGTCACCGTCGATCAGGGCAATCTTGCCGTCATCGCGCAACGTCACCGAAAACAGGTTGGGCAGATTGAGTTTGCTCAGTTGCTTCTTCGGACGATCCTCGGGCTTGACCAGCACTTTCCAGGTTTTCAGCGTCTCGGCCATGCCCCATTCCGGTGGCGTGGGCGGTGTGTGCTGGATGAACTTGGCCATGGCCGTGATCTGATCCTTGGTCAGCGCATTGGATGTTCCCCAGTTCGGCATGCCCGCTGGTGAACCGAAGGTAATCAACGCCTCCAGATACAGTTGGCCGCGAGACTGGGTGATGTCCGGCGTCAGTGGTTTACCCGTGGCGCCTTTGCGCAGCACGCCGTGGCAGCCGGCGCAGCGCTGGAAATAGATTTCCTTGGACGCGTCGAACTCGGCCTGACTCATGTCGGGCGCTCCGGCGGTTTTGACCATCAGCGGGCTGGCCGCAGCAGTGGCGGGTTCCTCGGCTCTGGCTGCGTGAGTCACCGCAAGGGCCAGCGCCGACCACAATGTGGCGACAGTCAGAGCAAACGTTTTTCTATTGCTGATCAGCATTCCATTTCTCCTCAGGCAAGACCTTTGCGATGTGCTGGAACGGCAGCGCAGAACGCAGGTTCTTAGTGCCGTGCAAGGCTATGCCCGAGCAGGCCAATGCTTGCTTGACCGCGATCAAGTTTGCCGGCCATGTCACTTGCCAGGTTGTCGCAGGCGCCCGTAGCGTGTGGCTTGAATCCGCTTTTGGAACAGACAGCCCATGGACCGAATCCAGTCTTGCGAACCCTTCTATCAACCGCTCAATAATGAGGAGGCGCTGTTCGAGCAAGCCTGGCGACACGGCATGCCGGTGCTGATCAAAGGCCCGACGGGGTGCGGCAAGACCCGTTTCGTCCAGCACATGGCCCATCGGCTGAAGCTACCGCTGTACACCGTGGCGTGCCATGACGACCTGAGTGCCGCCGACCTGATTGGCCGTCATCTGATTGGCGCCCAAGGCACCTGGTGGCAGGACGGGCCGCTGACCCGCGCGGTGCGTGAAGGCGGCATTTGTTATCTGGACGAAGTGGTCGAGTCGCGGCAGGACACGGTGGTCGTACTGCACCCACTGGCCGATGATCGTCGCGAGTTGTTCCTGGAGCGCACCGGCGAAGTGTTGCAGGCGCCGTCCTCATTCATGCTGGTCGTGTCGTACAACCCCGGCTACCAGAACCTGCTCAAAGGCATGAAACCCAGCACCCGACAACGTTTCGTGGCGATGCGTTTCGGCTATCCGCCGGTGGCCGACGAAGAGCGTATTGTCAGCCGGGAAGCGCAGGTGGACAGCGCGCTGGCGGCGCAAGTGGTCAGGCTGGGGCAGGCCCTGCGAAGGCTGGATCAACATGATCTTGAGGAAGTCGCCTCGACACGGCTGCTGATTTTTACTGCGCGAATGATCCGCTCCGGCATGAGCCCGCGTGAAGCGTGCATGGCTTGCCTGGCCGAGCCGCTGAGCGATGATCCGCTGACGGTTGCGGCGCTGATGGGCGTGGTTGATGTCCACTTCGGCTGAGTCCAGGGGCGTTGCGCGTGGCCACCTGCCGGGCGATCTGGCGATGTGGTTTTTCATTTTGGCCGAGTTGTCGGTGTTCGCCATCCTGATTCTGGCGTTCGCCGTGACCCAGGCACTCAAGCCGCAGTTGTTTGGTGAAAGCCGTCAATTGCTCAACACCTCTACCGGCCTGGCGATGACCCTGAGCCTGCTCACCGCCGGGCTGTTCGCCGCGCTGGCTCAGGAGCAGGTCAGGCGTTCCCGGTCCCGCCACGGCGCCGTACTTCTGCTGGCCGCGTTGCTTGCCGGCAGCGTCTACGTGGTGTTGAAACTTACCGAATACCGGCACTTGCTGGCCTCGGGGCTGGGCATGGAGCACAACACGTTTTTCACCCTCTATTGGATCCTCACCGGTTTTCATTTTCTCCATGTATTGCTCGGCATGGTCATTCTCGGATGGCTGGCCGAGCGCTGCCGTCGAGGCCTGTACAACGCCGTCAACCGCAGCGGGTTTGAATCGGGCGTGCTGTATTGGCACATGGTCGATCTGATCTGGGTCGTGCTGTTTCCGCTGGTGTACGTGCTGAATTGACGGAGGTTCTGATGTCGGCTTCCAGGTTGTTGCTCGTCTGCTGGGCAGCGTTGGCCACATTAAGCGTGTGCACCGTTGTGTTGTCACAAGTCGGCGCGACGTGGCTGTTGTCCATTGCCATTTTGCTGGTGGCGGTTGGCAAGGCCTGGCTGATCGCCGATGGCTTCATGGAGATGCGCCATGCGCCGCGATTGTGGCGCCGGTTGATGGTGAGCTGGGCGCTGGTGTTGGCGGCCGTTGTGGGGCTGACGCTGCTGTCGATCGGCTAACCAATCCATGTAGCAGCTGGCGAAGCCTGCGTTCGGCTGCGCAGCAGTCGTAAATCCTACCGCCTCGGTCCATCTGAAACACCGCGGTGGCTGATTTCACGACTGCTTCGCAGCCGAACGCAGGCTGCGCCAGCTGCTACATGGACCGAGTACGACTTAAGCGTATTACCCGACCAAAACCATCTGCCTTTCTTGATCGCCATCAAGCAGGTTTTACCCCCTCGCTTTCTATCATGAGCACGCCAAGCAAAGAGGAAGCGACCATGTCAGAGACCTTCACCAAAGGCATGGCCAGGAATATCTACTTCGGGGGAAGCGTCTTTTTCTTCCTGATATTCCTGGCCTTGACCTATCACACGGAACAGACCTTTCCAGTGCGCAGCAACGAAGCGCAGTTAACCGAATCAGTGATTCGCGGCAAGACGGTCTGGGAGCAAAACAACTGCGTCGGCTGCCACACGTTGCTGGGCGAGGGCGCCTACTTTGCGCCAGAGCTGGGCAACGTATTCCAGCGGCGCGGCGGGGAGGAGGGCTTTAAACCTTTTCTACATGCCTGGATGAAAATGCAGCCGCTGGGCGTACCGGGCCGACGAGCGATGCCGCAGTTCAAGTTGAGCGAGCAAGAGGTGGATGACATCGCCGAGTTCCTCAAATGGAGCTCGAACATCAACACCAATGGCTGGCCGCCAAACAAGGAGGGCTAAGAGATGAGCATCGCTAATCCGCATCTGAAATTCGCCTCGCAAGCCGTGGCCAAACCGTACTTCGTGTTTGCCCTGATGCTGTTTCTCGGTCAGGTGCTGTTCGGTTTGATCATGGGGGTGCAATACGTGATCGGAGACTTTCTGTTCCCGATCATTCCCTTCAACGTGGCGCGGATGGTGCACACCAATCTGCTGATCGTCTGGTTGCTGTTCGGCTTCATGGGCGCCGCCTATTACCTGATTCCGGAAGAGGCCGACCGCGAACTGCACAGCCCGAAGCTGGCGATCATTCTGTTCTGGGTATTCGCCGCTGCTGGTGTGTTGACGATTCTCGGCTATCTGCTGGTGCCTTATGCGGGCCTGGCCAAACTGACGCATAACGAGCTGCTGCCGACCATGGGCCGGGAGTTCCTGGAGCAGCCGACCATCACCAAGATGGGCATTGTGGTGGTGTGCCTGGGCTTTCTCTACAACATCGGCATGACCTTGCTCAAAGGTCGCAAGACCACCGTCAGCATGGTGATGATGACCGGGTTGATCGGCCTTGCGGTGTTCTTCCTGTTCTCCTTCTACAACCCCGGTAATCTGGCCCGCGACAAGTTCTACTGGTGGTGGGTGGTGCATCTTTGGGTGGAAGGCGTGTGGGAACTGATCATGGGCTCGATGCTCGCCTTCGTGCTGATCAAGATCACCGGTGTCGACCGGGAAGTCGTGGAGAAATGGCTCTACGTGATCATCGCCATGGCGCTGATTACCGGGATCATCGGCACCGGTCACCACTTCTTCTGGATCGGTGCGCCCGAGGTCTGGCTGTGGGTCGGCTCGATCTTCTCCGCATTCGAACCGCTGCCGTTCCTGGCCATGGTGATCTTTGCCTTCAGCATGGTGAAGAACCGTCGTCGGCAACACCCGAACCGTGCCGCCACGCTGTGGGCCAAGGGCACCACGGTCACGGCGTTCTTCGGTGCGGGTGTCTGGGGCTTTCTGCATACCCTGGCGCCGGTCAACTTCTACACCCACGGTTCGCAATTGACGGCAGCGCACGGTCACCTGGCTTTCTACGGTGCTTACGCGATGATCGTGATGACCTTGATCAGCTACGCCATGCCACGCCTGCGCGGGCTGGGTGAAGCGGGTGACGAGCGTTCACAGACCCTCGAAGTCTGGGGCTTCTGGTTAATGACCCTGTCGATGGTGATGATCACGCTGTTCCTCACCGCGGCCGGTGTCGTACAGGTTTACCTGCAACGCTGGCAGGCCGATGGGATCGCGTTGCCATTCATGGCCACGGTCGAACATCTGCAAGTGCTGTTCTGGGCGCGTCTGGGTGCTGGTATCGGCTTCTTCGCCGGGCTGCTCTGTTACCTGTTCAGCTTCAAGCAACGTGGCCGCGCAGCCTTGCGCGCTCCGGCGGCGGTTGTACCTTCATGATCGGGTGCAATGGCTAGGAAAAGGTCGGCCCGGCTGATACAGCGGGCCGTTTTTTGGTTCCAGCAAGGGCAAGCATCATGGCGTTTACCGTCGAACTGGAAGAGTGGGTAGGCAGTGTCTGGCATCGTTTCATCACCCGGCGCGCCAGCCCTGATTTCCCCGAAGCACGGGTTGAACTGGCCAGCCAGCAACGCCCGCTGGCGCTGTTGTTCCGCGCCATGGGCGGTGCCAATGGCGTCGGTGTGGAAGCGGCCAGCGACCGCGATCTGCTGCTGCGACGCAACGTGTTGCAGCAAATCGCCGGCACCTGCAAACAAGTGCCGCTGGCGTGGTGTGACGAGCGTAATTTACGGCTGCCATCGAGCCTGGCGGTGTTTCCCGAAGTGGCACTGAATGAGGAACTCTATCGCTGGCTCGCGTTGCTGGCGGCGCAGGCCGGGCAGATGCGCCACTGGGACAGGGACAATCAACGCTGGACGCAACAGCTGCTGCGACGCTATCCCGCGCTGCGTGCTCGTTACCAACGACTGGTCGATGCCCATCTGCAATTGCGCCCCGATCCGGCCTCGTTGAACGGCAGCGAAGCGGCGCTGGAACGGGCGTTATGCCAGGCGTTGCGCGAGCCCGGCAGTGTCGAGCATTTTCCTCGCAGCGAACGGGCCGCGTGGCCGTTGCCGCTGTGGTTGTACCCGCCGCAAAATCTCGCTAGTCCCCAGGCTGCCGATCTGGGCGATGAGTCCGAAGAGTCTTTGACCACGCCACCCGGCGAGCAGAAAGGCGGGCGTAAGCGCGCGACGCGGATCGATGAAAGCACCCGTGAAGGCGGGTTGCTGGTGGTGCGTCTGGAGAACCTGTTCAGCTGGACCGAGCACGTGGACCTGGATCGCTGGTCGGATGACAGCGAAGACCCGGACGCTGCCCGAGTCGCCGACGACCTGGATGAGTTGACGCTGTCGCGCACACGCCTGCGCAAGGGGGGCGGTCTCAAGCTGCATCTGGATTTACCACCGGCCGATGTCGACGATATTCCCCTCGGCGAGGGCATCAAGTTGCCGGAGTGGGACTATCGCAAACAACGGATGCAGGACAGCTTCGTCAACCTGCAGATGCTGGTGCCCCGCGACTGTGAGGCGCAGCCGCTGCCGCTACGCTTGAAGGCCTCGGCGCACCGTTTGCGGCGTCAGTTCGAGCACCTGCGCAATGATCGTCAATGGTTACGCCAACAACCTCAGGGATCAGAGCTGGACATGCAGGCCTGGCTGGATTTTCACGTTGATCGCGAGCATGGCCAGTGCGCCGAACGCGGTTTGTTCATGGAGCAGCGGCAGACTCGCCGCGACCTGGCGTGCCTGTTGCTGGCCGACGTGTCGATGTCCACTGACGCCCACCTGAACGATCAGCATCGTGTCATCGACGTGATCCGCGACAGCCTGCTGCTGTTCGGCGAAACCTTGTCGGTGCTGGGTGATGATTTCGCCCTGTACGGGTTTTCCTCGTTGCGTCGTCAGCAAGTGCGCATGCAGGAACTCAAGTCGTTCATCCAGCGTTATGACGACACCACCCGAGGTCGTATTCAAGGTCTCAAACCGGGGTATTACACACGCATGGGGGCTGCCATTCGCCAGGCCACGCAACTATTGGGCACGAGCAAGCGGCGCAGCAAACTGTTGCTGCTGCTGACGGATGGCAAACCGAATGATCTGGATCTGTATGAAGGGCGCTACGGTGTTGAAGATACTCGCGAGGCGGTGCTTGAGGCACGGCGTCAGGGGCTGACGCCGTTCTGTATCACGATCGATCGCGAGGCCGGGGATTACTTGCCGTACATGTTCGGCGCCAATGGCTACACCTTGATCCGCCAGCCCGAACAACTGCCCCTGCGCTTGCCGCAGTTGTACCGCCAGCTGACCCAACCGTGATGTCCTTGACCACCTGCGCTCCTGTAGCAGCTGCCGAAGGCTGCGTTCGGCTGCGCAGCAGTCGCAAAACCATACAACGCGGTGTTTCAGTCGTACCGTGGGCTCAGGATTTACGACTGCTGCGCAGCCGAACGCAGGCTGCGCCAGCTGCTACAGGGATATGTGCGATCTTCAGCTGCGCGGCAACCAGAAAAACATCACCACGCAAAAGACCGTCAGGCCAACGCAGAACCACATGAATCGGCGCTGCCGACGTTCCCCGGCGTATTCGGCCAGTGCTGGCAGGGGCATGCCGCATTGGTGGCACTCGGTTTCTTGTGAAGGGTTGGCATGTTGGCAATACAGGCAGACGGGCATGGCACTCACTCGAACTGTTCCAGGCGCAGACGATCAAGAATGGCGATCTGACGGCCGTCCTGAGTGATGATGTTTTCATCGATCAAGCGGCGGATGATTCGCGAAAAGGTTTCTGGCTGGATCGACAGATGCCCGGCAATCAGTTGCTTGGCCATCGGCAGTTCGAATTGGCAGTCAACGGTTTGCTGGCGCACCAGTTGCGTCAGCAGATAACGCACGACCCGGTGGGTGGCGTTTTTCAGCGACAGGGTTTCGATTTCGTTGACCCGTTGATGTAAGCGAACGCAGAGCTTGCCCAGTAGTGCGAAGGTCAACCGACTATTGCTCTGCAGCAGGCGCATGTAGGTGCTGTTGGATAAACGATAGAGCTGGGTGGGGCAGATCGCTTCGGCCGAGGCCACATAGTTTGGGGTGTCCATCAGCATCATCGCCTCGGCGAAGGTTTGCCGCTCGCTGATGACCTCGAACACTTTCTCCTGCCCATCCGGTGTCAGCCGGTAGATTTTTACCGCGCCGGCAATCACGAAGTAGAACGCATCGGCCGGCTCGCCCTGACGGAACAACGGCTCGCCTTTGTCGATGCTCAGCAATTGGCTGGTACTCATCAATTCGTCCAGCTGTTCTTCGTTCAACGGCTCGAACAGATGATGACTGCGCAGAATCTGGTGATGGACGCGGTGAAGCACCATGAGAATTCATCCTGAAGATTGAGAAGGGGGCTGGCGATCAAGTCAGACGAGGCCCAGGGAAACGCCGCTGGCTACGGCCAGGATTGAGGTCAACACCACGAACCAGGCCAGTGGCTGGATGACTTTTTTCATGACGACTCCTGGGATCGGTTTGTTTGATTTCCACAAGCTTGAGCAAGACATGGGCCAGGCTTGGAGGCCTTTATTTAGCGGGGTTCTCAGGCGTGAGGGTAAAAAAGACCCTGAGGATTAGGGTGAAAATAACCCTTTAATGGTCATTTGTACCCTGATCCGGAATGCCCTGTGGCGAGGGAGCTTGCTCCCGCTGGAGTGCGAAGCACTCCCAACATCGATCTACGCGGTATGTCTGATAGAACGCATTCGCCGGTTTTACGGCTGCTGCGCACCCGAGCGGGAGCAAGCTCCCTCGCCACAGGAATACGAGAAAGCATCAGGGCACGCCCCTTGCACACTTGATCTGCGACAACGGCAATGGATCGGTAATACCCGATGATTGCCCCTGGATTTACCTCGGCGCCTGCGGGTTGGTGTCAGGTCGGCAACAAGGTAGAGGAGTGGTTTTATGCAAGTGCTTGACCGCCGTAAAGCGATGGCAATCACGCCGCTGTTTCGGCTGGCCTTTCGGCCATTTTTCCTCGCCGGTTGCCTTTTGGCAGTGCTGGTCATTCCACTCTGGCTGGCGGCCTTCAGTGGTTCGATTTCCAACTGGCAGCCGGCGGGCGGTTGGCTGGGCTGGCATCGGCATGAATTGCTGTTCGGGTTCGGGTTGGCGATTATCGCGGGCTTTCTGTTGACGGCGGTGCAGACCTGGACCGGTCGCCCCGGCCTCAGCAGCAAACCGTTGGCCGCGCTGGCGTTGCTGTGGTTGTTGGCGCGGGTGGTCTGGCTGGCCAATGCGCCATGGCCGTTGCTCGCCGTGCTGGAACTGGCGTTCCCGTTGGCGGTGGCGGTACTCATGGGCTTCACCTTGTGGAAAGTGCGGCAGAAACGTAACTACCCGATTGTGGTGGTTCTGCTGTTGTTGGCCGGGGCCGACGGGTTGTCCCTGTATGGCTTGGTCGAGGGGCATGAAGGCTGGCAACGCCAGGGCGTGCTGAGCGGCCTCTGGCTGGTGGCGGCGATGATGGGGTTGATCGGCGGGCGGGTCATTCCGTTCTTCACCCAGCGCGGCCTTGGTCGGGTTGAAGGCGTTGCCGCCTGGCCCTGGCTGGATCGCCTGCTGTTGGTCGGTTCGCCGCTGGTGGCGTTGTTGTATGCCGCAGGACCGGCGCTCAACCCCAATGTCTGGGTGGGCCTGCTGTTCGCGGTGCTGGCGGCAGGGCATCTGGTGCGCCTGGTGCGCTGGCATGACCGGGCACTCTGGCGCGTGCCGTTGTTGTGGTCGCTGCATCTGGCCTATGGCTGGCTGGCGGTGGCGTGTCTCGGGATGGCGCTGTGGCATTTCGGTGTGCCGGTTAACCCGAGTCTGGCGGTGCATTGCCTGACCATCGGGGCCATGGCTGGCCTGGTGCTGGCGATGATCGCGCGGGTCAGCCTCGGCCACACCGGTCGCCCCCTGGAACCGCCATCGGGCATGACCCTGGCCTTCATTCTGCTCAACCTGGCGTGTCTGAGCCGGGTGGTGTTGATCCTGTTTTTCCCCTTGGCCGCATTGTGGTTGGCGGGCCTGTGCTGGGCGCTGGCGTTTGCACTGTATGCCTGGCGCTATGGGCCGATGCTGTTGCGGGCCCGGGTCGACGGTCATCCAGGATGAATACGCGAATGAATGGAGGCAGCCGCTGATGTATCCCTTTTTACTGGTCACGCATTTGCTGGCGGCAATCGCCTTCATTGGCACGCTGTTTTTCGAGGTGGTCATCTGGCATCGCGCCCGCCAGCCGTTGACGGAGATTGCGCAAGTGACGGCGGATCAGGCGATTGCCCTGCGTTCGCGTAAGGTTCTGCACGGCGTGGTGTTGCTGTTGTATGGCGCCGGTATCGGTTTGGCGTGGCAGTACCGTGGCGCATTGAGTCAGCCGCTGGCCAGCAGTTTTGGTACGTTGCTGAGCCTGAAAATCCTGTTGGCCTTGAGCATCATTGGTCATTACTTGCTGCTGGCCTATTGGCTGACCCACGGGCGCCTGACCGCGACCCGCGCAAGCTGGATTCGCCGCAGCATTCTCGGGCACATGGTGTTGATCGTGATCCTGGCCAAGGCCATGTTCTATTGGCACGGCTGATCGCAATACGTCCCTCATAAACAAAACCCGCGTCATCCGGTTGGATGGCGCGGGTTGGGGGTGGCCGGTAATCGATCAATGGCGGGGGGTCAGGGCATTAATGAACAACACGTTGTTTTCCAGGTGGATGTGTTGCATCAGGTCGTCTTTGAACTCCAGCAGCCCACGGTAGAGCGCACGCCAGGTGTTACAGGCATCGGCGGGCGGGATGATGTGATTGGTCAGGGCGAGCATCTTCTCCAGCGCTTCACCATGTTGATCGTGTTCGAAACGCAGCACCTGGATCGGCGGTGCGGCCTGAGGGCCAACGCCTTGTTGCAACATCGGGAAGAGCACTTGTTCTTCCTTGAGCATGTGGCCTTCGAGTTCCTGCTGCATGTCTGTCAGCAGATCGGCCAGGCCGTTGGGGCAACTGCTGCGCGCGCCATGGACCTGCTCGACGCGGCGAGCCAGTCGGATCAGCTCCGGCAGTTGCTCGCGGTGGCGGGCGTGGTAGCGCGTCAGAAGGTGGGCGATCAGCAGTTCCGACGGTTCGTTGCGCCAGTCGTGCTGGGTTTCGCCGGCGTCTTGCAGAATCTGCAGGGCGTCGGCAATGAGGACCGGATCGAGGTTTTTGCCAAGGGCCGCTTCACGCAGGCTTTTATGCCCGCCGCAACAGAAGTCCAGTTTGAAGGTGTGAAAGATCCGGGTGGCACCGGGAATGTCGCAGGCCAGTTGGCCGAGGCTTTGTTCCAATAGGGGCTGGCTCATCAGGGTTCCTTGTTTGGGTTTCAACGGTTCCCCAGGCTCATTGCACCCGGCATGCCATTTTTAACGTATTGAAAAACATGGATTAATTTTTAGTTGTGGTGATATTCACCCTGATGCTTCAGGGTAAATACAACCATAGAGGGTGATGACTACCATGCTGCGAGAAAGCCTGGCGGCCGACCTGATCGTCGAGTTGCCCAATGCCGTGCGGTTGCAACGACTGGTCCAGACCCTGCGCGAATACTTCAACAGTGGCGCCGTGGGCTTGCTGCGTCTGGATGACGACAGCCTCAGGCCCGTTGCAACGGTGGGGCTGGTTCATGAAGCGTTGGGGCGCCGGTTCGTCATTGCCCAGCATCCTCGGCTGGCGGCAATCATGGCGTCGCGCGAGCCGACCTGGTTCGAGCCCGACAGCCGCCTGCCGGACCCCTACGACGGCTTGCTCGACAACCATGTCGGCGAACCGCTGCCGGTGCATGACTGCATGGGCGTGAGCCTCTATGTCGAGGGGCGGATCTGGGGCGCGATCACCCTCGATGCGCTGCACGCCGGGACCTTTGACAACCGGGCGCGGGAAGAACTCAAGCGTTGCACTTTGCAGATCGAAGCCGCCGTGCGGGTCACCCGCCTGGAGCAGGAAAACCGCAGCTTGCGCCTGTCCCGCAGCGATCCTCAGGACTTGCGCGTGCCCGTCGGAGAAGGCGAGATCCTTGGGCAAAGTGAGGTGTTGCATCAGTTGCTCAATGAGCTGGATGTACTGGCCGATTCCGATCTGCCGGTATTGCTGCTGGGCGAGACCGGCGTCGGCAAAGAGCTGTTCGCACGGCGCTTGCATCGTCTTTCAAGGCGCCACCACAAACCGCTGATACAGGTTAACTGCGCAGCCTTGCCGGAGTCGCTGGCAGAGAGTGAGTTGTTCGGGCATGTCAAAGGCGCCTTTTCCGGTGCTACGAGTGACCGTGCCGGACGCTTCGACGCCGCCAACGGTGGCACGCTGTTTCTCGATGAAGTCGGGGAGTTGCCCTTGAGTGTGCAAGCGAAATTGCTGCGCACCCTGCAAAACGGCGAGATCCAGCGCCTGGGCGCCGACAAGCCGTTGCACGTCGATGTGCGCATCATCGCCGCCACCAATCGGCACCTGCCGGACAGCATCCGCGATGGCTTGTTTCGCGCCGATCTGTATCACCGCCTCTCGGTGTACCCGGTGCCGATTCCAGCGCTGCGCGAGCGTGGTCACGATGTGTTGATGCTGGCCGGGCATTTTCTGGAGCTCAATCGGGCGCGGCTCGGCCTGCGAGGTTTGCGTTTGTCGCCGGCGGCGGAGCGAGCCTTGCTGGCATACACCTGGCCGGGCAATGTGCGCGAACTGGAGCACGTCATCAGTCGGGCGGCGTTGAAGCAGCTCAGTCGCGGGACGAGTCGCACATCGATCATGACGCTGGAGCCAGAGGTTCTCGATCTCGACAGCCCGATGGCAGCATCGGGGGCAGAGGTCGAGCCATCCCGGGACATTACGGCTGATCTACCGTTCCAGCCCCTGGGCGAAGCCGTCGACGATTACCAGCGCAGGAAGATCCTCGAGGCCCTGAGCCTGTCCGGGGACAACTGGGCCAGCGCCGCGCGGATGCTGGAAGTCGACCCCAGCAATTTGCACAAACTGGCGCGGCGCCTGCGTCTGAAGTAGGTCAGGGCGTTGTCGCTTCGACCCTCGGTGTTGATGGCGGTCAAGGTGGTATCGCGCAGTGCCTCGCACACTGCGCAAAACCTTCCGGAGATTACCGTCATGCCCCTGTCCCTGGCCCAAATGCGCCGTAACTACACCCTTAATGGCCTGCAAGATGAGGCTGCGCTGGACGATCCGCTGGCGATGTTCCGTCAATGGCTGCAACAGGCCCGCGACACCGAGTGCGCACCTGTCGAGGCCAATAGCATGGTGCTGGCGACGGTCGACGGTGAAGGACGGCCGCACTGCCGTGTGCTGTTGCTCAAAGGCTTGAGCGATGAAGGTTTTACTTTTTTCGGTAATTACCAGAGCGACAAGGGGCAGCAGCTGGCGGTCAATCCCTATGCCGCCATGACGTTTTTCTGGCCGGGGCTGGAGCGTCAAGTGCGCATCGAAGGCCGGGTGTCCAGGCTCGACCCGCAACTCTCGGATGCATACTTCGATTCCCGCTCGATGGCCAGTCGCCTGGGCGCCTGGGCTTCACCGCAAAGCCGGCCGTTGGCCAGTCGTGCCGCGCTGGAGTCGATGTTGGCGCAGACCATCAAGCGCTTCGTTGGCCAGACCGTCTCGCGCCCCGAACATTGGGGCGGTTATTGCCTGCACCCTGAACGTCTGGAGTTCTGGCAGGGCCGTGCCGACCGCTTGCATGACCGTCTCGATTACCGGTTGCGAGATGGTGCATGGCAACGGCGCCGCTTGGCGCCTTGAGCGACGAGTAAGTTCCCCCGTAGCAGCCTGCGGCAGCTGCTACGGGCTTGAGTCCCCCATTAATCCATAGACCCCGACGAGGTACCTCCTTGGAGGAATAGGCTCGTTCGCTATTCCGGTTCAGGCTTTGGGCCATACCCTCATCTACGGGAAAGCCTGGATATGGCCCATCTGACGCAACGCAGTTTCGAACCCCTGAACATTGCCGTGCTGACCATCAGCGATACGCGCACCTTTGACACCGACACTTCAGGACAGACCCTGGCGGATTTGCTGCAAACGGCCGGGCATGTGCTGATCGATCGTGGCCTGGTCAAGGACGACATTTATCAGATCCGCGCAACGGTCTCCCAGTGGATCGCCGACCCCCGGGTGCAAGTCATATTGATGACTGGCGGCACCGGTTTCACCGCTCGTGACAACACACCGCAAGCGGTGCTGCCACTGCTGGACAAACATGTGGAAGGCTTCGGCGAATTGTTCCGCCAGGTGTCGCTGGAGGAGATTGGCATGTCCAGTCTGCAGTCCCGGGCACTGGCCGGGATGAGTAACGGTGTACTGGTGTGCTGCGTTCCTGGCTCGCCGGGTGCCTGCCGGACTGCCTGGAACAAGATTCTGCTCGAGCAACTGGACAGTCGCACCGGCCCGTGTAACTTCGCCCCGCATTTGAAAGCGCAAGCACAGCGGGTCATCGACGCCTGCGAGACACGCTCATGAGCGGCCGGGTGTGCGACCTCGGCAACCTGATGCCCGTGGACGAGGCCATCAGCCGTCTGCTCGACCAGGCGCCACCACCACCCCTGGCGCAAATGGTCCGTCTGGACCAAGCCATGGGGCGGGTACTGGCGGTGGACATTCATTGCCCGGTGAACCTGCCGGCCTGGGACAACAGTGCCATGGACGGTTATGCCCTCAGGGCTGCCGACCTGCCGGCGGAAGGTGGCTGTTTGACGATTGGCGGCCGAATTGCGGCGGGGGATCAGGCGTGCTCGCCCTTGCTTGCGCAGCAAACGGTGCAGATCTTTACCGGCGCGCCATTGCCACCGGGTGCCGATACCGTCGTGCCGCAAGAGCGCTGCCGGGTCGAAGGCGAGCGAGTCTGGTTCCCGCCCGTAGCCGTTGGCGATCACGTGCGCAAGGAAGGGGAGGAAGTTCGCCGCGGGCATCTGCTGCTCAAGGCTGGCAAACGCCTGCGCGCACAAGAACTGGGATTGCTGGCCGGTGCCGGGATTGCCCGGGTCGAGGTCTATAGGCCGTTGCAAGTGTGCCTGCTCAGCAGCGGTAATGAACTGCGCGAGCCGGGCGATTCCTTGGCACCGGGGCAGATCTACAACAGCAACCGGTATTGCCTTGCTGCGTTGTTGCGCGGCTGGGGCGTCGAGGTGCATGACTATGACGTCATGGCCGATGAGTTGGTGGCCAGCCGGCATGCCTTGAGCCTGGCGTCTTCGGAATGCGACTTGCTGTTGAGCTCCGGTGGCGTGTCGGTCGGCGAGGAAGATCACCTCAAACAGGCCATCGAGGAACTGGGCAGTGTGGATTTCTGGCGGCTGGCCATCCAGCCGGGTAAGCCATTGGCCTATGGCGAAGTGGCCGGTAAACCGTGGATCGGTATGCCGGGAAACCCGTCAGGGGCGCTGATTACCGCGTTGGTGGTGGTGCGTCCGTTCCTGCTCAGGGCTCAGGGTGTGACTGACGTGATGCCAGTGCCGTTGGCTGTACCCGCCGGGTTCGACTGGTTGCAGCGTAACAAGCGTCGACAATACCTGCGGGCCAGGTTGACGCCCGGCGCCGATGGCCAGTTGAGTGTGGAACTGCACCCTCAGCAAAGCTCGGCCATGTTGACCGCCGCGTGCTGGGCCGACGGGCTGGCGGTGATCGAGTGTGAGCAGCAAGTGCTCAAGCACGACAACGTGATGTTCCTGTCCTTCGCCGACCTGATGCAGTGATGGCAATTGATTGCCGTCAAGGCTGTGCCTGCCGGTCTGGCTAGACTGGCAGCGCCTTTTTCGAAGGGTGCGCCACAGACGCCGGGCGCTGCCCCGGACGCGTAATTTCATGAGGATTACCCATGCAACTGGTCTGCCCGGCAGGGAATCTGCCTGCGCTTAAAGCGGCGGTGCGCCAAGGCGCCGATGCCGTGTATGTCGGCTTTCGCGATGACACCAATGCCCGGCATTTCGCGGGGTTGAACATGGACGACAAACAGTTCGACGCCGCCGTCGCCCACATCCGCCAACATCAACGCAAACTCTACGTCGCGGTCAACACGTACCCACAACCCAAGGGGTGGGAGCGCTGGCAACGGGCGGTGGATCGTGCCGCCGATTTCGGCGTCGATGCGCTGATCGCCGCCGACCCCGGGGTGCTCGACTATGCCAGTCAGCGTCACCCGCAATTGGCCCTGCATCTGTCGGTTCAGGGGTCGGCAACCCATGCCGCGGCGCTGGAATTTTATGCGCAGCGCTACGGCATTCGTCGCGCGGTATTGCCGCGGGTGTTGTCGTTGGCGCAGGTACGTCAAGTCGCCGCCAGCAGCCCGGTGCCCATCGAAGTCTTTGGCTTCGGCAGCTTGTGCATCATGGCCGAAGGGCGTTGCCACCTGTCTTCCTACATTACCGGTGAGTCGCCGAACCTGTGCGGTGTCTGTTCGCCAGCCAAAGCCGTGCGTTGGAGCGAGGACGCCGAAGGCTTGAGCGCGCGCCTCAGCGAAGTGCTGATCGATCGCTACACCCCTGACGAATCGGCCGGTTACCCGACCTTGTGCAAAGGCCGTTTTCTGGTCGATGGCAAACGCTTTCATGCGCTGGAGGAGCCCACCAGCCTCGACACCCTGGACTTGCTCCCGGAATTGACGGCCATTGGCGTCGAAGCGGTGAAAATCGAGGGCCGCCAACGCAGCCCGGCGTATGTCGAACAAGTCACCCGGGTCTGGCGCGCGGCATTGGATGCTCACCGTGGCGCGCCCGGCAGTTTTCGGGTCAAGGAAGAATGGCGTCAGGTGCTGGCCGGTTTGTCCGAAGGCAGCCAGACCACCCTGGGCGCTTATCATCGATCATGGCAATGAGGGACGCGACATGAAGCTCAGCCTGGGACCGGTCCTGTTTTATTGGGACAAAGAGCAACTCAGCAACTTTTACGCCGACATGTCGACCTTGCCCCTGGACGTGATTTATCTGGGGGAAACCGTGTGCTCCAAACGCCGGGCCTTTTCCCTGGATCAATGGCTGGGGCTGGGGCGCGAGTTACAGGAATGCAGCCAGGCACAGTTGGTGCTTTCCAGCCTGACGCTGATCGAGGCTGCCTCCGAACTCTCCAGCCTGCGCCGGCTGTGCGACAACGGCGAGTTGTTGGTGGAGGCCAACGACATGGGCGCGGTGCATTTCCTGGCCGAGCGCAAGTTACCTTTCGTGGGCGGCCCGGCGCTCAATCTGTACAACGGCCACTCATTGGCACAATTACTCGACAGCGGAATGACTCGCTGGGTGCCGCCCGTGGAGTGTTCGGCGACGCTGATCAGCGACGTGATCGGGCAAGTGCGCGAGTTGGGCCGTGCAGTGCCGGAAGTTGAAATCTTCGCCTATGGGCATCTGCCGTTGGCCTATTCCGCCCGCTGCTTCACTGCCCGTGCAGAAAACCGGCCCAAGGACGACTGCCGGTTCTGCTGCATCAACTACCCCGATGGCCTGGCGCTGACCAGCCAGGAGGGGCAACCACTGTTTACCCTTAACGGTATTCAAACGATGTCGGCCGAGGTGACCAACCTGCTGGCCGATTACGCCGGACTGGTGGCCTGTGGTGCCGATCTGTTGCGCTTGAGCCCTCGTGCTCAGGGCATGGACGAAGTGATCGCGGCCTATCAACGGGTTCGTCTGGGCGAAACACCGCCGCTGTTCGTCGAAGGTTGCAATGGCTATTGGCATGGTCAGGCCGGCATGCTGCGCGTCGAGGAGGTTGGCCTGTGCTGAATCGAAAGAAGTGGCTGTTGAAAGGCGCCGACCGGTTGTTGCCACTGGTGCGCCGGGTGCCTTTTGCCGTGCAGCGCCTGGCGTTGCAGCAGGCGCTGAATCGCTGCCTCGCCGAGCCATTGCGCGAGGGCGAGTTCGAAGTGCTGCGCGGGCGCTGGCTGTGCTTGCGGATTCCGGACCTGGGTTTGTCCTGGTACCTGACACTCAGTCGTCAGGGCTTGCGGATTGCCGAGCACGCTACGGCGAACGTGACCATCAGCGGTAACTGGCGCGAATTTTTATTGCTGGCCAGCCGTCAGGAAGATCCGGACACGTTGTTCTTTCGCCGGCGACTGGTCATCGAGGGCGATACCGAACTGGGGCTGGCGCTGAAGAACCTGATCGACAGCCTTGACCCCGATGTTCTGCCTGTGTGGTTGTGGCGCAATCTGGAGCGGGCGGGGAAGGGCTTGGCGGCGGGATGACCAACGTAGATTAAATGTGGGAGCGAGCAGGTCGAATCGTCGCACCGCCGCTCCCACAGTTGGATTTTCGTTGGCCCTCAGGCCATCGTTTACTGTAATGCTGTTCACTTAAGCCGTAATGCGATCTGTAGCAGCTGTCGAGCCTGCGAGGCTGCGTTCGGCGGCGAAGCCGTCGTGAATCCGGCTAGTGCGGTCTGCCTGACACGCCGCAATCACTGGTTTGACGACGGCTTCGCCGCCGAACGCAGCCTTCGGCAGCTGCTACAAGGAATGCGTCGCGGCTGAAATTGCTTAAGTGAACAGCATTAATCGTTTACTGGCGGCTTCCGTGCTGTCGGGCATCACTGGCAATCAACTGCCTGATCCCTTCAAACAACTCATCACTCTGCGCCAGCGTGCAGTCCTCGCCATAGCGTTTGCGCAGCCCGTAGTGGCTGAGGATCAGGTGCACGTCCGCGTGCAGGCCATGTTGCTTGAGGCAGTTCTCGACGCATTGCAGCGGGCAGCCGTCCAGCGCGAAGATCCGGCGCCCCGAGCGCGCTTTGTTGACCAGCGCTGCCACA
>Ga0105244_10000294_pt1 | contig 48872 bp, 39 predicted proteins | sample KBSM44metaG_FD_80423 | JGI IMG/M metagenome (GOLD analysis project Ga0105244, IMG submission 80423) | Miscanthus rhizosphere microbial communities from Kellogg Biological Station, Michigan, USA - KBS M4-4 metaG | ecosystem: Host-associated > Plants > Roots > Rhizosphere > Soil | place...
CCAGCAGGCCGGTGATCCAGGTGCCGATGGCCGCCGCGAACGCGTGGTTGGCGATGGTGGCGATGAAGATCGCGGCGATGATGGGTAGGGGACGACGGAATTTGGCGGCCAGGACGAAAGCGAGCAGCTGGGTTTTGTCGCCGATTTCTGCGAGAGCGACAATGCCGGTGGAGACGAGGAATGCTTCCATGAGGAGGTAAGAAGTACGCGGGCCGGAAACGATTAACCAATGATCCAGGCGCGACTCCGGCCCATCATGGCCGCCCCTCGATCATGGTCTCGTCAAGTTTTTCAACCACCTGCACCACGGTCTGCGGACCGATTATGTTGATACAGGTTCCTGCGCCGGGAGGCGCAAGCCGACTACTCCCCATTTACGGCGTGTATTTTAACACAGCCGCCCGCCGCTCCCGTTGGCGGCCGCACACATGCCTGTTACATGGCTGTGATATTCTGCATCGCGCTTCAGACCAACATTGAAAAGATCACCATGCCTATCAAGAAGACACTGTCCGCGTTGGTGCTTACCGCACTGATGTCGCTTGCCGCCCACGCCGACCCTTTGAGCTACGCGCGCTACGATCAGGTCCGCACCAGCGACCTGTATCTGGACCTGAAGGCCGATTTCGGCCGCAAGACGTTGGGCGGCTACGCCGAGCTGACCCTGAACTGGATCGACAAGTCGGCCCGCACCCTGGTGCTCGACACGAACGAACTCAATATCGCCAAGGTGCAGGTACTCAATCCGAACGGGCGCTGGACCTCGGCCTCCTTCATGCTCGACAAGCTCGATGTGCAGAAGGGCCGGGCGCTGCGCATCGCGCTGCCGTTCCAGCCGCAGAAGGTGCGCGTCTACTACCGCACCGCGCCGTCGGCCGCCGCGCTGCAGTGGATGTCGCCCGCGCAGACCATGTCGGGCAAGCGCCCGTTTATGTTCAGCCAGTCGCAGGATATCAACGCCCGCTCGTGGGCGCCGGTGCAGGATACGCCCGCCGTGCGCTTCACCTATAGCGCGCGCATCGACGCGCCGGCCGGCCTGCGCGTTCTGATGAGCGCCGACAACGACCCCGCCGCCACCGGCGACGGCGGCTGGAAGTTCAAGATGGCGCAGCCGATTCCTTCGTACCTGCTGGCCATCGCCATCGGCGAAATCGAGGTGCGCAAGCTCGGTCCGCGCTCGGCGGTCTACGCCGAACCTGCCCGCATCGAGGCCGCCGCCAGCGAGCTGGCCGACACCGAGAAGATGATCAGCGCCGCCGAGAGCCTGTACGGCCCTTACCGGTGGGAGCGTTACGACATGATCGTGCTGCCGCCGTCGTTCCCGTACGGCGGCATGGAAAATCCACGCCTGACCTTCCTCACCCCGACCATGATCGCGGGCGACCGCAGCCTGGTCGACCTGATCGCCCACGAACTGGCGCACTCGTGGTCGGGCAACCTGGTGACCAACGCGTCGTGGAAGCACATGTGGCTCAACGAGGGCTTCACCACCTACGTCACCACCCGCATCGTCGAAAAGATCTACGGCCCCGAGATCGCCGAGATGAACCTGCAGGTCGAGCAGGAGGAGGCGCTGGTGTCGCTGCTGACGGTGCCGGCCTCCAAGCAGGCGCTGTCCACGCGCGGCCCGGACACCGACCCGTCGACCTACGCCGACGGCGGCCTGATTTATCCGAAGGGCGCGTGGTTCCTGCGCACCATCGAGCAGCGCGCCGGACGCGAGGTGTTCGATCCCTTCCTGCGCGGCTGGTTCGACCAGCACGCGTTCAAGTCCGCCACCACCGAGGAATTCGTCGACTACCTGAAAAAGAACCTGCTCGACGCTCACCCCGAGTACATGCCGCAGGCGGAGCTGGAGGATTGGCTGTACGGCGCCGGCATTCCCGCCACCGCCGTGCGCGCGGTTTCGCCGCGCCTGGCCGCGCTCGACGCGCAGCGCGCCGCGTGGCTCAAGGGCGAGCTGCCGACCGCCGATTTGGGCGGCAAGGGCTGGATCGCGCTCGAGTGGATGCACTTCCTGAACGATATCGAGGGCAAGGCGAGCGCCGCGCAGATGCAGGAGCTGGACCAGGCGTTCGGCCTGGCCAAGAGCGGCAACAACGAGATCGCGTACCGTTTCTATCTGGGCTCCGTCAAGGCTGGCTACAACGTGCGCGAACCGCTCAACAAATTCCTCATGAGCGTGGGCCGGCAGAAATTCGTCGTGCCGCTGTATAGCGCTCTGCTGAAGAACCCGGCCGACAAGGATTGGGCGCGCGCCGTCTACGCCAAGGCGCGCGATCACTATCATCCGGTGACACAAGCCTCGGTCGATAAACAATTCAAACTGAATCGATGATGAAGTTCTCCCGTACTTTCGTATCGGCCGCGTTGATGGCGGCGCTTTGCACGGCGTCCTGCACGACGCTCGCCGCTCCGGACGCAGGCACCGCCGCGACAACCATCGCAAACGCCGCCACGGCGGCGGTCCCCGCGTTCGACCTCGACGCCGACGTCAACCGCGCCCTCAAGACCTTCGGCGTGCCCGGCATGGCCATCGCCATCGTCAAGGACGGCAAGGTCGTCGCGGCCAAGGGCTACGGCGTGCGCAAGCTGGGCGAGCCCAAGCCGGTCGACGCCAAGACGCTGTTCGAGGTGGCCTCCAACTCCAAGGCCTTCACCGCCGCCGCGCTGGCGATGCTGGTCGACGAGGGCAAGATCGCCTGGGACGATCCGGTGACCAAGCACCTGCCGGGCTTCCAGATGTACGACGCCTACGTCACCGGCGCGATGACGGTGCGCGACCTGCTCACGCACCGCAGCGGCCTGGGTCTGGGCGCGGGCGATTTGCTGTGGTGGCCCACCACCAGCTTCAGCACCGACGAGATCATCTCGCGGCTGCGCTACATCAAGCCGGCCACCAGCTTCCGCAACAGCTATGCCTACGACAACCTGCTCTACATCGTCGCCGGCAAGATCATCGCCGAGAAGGATGGCAAGCCATGGGGCGACGCCATCCGCGACCGCATCCTGGCGCCGCTGGGGATGGACGGCAGCACCACCAGCGTGGCCGCGATGCTGGCCAGCGCCGACTACGCGGCGCCGCACAGCAAGGTCAATGACAAGCCGGTGGTGGTCAAGCCGATCCCGGTGCCGAACGCGGTCGGCGCGGTGGGCCTCAACACCAGCGCCGAGGACGTGGCGCGCTGGATGAATCTACTGCTCAACGACGGCAAGACGCCGGACGGCAAGCAGCTGATCAGCGCCAAGCAGCTGGCCGAGATGTGGACCCAGCAAACGCCGATGCGCATCCGCGAGCCGAAACCGGCGTTGGCGGCGACCAAGCCCAATTTCGCCGCCTATGGCCTGGGCTTCAACCTGCGCGACTACAAGGGCCGCAAGATCGCCATGCACGGCGGCGCGCTGGTGGGATTCTATTCGACGGTGCTGATGGTGCCCGAGGAAAAACTGGGCATCGCGATCCTGACCAACGCCGAAAACGGACCGGCGATGGCGGCGCTGTACTGGCGCATCCTCGACCAGTACCTGAAGGTGCCTGCCAGCGACTGGATCACGCTGTACGCCGAGCAGGAAGCGGCGGCCCACAAGGAGGAGCTGGAGCGCGTGGGCAAGGAGCACACGGCGCGCGCCGCCAGGTCGTCGCCGTCGCTGCCGCTGGCGTCCTACGACGGCGCGTATGAGGACCCGTGGTACGGCAAGGTCACCATCGCCGCCGAAGGCGGCAAGCGTGTGATGCGCTTCGCCCGCACGCCGGACCTGACGGGGGTACTGGAGCACTTCCAGCACGACACCTTCATCGTCCGCTGGAAGGAGCGCAGCTTCAACGCCGACGCCTACGTGACGTTCGCGTTGAACCCTGACGGCAGCATCGAGCGCATGAAGATGGCGCCGATTTCGACCGAGACGGACTTCAGCTACGACTTCCGCGACCTGAATTTCACGCCCGCGCCGGCGCCGAAATAGCCGCATGAGTCCGGCTAGTGATATGATATCGCCCTCGCATTGCACCGGGTCCCGCAAAGGCACTTTGGCAAGCTTGAATGATCACTAATCGAGGGATGAAGAAGATGTCTATGCAACGAGTTATGCTGCGTGCCAAGCTGCACCGGGTCACGGTCACGCAGGCGGATCTGAACTACGAGGGTTCCTGCGGTATCGACATGGATCTGCTGGAGGCGGCCGATATTCTGCCGAACGAGCATATCGATCTGTATAACGTGAACAATGGCGAGCGTTTCGCGACCTACGCGATTCCCGGCCTGCGCGGCACCGGCGAGATCTCGCTGAACGGCGCGGCGGCACGCAAGGCGCACCTGGGCGACCTGCTGATCATCTGCACCTACGCGCCGATGACCGAAGAGCAGATCGCCGATTACAAGCCGAAGATCGTGTTCGTCGACGCGCAGAACAAGATCACCGGCATGAAGAAATAAGACCGCCACACCGGTCCAGGAAAAGCGTCCCGCGGGACGCTTTTTTTTCGTCCCGCTTATTGCATATGCTAACCGCGTTTGTTGTCGGCCGCGTCCTGGCGCAGCAGCTGCGACATGTACTGCGGCGTGACGCCGAGGAAGGATGCCACCACCTTTTGCGAGATGCGGTGCTCCAGGCCCGGATAGTCGCGCCGGAACGCCGCCAGCCGTCCCAGGGCCGGGCAGACGCTCAGGTACAGCCGTTTTCCCTGGTCGATGATGCCGTGCTCGGAGGCCTTCAGATAATAGTCGCGCAGCACGCCGTGGCGTTCCGACAGATCGGTCAGCGCGACCCAGTCGATGCGGTAGCCGTGGATCGCCGTTTCGGCGATGACGAAGTTGTGCGACAGCTCGTTGCGGTTGGAGCGCAGCAGATCGTCGTGGGAGGCCGCGGCCTGGCCGTCGGTGCGGAAGTACAAGGTCACCTCGTTGCCGGCGTCGGTGACGAAGCCGGTGCGGGCGACGCCGCTGTGCAGCCAGTACACGCTGTGCGCCAGCACGCCGACGCGCTGAAGGTACTCGCCCTTGCGCATGCTGACCGGCGCGGCGATCGGCGCCAGCAGGCGCGATACCTCGTCGTACATTTCCGGGGTCACGCGGTAGCGTTGCGTGACGGCGTCCCGGTACTTTGCCCGGTGTTCTAAGAATGCCTGATTCATGTGTCGATGGCGCGGCTGAAGCAACCGGCGATGGTGTAGTGGGTGCCGGGATGTGGATACCCGACGACGAAGTGTAAACCTTTTCGCGTCGGAGGGTGCGGCGGTGCGCGAAAGCGCGGGGGAGGGGCTGGTCCTGGCGGTGGCGCCCGGACCAGCGGAGAGAGGGTTACTTGGTGTCCGGCTTGCCGATGAAGCGGTAGATGGCGGCGCCCAGCAGCGCGCCGACGATAGGCGCGACCCAGAACGCCCACAGCTGCGCGGTGGCCCAGTCGCCGACGTACAGCGCCACGCCGGTGCTGCGCGCGGGGTTGACCGAGGTGTTGGTGACCGGGATGCTGATCAAGTGGATCAACGTCAGCGCGAAGCCGATCGGCAGCGGCGCGAAGCCCTTCGGCGCGCGCTCGTCGGTCGCACCCAGTATGATCAGCAGGAACATCATCGTCATCACGACCTCGGTCACCAGCGCCGCCGTCAGCGAGTAGCCGCCCGGCGAGTGCTCGCCGTAGCCGTTGGAGGCGAAGCCGCCCGCCACGTCGAAGCCGGCCTTGCCGGTGGCGATCACATACAGCACGCCGCCGGCGACGATCGCGCCCAGCACCTGCGCCACGATATACGGCAGCAGTTTATTGGCGGGGAAGCGGCCGCCGGCCCACAGGCCGATCGACACCGCCGGGTTGAGGTGGCAGCCGGAGATGTGGCCGATGGCGTACGCCATCGTCAGCACCGTCAGGCCGAACGCCAGCGACACGCCGAGCAGGCCGATGCCGACGCCGGGAAAGGCCGCCGCCAGCACGGCGCTGCCGCAGCCGCCGAGCACCAGCCAAAATGTTCCAAAAAATTCCGCGCCATATTGTTTCATGTTCTTCCTTTGATTTAAGTGGGGGGTGCGACGCTGTCATAGCAGCTATGCAACCTTGTCAATCTACATCGAAAGTCAAAAATTGTCGAGAGTCGACGGCCCGCCGCGGCAGGCGTGATAGTACTGTTTTGCTAGTCTCTATAAGGCTCCGTTCGTGGTTGCGTGGGTGCAACAAGAAGTTGCAATCGGCCTATCGGATTTAAACTTTATGAGAACAAACGCGGTTCAAGTGCGATAGAGTTGGACCTTCAGGCGTTCCCATCGGCGACGTTTTTGAGACCTCAGCGGGGTGGCGTTTAGTGAAGACAGTGAAGACCAAGTCATTTGTAGTGGACAGAAGCATCGTGATGCCGTTTGCGCTCGCCGGCGCCGGCGCGGTGGGGACGATGGCCGCGGGGTGGGGCGCGTGGGGCTGGTACACGGTGCTGTGGGCCGCGCTGTTGTTGGCCGCCGCCGCGTGGTGCGCGTTCGGACTAACGGCCGGCGGCGGAGAGGGCGGCGGGTCGTCGATGGTCGACGATTACCTCGACGGGCGCGAACGCTTCGGCGACGCCGTGCTGCCGATCTGGTGCCGCCATATTGAAAACTCCCGCACGCAAATGGAGGAAGCCGTCGCCGACCTGGCCGGACGCTTTTCCAACATCGTCGATAAGCTCGACAACGCGCTGCACGTCGCCAGCCTGGACGGCGGCAAGGGCGCGCCGTCGATGACCGAGGTGTTCACGCGCAGCGAGTCCCAGCTTGGCTCCGTGGTGACGTCGATGAAATCGGCGATGACGTCCAAGCAGGCCATGCTCGCGCAGATCAAGGACCTGGAACGCTTCACCCGCGAACTGCGCGACATGGCCGAAGGCGTGGCCAGCATCGCCGCGCAAACCAACCTGCTGGCGCTCAACGCCGCGATCGAGGCGGCGCGCGCGGGACCGGCGGGACGCGGCTTCGCCGTGGTGGCGCAGGAGGTGCGCAATCTATCGAGCCGCTCGGCCGAGACGGGCCGCAACATCTCCAACCGGGTCGGTTTGATCAGCAGCGCCATTCTCGCCGCCAGCCAGGCGGCCGAGCAGTCGAGCGAGCAAGAAGACCGTTCGATGCAATCGGCCGAGGGCATGATCGAAACCGTGCTGGCCGACTTCCGCACCATGACCGACGCGCTGGTGCAGTCGTCCGATCTGCTCAAGCAGGAGAGCATCGGCATCCAGGGCGAGGTGGGACAGGCGCTGGTGCAGCTGCAGTTCCAGGACCGCGTCAGCCAGGTGATGGCGCACGTGCGCGAGAACATGGAGCTGCTGCCTTCGCTGCTGCGCGAGAACCGCGGCCGTTACGAGGCCGACCACGTGCTCGAACCGCTCGACCCGGCGCCGCTGCTGCACGAGCTGCAGAAGACCTATGCGATGGCCGAGGAGCACGCGGTGCATGTCGGCTCCAGGCACGCCGCGCCGGTCGCCGCCGACGCCGACGAGATCACTTTTTTCTGAACCGCAGGTAGATAGGGTAGATAAACCATGGCAAAAACGATTATGGTGGTCGACGATTCAGCGTCTTTGCGCCAAGTGGTGGGCATCGCGCTCAAGGGCGCGGGCTACGAGGTCATCGAAGGCCGCGACGGCGTCGACGCGCTGTCCAAATGCACCGGCCAGAAAATCCATCTGGTGGTGTGCGACGTGAACATGCCCAACATGGACGGCATCACCTTCGTCAAGGAGTTCAAGCAGCTGCCGAACTACCGCTTCACGCCGGTCATCATGCTCACCACCGAATCGCAGGAGGGCAAGAAGGAGGAGGGCAAGGCCGCCGGCGCCAAGGCGTGGGTGGTCAAGCCGTTCAAGCCGGAGGTGCTGCTCGGCGCCGTGGCCAAGCTGGTGCTGCCGTGAGCAAGGATGACGACGCCGGCGTCACCGGGGTTACCCGCATCGCCATCGACGGCGAATTGACCATCTACCGCGCCGCCGATTTGAAGGTGACGGTGCTGGAGGCGCTGCGCAAGTCGCCCGTGCTGGAAGTGGACCTGTCCGGCGTCACCGAGCTCGATACGGCAGGCCTGCAAGTGCTGATGCTGGCCAAGAACACGGCCGCCGTCGACCAGCGCGAACTGCGCCTGCTGAACCACAGTCCCGCCGTCGTCGAGATTGTCGAGATGCTCAACCTGGGCGCCTTCTTCGGCGACGCCCTGCTGATCCACAGCTAATTCATCAGAGGGCTAGTCATGAACCTGGACGAAGCGCTACAGACGTTCATCACCGAAAGCCGCGAGCTCCTGGAGGACATGGAGAACGCGTTGCTCAACATCGACATCGCCGGCGACCAGGGCGAGGCGATCAACGCCATCTTCCGCGCCGCCCACACCATCAAGGGCTCGGCGGGATTGTTCAGCCTCGATCACATCGTCGCCTTCACCCACGTGGTGGAAAGCCTGCTTGACGAGGTGCGCGATGGCCGCGTGGTGATCAACGATGAGATGATCGTGCTGCTGCTGTCGTGCTGCGACTATTTGTCCGGCATGACCGAGGCGCTGGCCGCCGGCCGGCTGGAGGCCGATCCCGACACCGCGCCCGAGGGCGAGATGCTGCTGCACCAGCTGCGCCGGCACATGTCGGGCGGCCATGCCGAGGCCGATCCGGCCCAAGCCTCCCATGCCCCGGCGTCGGCGCAGTCGCTGACGGTGCAGTCGGAACCCGGCGTCGAGCGCATCGACAAGGTGGCCGGCGACAGCGACTATTGGCACATCTCGCTGCGCTTCGGCCGCGGCGTTTTGCAGAACGGGATGGACCCGATCGCGTTCCTGCGCTACCTGGCAAAACTGGGCAAGATCGTCGGCATCGCCACCGTGCCCGATGCCCTGCCGGCGGCCGAGGAGATGGACGCGGAGCTGTGCTACCTGGGCTTCGAGATCGCCTTCGACAGCAACGCCGACCGCGAGGCCATCGTCGGCGTGTTCGAGTTCGTGCAGGACGACTGCGAGATCCGCATCATCCCGCCGCACAGCAAGGTGTCGCAGTATGTCGACTTGATCCGCGCCTTGCCGGAGCAGCCTGCGCGCCTGGGCGAGATCCTGGTCCTGTGCGGCAGTGTGACCGCGTCCGAACTCGCCGGCGCGCTGCAACAGCAATCGAGCGGCGAGGCGAAGGGCAAGGATGGCGGGGAGGAGCCGCCGCCGCGCCTGGGCAGCATCCTGGTCGCCGCCGGCAACGTGCCGCCGGTGGTGGTGGAGGCGGCGCTGGCCAAGCAAAAGCAGGTGGTCGAGCAGAAGGCGCAGGAGAGCCGTTCGATCCGCGTCGATTCCGACAAGCTCGATCGGCTGATCGACCTGGTGGGGGAATTGATCATCGCCGGCGCCCGCGCCAGCATGATCGGCCAGCAGATACACAACACCGACCTGCAGGAATGCACGTCGACCTTATCGGGCCTGGTCGAGGAGGTGCGCGACGCCGCGCTGGAGCTGCGCATGGTCAAGATCGGCGCCACCTTCAACCGCTTCCAGCGCGTGGTGCACGACGTCGCGCGCGAGTTGGGCAAGGACATCGGCCTGATGGTCGACGGCGAGGATTCGGAGCTGGACAAGACGGTGGTGGAAAAAATCGGCGATCCACTGATGCACCTGGTGCGCAACGCCATGGACCACGGCATCGAGCCGGCCGACGTGCGCATCGCCAGCGGCAAGCCGGCCAAGGGCATGATCAAACTGAACGCCTTCCACGAATCGGGCAGCATCGTCATCGAAGTGAGCGACGACGGCGGCGGCCTGCGCAAGGAGAAGATCCTGGCCAAGGCGGTCGAGCGCGGGCTGGTCGATCCGGAACGCAAACTGAGCGACAGCGAAATCTATAACCTGATCTTCGAGGCCGGGTTCTCGACGGCGGAGAAGGTCACCAACCTGTCCGGGCGCGGTGTCGGCATGGATGTCGTCAAGCGCAATATCACCGCGCTGCGCGGCAGCGTGGACGTCAGCAGCAGGGAGGGCGCCGGCACCACCGTCACCGTGCGCCTGCCGCTGACGTTGGCCATCATCGACGGCTTCCTGGTGCAGGTGGGCGGCTCGGTGTTCGTCATCCCGCTCGACATGATCGAGGAGTGCATCGAGTTCGCCACCGAGCCGGGGCAGGACTACTGCAATCTGCGCGGCCAGGTGCTGCCGTTCATCCGTCTGCGCTCGCTGTTCCGCATCGACGGAGCGGCCACGCGGCGCGAGAGCATCGTGGTGCTCAAGCTGGGCACCACCCGCGCCGGCCTGGTGGTCGACACCTTGCTGGGGGAGTTCCAGACCGTCATCAAGCCGCTCAGCCCCATGTTCAGCGAAGTCAAATGCATCAGCGGCTCGACCATCCTTGGCAGCGGCGAGGTGGCGCTGATCCTGGACGTGGCCTCGCTGATGCAGGCCGTCGGCGGCAAAGGCACGGTGGCCCTGGCCGCCTAGTGAAACGAGGAGACTACGCATATGGTTAACCAGCAGGCCAATCCGCTCTCGGCCAACAACATCGTCACCTACGGCAGCAGCGCGATCGTCGCGCTGCAAAGCGGGGCGGCGCTGCCCAGCCAGTTCCTGACCTTCATGCTGGGAGAGGAGCAGTTCGCCGTCGGCATCCTGCACATCAAGGAGATCATCGAATACGGCAGCCTGGCCACGGTGCCGATGATGCCGGCGTGCGTGCGCGGCGTGATCAACCTGCGCGGCGCGGTGGTGCCGGTGATGGACCTGTCGGCGCGCTTCGGCCGCAGCCCCAGCGCCATCACCAAACGCAGTTGCATCGTCATCGTCGAAGTCGAGGGCGCCGGCGCCGAGGGCAAGCAGGTGCTGGGCATGCTGGTCGACGCCGTCAACGCGGTGGTGGAGATCGCCGCCGGCGACATCGAACCGGCGCCATCGTTCGGTACCCGCATCCGTCCCGACTTCATCGCCGGCATCGGCAAGTTCAATGGCAAGTTCGTCATCCTGCTGGCGATCGATCGCGTGCTGTCGACCGAGGAGGTGGTGGAGATGGCCCGCTCCGGCGCCAACGATGCCGCCGCCGCTCCTCCGCTGCTTTCCTGATCTTTCCAGTTTTCTGAATGTGACGCGTCATGCCTTTGGTAGCCATTTCCGATCGTGAGTTCATGCAGTTCCAGCGCTTCATCTACGACGCCGCCGGCATCACTATGTCCAACGGCAAGCAGGCGCTGGTCAGCGGACGCCTGGCCAAGCGCCTGGCGCACTACCAGCTCGATAGCTACAGCGATTATCTGCGCCTGCTCGAGAGCCGCTCCGACCCCGCCGAGCTGCAGATGGCGGTCGATCTGCTGACCACCAACGAAACCTATTTTTTCCGCGAGCCCAAACACTTCCAGCTGCTGCGCGAGCTGGCCCTCGATGCGCGCGAGAAGCGGCAGACGATGCGCGTGTGGAGCGCCGCCAGCTCCAGCGGCGAAGAGGTCTACAGCATCGCGATGGTGCTGGCCGACGTGCTGGGCGACGCCGCCTGGGAAGTGCTGGGCACCGACATCAGCACGCGCGTGCTGCAGCGCGCCCGCAGCGGCCACTATCCGATGGAGCGCGCCAGCCAGATGCCCCAGGATTACCTGAAGCGCTTTTGCCTCAAGGGCCAGGGCAGCGAAACCGGCACCATGCTGATCGACCGCGCGTTGCGCCAGCGGGTCCAGTTCCAGCAGGTGAACCTGAACGCGCCGCTGCCCAAGGTCGGCAGCTTCGACGTGATCTTCCTGCGCAACGTGATGATCTACTTCAACCTGGAGACCAAGCGCCAGGTGGTGGCCCGGTTGCTGGCCCAGCTTCGTCCCGGCGGCTATTTCCTGATCGGCCATTCGGAAACCCTGAACGACATCAATGACACCTTGTCGGTCGTGGCGCCATCGATCTACAGGAAAGCATAGCGGCCGCCATGCCCGATTCGAAAATCATCGATGTCTTTCTCATGCCCGGCGATTATTTCGTCGGCGACGAGCGCTATCGCGTGCGCACGCTGCTGGGGTCCTGCGTCTCCGTCACGCTGTGGCATCCGTCGCGCCGCATCGGCGCCATGTCGCACTTTCTTCTACCCGGCACCGTACATCGGAAGCCGCACGACAAGCCGGGCATGTACGGCGATGACGCCATGCATCTGCTGCTCGACGGATTGGCGCGCCATGACGTGGCGCCCGGCCAGTGCCAGGCCAAGATATTCGGCGGCGGCGCCATGTTTCCCCGTAATCCCAATGCGCGCGACATCGGTCTGCAGAACGGCGACTTCGCGCGCGAAATGCTGCACAAGAACGGCATCCACGTGGTGTCCGAAAGCCTGTTCGGCGAAGGGCACCGGCAATTGATCTTCACCATCCGCAGCGGCGATGTACTCAGCCGCCAGGTTCCGCCGGAACCGAAAGCTGCCCGCACCAGGGAAAACGCATGAGTACAATAAACGTCATGATCGTCGACGATTCGGCCGTGGTGCGGCAGGTCCTCAGTGGCTTGCTCAACGCCTCGCCGGGCATCACCGTCACCTACGCGGTGGCCAATCCGCTGCTGGCGATGGAACGCATGAAGGTGCAATGGCCGGACGTGATCGTGCTCGATGTCGAGATGCCCAAGATGGACGGCATCACCTTCCTGCGCAAGATCATGGCCGAGCATCCGACGCCGGTGGTGATCTGTTCGACGTTGACGGAGAAGGGCGCGCAGACGTCGGTCGAGGCGCTGGGCGCCGGCGCGGTCGCCATCATCACCAAACCGCGCCTGGACCTCAAGCAGTTCCTGCACGATAGCGCCGACGAACTGGTGTCGGCGGTGCGGGCGGCGTCCGGCGCGCGCGTCGGCAAGCTGGTGGGCCGAACGCCGGCGCCGCCGGTGGCCGCCAAGCTCAATGCGGACGCCGTGCTGCCGCCGGCCGACGCCAGGCCGATGACCGCCACCACCGAGCGCGTGGTGGCGATCGGCACCTCCACCGGCGGCACGCAGGCGTTGGAGGAGGTGCTGACCTCGTTGCCGCGCGTGTGCCCTGGCATCGTGGTGGTGCAGCACATGCCGGAAAAATTCACCGCCGCCTTCGCGGCGCGGCTCGACAGCGTGTGCGAGGTGCGCGTCAAGGAGGCCGCCAACAACGACCGCGTGCTCCAGGGCCAGGTGCTGATCGCGCCCGGCGGCAAACACATGCTTCTGCGCCGCACCGGCGCCCAATACTTCGTCGAAGTGGTCGACGGTCCGCTGGTCAACCGCCACCGGCCGTCGGTCGACGTGCTGTTCCGCTCCACCGCGCGGGCGGCCGGCGCCAACGCGCTGGGCGTGATCATGACCGGCATGGGCGACGACGGCGCCGCCGGCATGCTGGAGATGCTCAAGGCCGGCGCGCGCACGGTGGCGCAGGACGAGGCGAGCTGCGTGGTCTACGGCATGCCCAAAGAGGCCGTCAAGCGCGGCGGCGTCGAAAAAACAGTGGCGCTCAATGCGATTTATCGCGAAATCCTGCAGCAGCTATCCCTATAAATCGCTTTTTATCCGCATTACGAAGAAGGAGATCATCATGCTATCAACCTTGACGGTCAGGACCAAGATCCTGGCATTGCTGGCGGTGGCCATATTGGCACTTGTGGTTGTGGTCTTCATCGCCTTCTCCGGGTTGAAGGCGCAAGGAACGATGCTCGAGGAATTGGGCAAGAACCGCATGCCCTCCATTCGGGCTTTGATGGTCATCAACGAGGCCCAGACCGCGCTGCGGTCGTCGAGCCGTTACATCGACGCGATGGGCATGTTCCCGGAGGAGGCCAACGACATCGCCGCAGAGATCAAACGCAAGCAGGATATCTGGAGCACGGTCGATGCGGCCTGGAAGGCCTACGACGCTTTGCCGCAGGAACCCGAGGAGGCGGATGTATGGAAGACCTTCGCCAAGCAGTGGGATGCCTGGAAGACGCGCGACGCGGTCATCACCGATATCGCGGGGCAGATAGCGCGCGCGGAGCCGGGCAAGCGCAGGGAATTGTTCGCGCTCCTGCATAAAACGCTGCAGGAAAACCGGCCGGCCTTCGCCGCCGCCGAGGAGAGCCTGAACAAGCTTGTGGCGCTCAACGTTCAATACGGCGAGAGCGATGTCAAACACGCCGATGCCGCCTCCTCCAGCGCGATGAGCAGCATGTACGTCAGCGCCGGTGTCGCGCTGGCGCTGCTGGCGGCGATCGGACTGGTCATCCTGACCGGTATCATGCGCCAGCTTGGCGGCGATCCATCCTACGCGGCGGAAATCGTGCGCAAGGTGGCGGACGGCGACCTTGGCGCCGACGTGCAGGTCAAGGCCGGCGATACCACCAGCCTGCTGGCGGCGATGAAGGGCATGATCGAGAAGCTCTCGCAGGTGGTGCAGGACGTGAACAACGGCGCCGAGTCGCTGGCCAGCGCCTCCGAGGAGGTCAGCGCGACGGCGCAGTCGCTGTCGCAGGCCGCCAGCGAGCAGGCCGCCGGCACCGAGGAGACCAGCGCCTCGGTCGAGCAGATGACGGCATCGATTTCGCAGAACACGGAGAACGCCAAGGTTACCGACGGTATCGCCAGCAAGGCGGCGGTGGAGGCGGTGGAGGGCGGTGACGCGGTCAAGTCGACGGTGGCGGCGATGCGGCAAATCGCCAAGAAGATCAGCATCATCGACGATATCGCTTACCAGACCAATCTACTGGCGCTGAACGCGGCGATCGAGGCGGCGCGCGCCGGCGAGCATGGCAAAGGCTTCGCGGTGGTGGCGGCCGAGGTGCGCAAACTGGCCGAGCGCAGCCAGATCGCGGCGCAGGAAATCGAACAGGTCGCCAGCAGCAGCGTGCAGCTGGCGGAGAAGGCCGGCCAGCTGCTCGATGAAATGGTGCCCAACATCCGCCGCACCTCCAACCTGGTGCAGGAAATCACGGCGGCATCGGAGGAGCAGTCGGCCGGCGTGGGCCAGATCAATTCCGCCATCACGCAATTGAGCCAGACCACGCAGCAGAACGCGTCCGCTTCCGAGCAGCTGGCCGCCACCGCCGAGGAGATGAGCGGCCAGGCCGAGCAACTGCAGGAGACCATGTCCTTCTTCAAATTGTCCGGGGCGTCGCGGCCGCTGCGAACGACCCGGGCGCCGGCCCGGCCGGCCAAGCCGTCCAGCGGCCGTGGCCGCCCCGGCCACGGCAGCAGCAAGCAGATGATGGACATGGCCGATCCGGACGAATCGCATTTCGTTAAATTCTAAGCGGGGCCGATGATGAATAACGTACAAGGCGCCGAGCCGCAATTCCTCAGCTTTATGCTCGGGCAGGACATGTTCGCGATCGGTATCCTGGCCGTGCGCGAGATACTGGAGTACGCGGGCGTGACGCCCGTGCCGCAAATGCCGGCCTGTATCAGCGGCGTGATCAACCTGCGCGGCACGGCGGTGCCGGTGCTCGATCTGGCGTGCCGGCTGGAGCGCGAGCCGGTGGCGGTCAGCAAACGCACCTGCATCATCGTCGTCGAAGTCGATGGCGACAATGGCGCCTTCGTGATCGGCATCCTGGTCGACGCGGTCAACGCGGTGCTCGATATTCCGCCGTCCGAGGTGGAACCGGCGCCCAGCCTGGGCGCGCAGGTGCGCGCCGAGATGCTGCAAGGGATAGGCAAGGTCAATGGCCGCTTCGTTCTGTTGCTCGACGTGCGGCGGGTGGCGTCGGTCGGCGACTTGGCCGCCATCGCGCCCGCCGTTCTGGATCACGTGTAGCCGCGCGCCGCGGCCGCACCAACGCACTACCCTGGAGAATCATCATGTTCAAGAAAATGAAAATGGAGACCCGGCTGCACGCCGGATTCGGCCTCATCGTGCTGCTGGTCGTGGTGCTGGGGATTATCGCCTTCGCCAAGCTGACGGCCCTGCACGACCAATGGAGCAGCTTCGAGAGCGTCACGCTGGAGCGCAAAAACGCGGTGTTGGAAGGCGTCATCTCGCATGGGCACGCGGTGCGTCATTTCAAGAACTACGTCCTGCGCGGTGGTGACAACAATACCCAGTTCCGCGCCGAACTGGCCAACATTGACAAGGAGATGATCCGCTACAAGGCGGGTGGGAATCTGAGCACGGACGAACAGGTGCTGCTGGACGAGGTGTCGGCCGGCGTGAAGAGCTACGCGGACAGCATGACGCAATTGGAGGCGATGCAGGCGAAAGGCATGACGCCGGTGGAGATGGACAAGACCATCAAGGGCGCCGACGCCGCCATCGCCGGCGCTTTCCGCAAGCTGCTCAAAGTGAACGAGGCGGAGACCAAGCGCGAATCGGCGTCGATGACGGAGGTGACCGATTCGGCCAAGCGCCTCATCCTGTCGGTCGATATCGTCATAGCCATCCTCGGTTGCGTGCTGGCTGTATGGCTGGCGCGCAGCCTGTCGGGCATCGTGCGCGAGGTGCAGATGGTGGTCGCCGGTCTGGCCGGGGCGTCGCAGGAAGTCAGTTCGACGGCGCAGTCGCTGTCGCAGGCGGCCAGCGAGCAGGCCGCCGGCGTCGAGGAAACCAGCGCCTCGATCGAGCAGATGACGGCGTCGATCGCGCAGAACACGGAGAACGCCAAGATCACCGACGGCATCGCCACCCAGGCCGCCGTGGACGCGACGCGCGGCGGCGAGGTGGTGAAGGCGACGGCGGCGGCGATGCGCCAAATCGCCAGCAAGATCAGCATCATCGACGATATCGCCTATCAAACCAATCTGCTGGCGCTGAACGCGGCCATCGAGGCGGCGCGCGCGCACGAACACGGCAAGGGCTTCGCGGTGGTGGCGGCGGAGGTGCGCAAACTGGCCGAGCGTAGCCAGGTGGCGGCGCAGGAGATCAGCAAGGTGGCGTCCGACAGCGTCGATCTGGCCGAGCAGGCCGGCGTGATGTTCGATGCGCTGGTGCCCAATATCCGCAAGACGTCGGACCTGGTGCAGGAGATATCGGCGGCGTCGGAAGAGCAGAGTTCCGGTGTGCGCCAGATTAACAGCGCGGTCAATCAGCTTAGCCAGACCACCCAGGTCAACGCCGCCAGCTCGGAGGAACTGGCGGCGACATCGGAGGAGATGAGCGCCCAGGCCGAGCAGCTGGGCCAATTGATGGCGGTGTTCAAACGCTATGCCGTCGAAGAGCGGGTGCCGGCGCGGCGCGTCGCATCCACCAAGGGCGGCGGCGCGGCGGCGCCGATGGCACGTTCGGCGCGCGTCGTCTCCGCGGCCGCCCAGGGATCGCCGGACGAAAACAAGTTCACCCGGTTCTGATCCCCCTTACACGGTCACGGCTTGACGAACTTCAGCGTCATGCGGTCGCTTTCGCCGATCGCCTGATACTTCGCGCGGTCCTCGTCCTTGTTGCCGTAGGTCGGCGGCAGCGCCCAGACGCCGCCTTTGTGGTCGGCGGTGTCTTTCGGGTTGGCGTTGATTTCCGATTTGGCCGCCAGCTTGAAGCCAGCCGCCTCGGCCAGGCCGATCACATACTTCTCGTGCATATAGCCGCTGCTGGCCGTTTCGTCCTGGGTCTTGTTGGCCGGCAGGCGATGCTCCACCACGCCGAACACGCCGCCCGGTTTCAGGCTGGTGTACACGCTGGCGAACAGCGCTTTCATATTTTCGGGACCGGCCGGTATCCAGTTGTGGATATTGCGGAACGTGAGCACCATGTCGACGCTGCCGGCCGGCGCGAATTCATATTTGCGCGGCGGCGAGAAAACGCCCAGCGCCACCTTGTTGTACACCGGGTTGGCGTTCAGGCGCGCCATGAAGCGTTCGGCGCTTTTGCGTTCGCGTTCGTCCGGCGCGGCCAGGTCGTTGCCGGCGGCGATCAGCTTTCCGCTATCGCGCAGATAGGGCGCCAGGATTTCGGTGTACCAGCCGGCGCCCGGCGCCAGCTCGACCACCGTCATGTTCGGGCGGATGCCGAAGAACGACAGCGTCTCGTAAGGGTGGCGGTAGACGTCGCGCTGCACGTTGGCCGGCGTGCGGGTGCCGGCGGCGATGGCGGCCTTCAGCTTGGCGTCGGTGGCTTCGGTGGCGGCGATCGCGCCGCTTGCAGCGAACAGCGTGGTGGTGGCCAGGGCGGCCACGAGATAACTCTTCATGCAAACTCTCCTGAGGGTTCGGTTGGCGGCGCGCGGTCGCCCGCCCTGCGCGATCATCGGGCATGCATGCGAAGAGGTCAAGCGAATTGCGACGGCCGCACCACCGAAGTGCGGCGCGCCTTCGGCTGGACCCCGCTCCGCCTGGCGCGGACACTCGCGGACACCGGCCGGACACTTCGCGGACACTTTCGCGGACACTGTTCCCTCGTTTGACGCCCCGCCGGGGGACTCTTGTAACACAGTGTTTCGTTGTGGTGGATGGCATACATTTTGCCTATCCCGATTCTTAATCCGGCGCTAATATTGGCAATCCGGCCGAAACGGCGACGGATATTCAGGTGTCACGTAAAGAAGCAAGAGCTATAAGAGTAGGACTCGCTAGAAGAGCAAATAAAAGCAAAGCAGAACCTTGGGCGGCTGGCCCACAATCATTGCCTTACGTTTGGAGATACGATGGAACGACGTGCATTCCTCAATATTAGTAGTCTGGCCCTGGGCACGATGCTGCTGCCCGCCTTCGGTCGCGCGATCGCCGCCGAGGAGTTGCTCGCGCCGGTCGCCCTGCAGTTCAAGAAAATGCTGGCCGATACCGCGATGACGGCGGCCACGCAGGCCGGCGCCTCGTACTGCGACGTGCGCGTCGGCCGCTATCTGAACCAGTTCATCACCACCCGCGACCTCAATGTCGAAAACGTCGTCAACACGGAATCGGCCGGTGTCGGCGTGCGCGTGATCGCCGGCGGCGCCTACGGCTTCGCCGCCACCAACGACATGACCCCGGACGGCGTGGCGGCCGCCGCGCGCCAGGCGGTCGCCATCGCCAAGGCCAACGCCAAGCTGCAAACCGAACCCGTTCAACTGGCCCCCGTCAAGGGCGTGGGCGAAGTGTCGTGGGCCACGCCGATCGTCAAGGACTGGCGCACGGTCCCGATCAAGGAAAAGGCGGAGCTGCTGATCGCCGCCAACAAGGCCGGCATGGACGGCGGCGCGAGCTTCATGCAATCGTTGCTGTTCCAGGTGAACCAGCAGAAGTACTTCGCGTCGACCGACGGCTCCTACATCGACCAGGACCTGCACCGTCTGTGGATGCCGGTGTTCGCCACCGCCGTCGACCAGAAGAGCAACAAGTTCCGCTCGCGCCAGGGCTTGTCGGCGCCGGTCGGCATGGGTTACGAATACCTGGATGCCCGCCCCGAGCACAAAATCAAGGCCGCCGGCGGCGTGACCACCTTGTACACCGGCTCCTACGATCTGATCGAGGACGCGCGCGCGGCCGGCAAACAGGCCAAGCAAAAGCTGACCGCCAAGTCGGTCGAACCTGGAAAGTACGACCTGGTGCTGTCGCCGGAACACCTGTGGCTGACCATCCACGAGTCGGTCGGCCACCCGACCGAACTCGATCGCGTGCTGGGCTACGAGGCCAATTTCGCCGGCACCAGCTTCGCCACGCTCGATAAGTGGCAGAGCAAGAAGTTCAAGTACGGCGCCGACATCGTCAACATCGTCGCCGACAAGACCACGCCAGGCTCGCTGGCCAACGTCGGCTACGACGACGAGGGCGTCAAGTGCAAGCGCTGGGACATCATCAAGGACGGCATCCTGGTCAACTACCAGGCCACGCGCGACCAGGCCCACATCATCGGCGAAAAGGAATCGCACGGCTGCTCGTACGCCGACAACTGGAGCAGCGTGCAGTTCCAGCGCATGCCCAACGTCTCCCTCCAGGCGGGCAAGAAGAAGATGACGCCGGACGAAATGATCAAGGACGTCAAGAAGGGCATCTACATCGTCGGCGACGGTTCCTTCTCGATCGACCAACAGCGCTACAACTTCCAGTTCGGCGGCCAACTGTTCTACGAAATCAAGAACGGCAAGATCGGCCAGATGCTCGAAGACGTCGCCTACCAGTCCAACACCCAGGAATTCTGGAACGCCTGCGCCGGCATGTGCGACGAGCGCGATTGGCGCATGGGAGGCTCCTTCTTCGACGGCAAGGGCCAGCCTTCGCAGTCGTCGGTGGTGTCGCACGGCTCCAGCACCACGCGCTTCAACGGCATCAACGTCATCAACACCGCACGTAAAATCGGCTAAGCCTGGAGAGCAGAGAATATGAAGAATTTGAGTCAAGAAGAGACCAAGCGTATCTGCGACAAGGTGCTGTCGCTGACCAAGGCCGATCAGTGCGAAGTGAACCTGAGCGGCAGCCGCACCGGCAATATCCGCTATGCGCGCAACGCCGTGTCGACCGCCGGTTTGATCGAGGACACGCAGCTGGCCGTATCGGTCGCCTTCGGCAAGAAGCAGGGCGTCGCCACCATCAATGAGCTGGACGACAAGTCGCTGGAGAGGGCCGTGCGCCGCGCCGAGGACCTGGCCCGCCTGGCGCCGGAAAACCCGGAGTTCATGCCGACGCCGACCAAGCAGCAGTACAAGGCCAGCGAGACCTTCTTCCAGAAGACCGCCGACATCGATCCTGAATTCCGCGCGCAGGTGGCGGCGTACAGCATCGAGAACAGCAAGAAGAACAAGCTCGTGGCGGCGGGCTTCTTCACCGATACGTCGAAATTCACCGCCATCGCCAATTCGAACGGCGTGTTCGGCTTCCAGCGCGACACGGGCGTGGATTTCACCGTCACCGTGCGCACCGAGGATGGCCGGGGCTCCGGCTGGGCCAAGCGCAGCGTGGGCGACGCCGGCAAATTCGACGCGCGCGAGGCGTCCGACGTGGCCATCGAAAAGGCGCTGCGCTCGGTCGAAGCGAAAGCGCTGGAACCGGGCCGCTACACCGTGGTGCTGGAGCCGGCGGCGACCTCCGATATCCTGGCTTATATGTTCAACGATTTCGACGCCCGCCAGGCCGACGAGGGCCGCAGCTTCCTGTCGAAAAAGGGCGGCGGCAACCGCATGGGCGAGAAGCTGTTCGACGAGCAGGTCAACGTCTGGACCGACCCGTGGGACAAGAACGTGGCGGTGCTCCCGTGGGATAACAACTCCATGCTGGCGCGCGAGCATCAGGAAATCATCAAGAACGGCCGGATCAACGCCATGAACTATTCGATGTACTGGGCGAAGAAGCAGGGCAAGCGCGCCATCGGCGCACCGGGCAACATCATCATGGCCGGCACCAACAAGTCCACCGAGGAGCTGATCGCCAACACCAAGAAGGGCGTTCTGGTGACCCGTACCTGGTACATCCGCATGGTCGATCCGCAGTCGGTGCTGTTGACCGGTCTGACGCGCGACGGCACCTTCTACATCGAGAACGGCAAGATCAAGCATCCGATCAAGAACTTCCGCTTCAACGAAAGCCCGGTGACGATGTTGAACAACATCGATGAACTGGGCAAGCCGGAGATCCTGTCGGGCGACGAGTCGGATTATCAGTTGCTGATCCCGGCGATGCGCGTGCGCGATTTCAATTTCACGTCGCTGTCGGACGCGGTGTAAAGGCGCGGGCGGCGCACGCATTGGCGGATTACGGGGTTCCGCCTAATCCGCCCCATATGCGCCGCCGCCAACGCGCGCGCCACCATTTACGCGATCATATTTTTTCAGGAGTTCATGTGGAACGTCGTTCATTTCTAAAAGTCGGCGCGGCCGCCGGCGGCAGCTTGCTGATCCCGGTCTTCGGCAATGCCATCGCGGCCGAGGAGCTGCTCAATCCCATGGCCGTGCAGTTCAAGAAATCGCTGGCCGATGCCGCGATGAACGCGGCCACCAAGGCCGGCGCCAGCTATTGCGACGTGCGCATCGGCCGCTACCTGAATCAGTTCATCACGACGCGCGACCTGAACGTGGAAAACATCGTCAACACCGAATCCTCCGGCGTCGGCGTTCGCGTCATCGCCAGCGGCGCCTATGGCTTCTGCTCCACCAACATCATGACGATGGATTCGGTGGCCGAAGCCGCGCGCCAGGCCGTCGCCATCGCCAAGGCCAACGCCAAGGCCAACGCCAAGCTGCAAACGGAGCCCGTCCAACTGGCCCCCGTCAAAGGCGTGGGCGAAGTCGCCTGGGCCACGCCGTTCAAGAAGGACTGGCGCACGGTGCCCATCAAGGAAAAGGCCGAGATGCTGATCGCGGCCAACAAGGCCGGCATGGACGCCGGCGCCAACTTCATGCAGTCGATGCTGTTCCAGGTGAACCAGCAGAAGTACTTCGCCTCCACCGACGGCTCCTACATCGACCAGGACATGCACCGTCTGTGGTCGCCGCTGACCGCGACCGCCGTCGACAAGGCCACCAACCGCTTCCGCACCCGCGACGGATTGTCGTCGCCGGTCAGCATGGGCTATGAATTCTTCGACGCCAAGCCGGAAAACAAATTCAAGGCCGCCGGCGGCGTTACGACGTTGTACAAGGGCGCCTACGACCTGATCGAGGACGCGCGCGCCGCCGGACGCCAGGCCAGGGAGAAGCTGACCGCGAAATCGGTCGAGCCGGGAAAATACGATCTGGTGCTGTCGCCGGAACACCTGTTCCTGACCATCCACGAGTCGGTCGGCCACGCCACCGAACTCGATCGGGTGCTGGGCTACGAAGCCAATTACGCCGGCACCAGCTTCGCCACCCTGGATAAATGGCAAAGCAAAAAATTCCAGTATGGGTCGGAGCGCGTCAACTTCGTGGCCGACCGCACCACGCCAGGTTCGCTGGCCTGCGTCGGCTACGACGATGAAGGCGTGCAGGCCAAGCGCTGGGACATCATCAAGGACGGCATCCTGGTCAACTACCAGGCCACGCGCGACCAGGCGCACGTCATCGGCGAGAAGGAATCGCACGGCTGCTCGTACGCGGACAGTTGGAGTAGTGTGCAGTTCCAGCGCATGCCCAACGTCTCCCTGCAGGCCGGCAAAAAGCCGCTGACGCCGGACGATATGATCAAGGATGTCAAGAAAGGCATCTATATCCTCGGCCGGGGTTCGTTCTCGATCGACCAGCAGCGGTATAACTTCCAGTTCGGCGGACAGCTGTACTTCGAGATCAAGAACGGCAAGATCACCAATCCGCTGGAGGATGTGGCCTACCAGTCCAACACCCAGGAGTTCTGGAACGCCTGCTCGGCGCTGTGCGACGAGCGCGATTGGCGCATGGGCGGCTCCTTCTTCGACGGCAAGGGCCAGCCCAGCCAGGTCAGCTGCGTGTCGCACGGGTCTCCGACCACGCGCTTCAACGGCATCAACGTCATCAACACCGCTCGCAAGATAGGATAAATAATGAAGATGCTGAATCAACAGGAAGCGAAAGCCGTCTGCGACAAGGTCATGGCGCTGTCCAAGGCCGACGAATGCCGTGTACAGATCAGCGGCAACCGCCGGGGCAATATCCGTTACGCGCGCAACAGCGTGTCGACGGCGGGCTTGGTGGAGAACACACAGTTGACCGTCAGCGTCGCTTTCGGCAAGCGCCAGGGCACCGCGTCGGTCAACGAATTCGACGACAAGTCGCTGGAAAAAGCCGTGCGCCGCGCCGAGGAAGTGGCGCGGCTGGCGCCGGAGAATCCGGAGTTCGTGCCGGCGATTAAAACGCAACTGTACAAAGGCTCGGCCACCTACAGCGCGGCGACCGCCGCCATCGATCCGGAGTACCGCGCCGAGGTGGCAGCGCAGAGCATCAACTCCGCGCGCAAGAAGGGCCTGGTGGCCGCCGGCTTCTTCAGCGACAGCACCGGCTTCGAGACGGTGGCCAATTCGAACGGCGTGTTCGGCTACCAGACATTGACCAATCTTGGATTCACCGTGACCACCCGCACCGAGGACGGACGCGGTTCCGGCTGGGTGACACGCTCGGCCAACGACGCCGCCAAATTCGATGCGCGCGAAGCGTCCGATGTCGCGATCGAAAAAGCCTTGAAGTCGGTCGACGCCAAGGCACTGGAGCCTGGCCGCTACACCGTGATCCTGGAGCCTGCGGCGACGTCGGAGATCATCGGCCGCATGTTCGGCGCCTTCGATGCGCGCCAGGCCGACGAGGGCCGCAGCTTCCTGTCGAAGAAGGGAGGCGGAAACCGCCTTGGCGAGAAGCTGTTCGACGAGCAGGTCAACCTGTGGGCCGATCCGTGGAACACCGATGTGCCGGTGCTGGCGTGGGATAACGCCTCGATGCTGGCGCGCGAGCGCACGGACGTCATCAAGGGCGGCAAGATCGAATCGCTGGACTACACGCAGTACTGGGCGCAGAAGCAGGGCAAGCGCGCCTTTGGCCGTCACGGCAACATGATCATGTCCGGCGGCGGCAAGTCCACCGAGGAGCTGATCGCCTCGACCAAGAAGGGCGTGCTGGTCACGCGCACCTGGTACATCCGCATGGTCGATCCGCAATCGCTGCTGCTCACCGGCCTGACGCGCGACGGCACCTTCTACATCGAGAACGGCAAGATCAAGCACCCGATCAAGAACTTCCGCTTCAACGAGAGTCCGGTGACGATGTTGAACAATATCGATGAACTGGGTAAGCCGGTCGTCATCGGCGGCGACGAAGTGCGTTTCCAGATGATGATCCCGCCGATGAAGGTTCGTGATTTCAACTTCACCTCGTTGTCGGACGCGGTGTAAAGGACAAGGACAGCGCGTGGCCAACTACGATTTCTACTTCACCCGCCTGACCTACGAGTCAGGCGACTGGGATGTCGATGTCCGTATGCCGAGCAACGTGCTCAATTCGCTGGTCGAGTACACGACCTTGCGGGTCGATCCCGTCGAGCGCATCGTCGCGCTGTCCGATCCCAAGATGCTGGAGGCGCCGTTCTGCTATTTCGCCGGCCACAAGCTGGTGCAGTTCACGGCGGCCGAACGCAAGAACCTGGAGCGCTACATCAAGGGTGGGGGCTTTCTTTTCGTCGACGACTGCAATCACGATATCGACGGCCTGTTCGCCAAGTCCTTCGAGGGCGAGATCGCCAGTATCTTCGGCAAGAGGGCCTTGCAGAAGATCCCGAACAACCACCCGGTGTATTCGAGCTTCTTCAAGTTCGACGGCCCGCCCAACACCAGCGTGGAGCTGAACGGCTGGGGCGACGATCTGGTGCACGACTATCTGAAGGCGGTGGAGGTCGGCGGCCGCGCGCGGCTTTTGTACAGCAACAAGGACTACGGCTGCGAGTGGGATTACGACTTCCGCAACAAGCGTTTTCTGGCGATCGACAACACCCGCTTTGCGGTCAATATCATTCAATACGCTTTGGGAGCTTAAAGATGGGCGCAATCGCCTGGAGTGAAAGTGAGATCGGCGCGTTGAGCGCCAAGGTGGCGGCGCTGAAGGCGAGCATGTCGAAGGTGATCATCGGCCAGGAGAACGTGATCGATTCGCTGATCATCTGCCTGCTGGCCGGTGGCCATGCGCTGGTCGAGGGTGTGCCGGGCCTCGGCAAGACCTTGCTGGTCAAGTCGCTGTCGCAGGCGACCGAGATGGACTTCCACCGCGTGCAGTTCACGCCCGACCTGATGCCGTCCGATATCGTCGGCACCGAGATCCTGGAAGAGGATCACGCCACGCGCAAGCGCGAGTTCCGTTTCCAGCAAGGCCCGGTGTTCACGCAGGTGCTGCTGGCCGACGAGATCAACCGCGCGCCGCCGAAGACGCAATCGGCGCTGCTGGAGGCGATGCAGGAACGTAGCGTGACCTTCGCCGGCCAGACGCACGTGCTGCCCAAGCCCTTCTTCGTGCTGGCGACGCAGAATCCGATCGAGCAGGCCGGCACCTACCCGCTGCCGGAGGCGCAGCTGGACCGCTTCCTGCTGCGGATCGACGTCGTGTACCCGACCGAGGCGGAGGAGATCATGATGGTGTCGGCCACCACCAACGCCGGACTCAAAGACGCCGAGCCGGTGATGGACGTGGCGACACTGCTGCGCCTCCAGCAGCTGGTACGCGATATCGAAATCGGCGACCATCTGCTGGCGTATGCCACGCGGCTGGTGCGTGCCACCCGTCCCGCGCTGACCACGGTGCCGGCGGTGAAGAAGCACGTCGGCTGGGGAGCCGGACCGCGCGCGGGGCAGGCGCTGGTGCTGGCGTCGAAGGCGCGCGCGCTGATGCACAACCGGCTGGCCGTCACGCGCGAGGATATCGGCGAGATGCTCTTGCCGGTGCTGGCCCACCGCGTGATCCGCAACTTCGAGGCGGAAGCCGATGGCGTGGCGATCGCCGACATCCTGTTGGCCCTGCGCGAGCATATTCGTCCGGACTGATGCAAGCAAACCCCACGCCGGCCGATGCCGCCATGACCGCGATGATGGTGCAGACCAAGGATCTTGAGCTGGTGATTCGTCACGTGCTGGCGGGTCTCGGTCATGGATTGCACGCCGGCCGAGAACGCGGCGCCGGCGTCGAGTTCTCCGAGTACCGCGCCTACGCGCCGGGCGACGAGTGGCGCCGTGTCGACTGGAAGCTGCTGGCGCGCGCGGACCGATACTACGTGCGCGAGGCGGAACGGGACAGTCATGTCGCCACCTGGTTGTGGCTCGACGCCACCGCCTCGATGGCGGAGCCCAGCCGCGAGATCGACGGCGTCGACAAGCTGTGGTTCGCCCGTACCGTGCTCGCTTGCGTGGCGGCGATCGCGCAGCGCCAGGGTGACGCCTTCGGGCTGGTGGTGTGCAGCGGCGGCAAGGTCGAATTCACGCAGGCCACGCGCGGCCCGCGCCAGTTGCAGCGCGTGCTGGCGCAACTGGCGAAGGCACGCCCGGATGGAGGCTTGCCCACTGCGGAAGTGCTGAAGGCGAACCTGCATTTCGCCCGGTTGCCGAGTCTGATTTTCGCCGCCAGCGACTTCCTCGACTGGCCGTCGCCACTGAGCGAGGCGTTGCTGCGGTTGCGCAAGCTGCGGCATGACGTGCGCTTGCTGACCCTGCGCACGCGGGCGGAAGTCGATGCCAGTTTCAAGTCCGGCGCCGGCTATCGAGATCCTGAGCAGAGCGACGGTTTGCACCGCATGGACAATCGGGACCGCGAGAGCTACAAACAGCAAAGCCGTGCGCACTTCGACGGCGTGGCGGGCAGCTGCCGGCAAAACAACATCGTCCACTACGAGGCGTGCATCGAGCAGGAATTGGGCGCGGTGCTGCGTAGCTGGCTGCGGTTGGCGGGAGCGCGTGCTAAATGAACCTTGGAACATTGTGATGGATAGCCGATGCTGAGTTCTTATCCGTTCTGGTGGTTCGCGCTGCCGGTATTGCTGCTGCCGATATGGTGGCATCGCCAGAAGCGGCAGCGTTTAAAGGCGGAACCGCTGGCGACGGCGCGCTTTCTGCCTGTCGCCGCGCCGGAGCAGCTGCGCGTATGGCAATGGCGCGATCGTATCCTGCTGCTGTTGCGCTGTCTGTTGTTGCTTGCGTTGATCGCCTGGCTGGCCGCCACCATCTTTCCCTGGCGGGGTAATACGGTACTGCTCGACGCGGGAGCCGACAAGGCATGGGCGGAGCGCGAGATCGCCAGCGCCGGTTTCGCGGATGCGCCGCGTGTGGACTTGCCGCCGGATTCATTGCAGTGGCTGCGCCAGCATGAGCGTGACTGGCGTCCGGATGCCAGGCTGCTGATCGTCGCGGGCACCGGGCAAATCGCCATGCCGGCGCGTATGCCGCAGTTTAGCCACCGGGTGGAGGTTCGAACGATGCCTGGCGCGCCTCGAGCCGCCTTGCCGGGCGCAGTGCGTCATTCCGTGGTGTTGTCCGCCGTCTCCGGCACCGATGCCGCATGGCGCTCGCTGTTCGCGGCATTCGATAAGGCGGGAGATGGCGTCAACCGTTACGTGATAGCCGCCGCGCCGGATGCCGCCACCAAGCTGGTGGTTTGGGACGTGCCGGGTGAGGCGCCGCCCGCTGGATGGCGCGCGCCGCATTGGTGGATCGCCACCTCGTCCGCACAAGCGGCGGCTTTCCCAGAGCTGAAAAATGCGGCCGCGATTACTATTAATGGCCTGACGTTGAAGTATGTGGACAGCCAGCGCGGGCGCCTTTGGACTTCGGAGGCATTTCCTCCGCGCGACGCGGATACCGCACGCGCCCTCTACGAGGCCTGGCAGTCGCTGAGCGCCGCGCCTGCGCCGGCGTATCCGATGCCATCGCAGGCGCTGGTGGCGGATCGCGGCGCGTCGTCGGCGATCATCGATGCCAGGCCCGCTACCTGGCTGGCCTACGTTTTGCTCGCATTGTTTTTACTGGAACGGATACTTGCCCATGCACGGCGAAACTGACTTCCTGCGCCGCCGCTTGTGGGCCGCCGTCCTGCGCCGCCGTCTGCCGCAGTGGTTGGCCGCGCTGGTGCCCCTGGCGCTCGCCGCCATCATGCTGCCCGCCGTCCGGCCAATCGTATTGGCGGCCATCGTCATATGGGTGATCTGGCTCGCCGCCGACATCTATCGCTTGCGCCGGCGGCTCGCGGATCAATGGCCGTCATGGCTGAACGCCGCCATCCCGGCGCTGGAGGACAGTAGCACGCTGTTAGCCGCCGAGGCGAAGACGCCGATCGCGCGTTTGCAGCAGCAACGTCTGCAATCCCGCCTCGCGCAGGTGCTGACGGGCGACGACTATCGCCGCATTGCGCATACCCGTGTGCGGTTCGGTTTCGTACCGCTGGTGGCAAGTCTGATCGCCGCCGGCGCGGCCTGGGGTTTTCAAGCAAAACCCGCTATCACCCACGTACCGGCATCCGCCGCCCCCGCCAACAGGCCCATTGTCGATGGCGAGGTATATTTGCGCGTTTCGCCGCCAGCCTACACAGGCGTTGCCGGGTTCGAGACCGCCGCCCGCGACATCCAGATTCCACAATACTCCGAGGTACGCTGGTGCGTGCGCAAGCCCGTCGGCGCGTCGCCTGTGGTGGAGTTGGGTGACGGGCAGGCGCTGTCCATCACGACCGATTGCGCGTCCAGGCGTGTCGAGGACTCGCTATTCTGGCGTACGCGCGGTGCGGCCGGCACGCGCTACAACATCCGCGTCACGCCGGACCAGGCGCCGCAAGTGACGATCATCGAACCGACGGAGCTGATACACCTGCTGCCCAAGGATGTGAAAGCAGTGCAGCTGTCCGTACTGGCGAAGGACGACTACGCGATATCGCGCGCCAGCCTGCACATGACGCTGGCGCGCGGCAGCGGTGAGAACGTCCGCTTCACAGACCGCGAAGTGCCGCTGCCGAAATCGGCGGACCCGAAGTCGCGCGGCTGGAAGAAGCAATGGACGCTGGATGAACTGGGCATGGAGCCGGGCGATGAACTGTACTTCTTCGTTCGTGCCGCCGATAACGCGCCGGACAATCCGCACACCACGCAATCGCCGACCTACACGCTGCGCCTGCCCGGCCCCGATGCCGAAAGCCTGGATTCGACCGCGCTGCCTTCCATGGTCAAGCCGGAGAATCTGCGCAGCCAGCGGCAGATCATCATCGATACCGAACAGTTGGTCGCCGATCTGCAGGCCAATCCGAAGATGTCCGCCGCGACGCTGCGTTCGCGCAGCGAAGGCATCGCCGCCGACCAGGCCGCGCTGCGGCTGCGTTACGGTCAATTCCTTGGCGAGGAATCGAGCTTGTTCGGTGATGAGCACGGACATGGAGGCGCCGGGCATAAGGAAGACGAGCATGAGGAAGGCGAGCACAAAGCCGGCGGCCACGCCGAGGAGGAGCATCACGGCGGCTCCGCCAAGATGGGCAGCGAGGTAGCGGCCATGCATCAATTCGGCCACGTCCACGATCAGGAGGACAACGCCACCATCTTCGACCCGCAGACCAAGGCGGTCCTCAAGCGCGCATTGTCGGCGATGTGGGATGCCGAAAAATCGCTGCGCGCGATGTCGCCCAAGCCGGCGCTTCCGCCCGAGTACAAGGCGTTGGAGGCGATCAAGGAGTTGCAGGCGGCAGAGCGGGTGTATCTGCATCGTACCGCGTTCGTGCCGCCGGCATTGAAGGAAGAGAAGCGCATGAGCGGCGATATCGTCGGCGCGATGAGCTACAAGCGCGCGCAGGGCGCCGCCAGCGACTCCGTTCCGGCCGAGGTGCGGGAATTGGTGCAGGCGTTGTCCGCGGAGGGCGCGTTGCCGGCGCTGTGGAGCAAGTCCGCGCGCGACACGATCACCGCCCGCATTGCCGATCAGGAGCAGAAACTGAGCGCGCAGCGCGCCGTACAGGACGTGATGGACGGCTGCGTACCATGTCGCGCCGAACTGCGTGCCTGGCTGCGTGGCACGTTGACCGACGCGCCGGTGCTATTGCAGGCGCGGTCCTCGGCCGATAGTCCGTTCGCGCGGGCGTGGCGTGGCAAGGAGCAGGCGCGATGAGCGGCGCGGTGGTCTCCTTCATGAATCTTGCAACTGCCGATGCCGGCACGCTGGTTGTTTCCGCGCTGGCGCTGGCCGCCGGTCTTTTGAGCGCCATCCTTTTTGCGCGCAAGCGTCGGTGGATCAACGCGCTGCTGGTGGCGGTCGGTGCGGCGGCGTTGGCGATCTCGCTGGCCGACATTCGCCTGGCATCCAAGGGCGGAGCGGCGTTGGAGGTCGTCACCGATGCCAGCGGCCGTATCGGCGAAGCGACGTCGCGCGCAATCCCCGGCGCCGCCGTTGTTGCCTTGAGCGGTGATGGACTGCGCGAGGCGGAGTGGCGTGATTTGCCCGCGCGGCCGCTGCAATGGAAACCGGCCCAGGCGGATCTGCTGTCGCTCGACTTCCCGCGCACGATACCGTTGGGGCGTATTTTCACGCTGACCGTCCGTCGTCCGCAGGCGCAAGGTGGATGGCGCTTGCAGCTGCTGGCTGAGAACAAACAGGTGCTGGCCGATTCCGGCGCCATCGTGGCCGGAGCGGCGCCTGCCCCGCAGTTGTCCGTCCAATGGCTGCCACCGGTGGCCGAGGCGATGGTGCTGCGTGCGCGCCTGCTGGACGCCCATGGTAAGACCATTGCGGAGGGACCGGTGCCGCTTCAGGTGACCGAGGCGGTGCCGTTGCAGATACAGGGGCGCTTCGATGCCGCGTCGTTCGATGCGCGCTCGTTGAACCGGCTGTTGTCCGACAGCGGCGCGATTGTCGATTGGAGTGTCACGTTGGGCAAGGCTATTGCCCGTAGTGAGACGGCGCGTGAACCGCTCACCGCGCCGAACGCCATGTTCGTCGATGCCGCCTATGTGGAAAAGCTGGCGCAATCCGCGCGCGCGGCGCTGCTGGCCGGGACGGGGCAGGGCGTACCGCTGGTGGTCCTGGGCGCGAATGCCGCCGATGCCGGATTCTGGCAGCGGGAACTGGGATTGCGCCTTCAGCCGCAATCGCCGACGACGGAGAAGGAGGACCAGCGCCAGTTCAGTGTTGGAGGTGTTTCCATGTCCTTGCCGCCGGCGACGCTGAATCCGGACGATCGCGGTGGAGGGCAATGGTCGGTGCTGGCGCGTGACAATCGCAAGCAGCCGTGGTTGTGGCAGCGCGAGTTGCGTCAGGGGCGGGTGATTTGGATTGGCGTCTCGGAGTGGCATCGTTACGCGATCAGTGCGCCGCAGGCGTTGACGTTGTGGTGGCAGGATGCCATGGACCGGATGGTGTTGGCCGGTGTGCAAAAGGCGGAGTGGCGTTTTTCCGACCCGATGCCGATGGCGGGGTTGCGTAGCGAGGTATGCGTACAAGGCGCGGATGCGGGGGCTTTGCTGCGTGTCGAGGGTGGGCCGGAGTTGTCCTTGCAGGCGCGCGGCGACAAGGCCGATGGGCGTTGTGCCGCCTGGTGGCCGCAGCGCGCGGGGTGGACTCGCTTCAGCGCCGCTGGCATGCCGGTGTCCGGGATGACGTATGTTTATGCTGCGGACGATTGGCCGTTGTGGCAGCGTTCCTTGCGGCGCGAAGCGACGACGCGGTACGCGGCGCGTGCGCAGGCGGCGGGTGTGGCTATAACAACGGAACGGCCGCTTTCGCCGACGCCGTTCGCGTTGCTGTTTGCCTTCTGCATGCTGATGCTTTGGTACCGGGACCTCGGATCCGCTACGGAACCACGTAGGGCGGATTAGCGTAGCGTAATCCGCCAAGCTCCGTCGGCGGCGCATAGATGGCGGATTACGGCGTTCCGCCTAATCCGCCCTACGTGTCTCCGTGGTCAGGTTGCTAGAACTTGTAATTCACCCCAAACAAAACAGTGCGCCCGTACTTGGCATACTCCAGCTGGCGGTCCTTGCTGTTTGCGTAGGTTTCATACGCTTCGTTGGTCAGGTTGTTGACCTGGAGGAGTACCCCCAGCCCCTTGTACGCGCCGTCGTTGAACGTATAGCCGATCTGGAAGTCCACCGGACTGTCGCCGACCACATAGCGCAACTGGCGGTCGCCGGCGAAGTTGCCGATCTCGCCCACATAGTCCGAGCGCCGGCGCGTGCTGACCCGCGTCGAGAACCCCGACTTTTCATAGTACAGCGTGACGTTGGTGACGTGGCGCGACATGCCAGGCAGCTCGATCTTGCCGATCGAGGCGTTGACTTCCTTGATGTCGATGCCGCTCTTGGTGTACGAGGTGCTGGCCAACACCCCGAAGCCGTCCAGCACCGGCGTGACCAGCTCCAGCGGCACCGATACCGACAACTCCGCTCCTTTGAGCGTGCCGCCGTTGCCGTTGTACGAGGTCGTGAACTGGCCGGAGTTGGTGATGGCGATGGTGCCCGGCGTGTACTGCGAGAAGTCGCGCGTTTCCGAGAACTTGTAGATGTAGGTGTCGAGCTTTTTGTAGTAGCCGGCCAACGCCACATAACCCTTCTTGGCGAAGTACTTTTCCCACGACAGATCGAAGGCCTTGGCGCGCCACGGATCGAGCTTGGCGTTGCCGCCGCTGCCACTCGGAAGACGCGTGCCGGTATCGACGGTGAAATTGAAGCCGGCGTTGAGTTCATCCACGCGCGGGCGGGCGATCTGCTTGGCCAGCGAGACGCGCACCGTTTGATCCGACGGCAGGCCGAAGGCGAGGTTCATGCTTGGCAGGACATCGTTGTAGCTTTTGCCGTCGGTGTAGGGATGGGCCACGCCGGCGGCGTCGGCGTACAGCGAGTCCGACGATTGCTCGGTGCGCAGCAGCTGCGCGCCGATATTGCCGCGCACGGCGACGCCCCCCCATTCGCTTTCGATGTTGGCGCGCGCGTAGCCGGTGGTGATTTTCTCGTGCACGTCCCACGCACGGCTGATGGTGCCGGCGTTGTTGGCCAGGCTGTAGTTGATCGGGTTGAAGTACTTGGCGATCACCCCCGGGACATTCCATGATGGGACCACGCCTGCGCCGGCGAAGCCCAGGTCCACTGGCGCGTACAGCAAGTCGCTGGAGATGGTCGGGTTCCCGGTGGCGAACAGGTCGCCCGATGGCTGGCGCTTGGTCTTGGTGCGGTCGCTGTAGTTGATGCCGATATCGAAGCCGCGCAGGTAGGCATCCAGGCTGTCCGGCGCCGGCAGCGTGGCCGCCAGCTTGAAGCTTTTCAGCGTGTCCTTCAAATGCGGCGAGTAGGTGCTGCCGTAGCCGTAGATCGAATTCCCCGTGAACAGCTTGGTCGGATCGCTGTAATCGAGGCTGCCGGCGATGGTGGCGAAACGGCCGGTGTTCCAGCCGACCGTCATCAACGGATCGTTGAAGGCGCCGCCCGTGGCGCTTTGCAGCTGCAGGTTGTTTTCTAGGTAGGTTTCATCGCGCTTCGCTTCCGAGTAGTTCGCGTCCGCCAGCAGCGACCAGCTGCCGAAGTTGAATTTGTTGGCCCAGCCGGCGGTGCGGATCTGATCCTTGCGGTGGTTGTACTGGCCGCGCACCAGCGGGTAGGCGCCGGTGGCGGTGCCGCCCAACAGCGTGCCGTTGACGATGTTGGTGCTGGCGTAGTTGAAGCCGACCGGGTTGTTGCTGCCGTTGTAGCCGCCCAGATTGACTTCGAACTGGTTGTTGGTGTCCACCTGTTTGAATTCGGACGCGAACAGGTCGATGGTGCTGGACCACTGCTTCGACGGCCGGTATTCCAGCACGCCGATTAAGCCGGTGCGTTTGAGCGTGCCGCTCTTGGCCAGGGCCTTGACGCCGGCGGTGACGAAGGTGCCGGCCGGGACGCCCGCCACGCGGGTTTGCTCGAACGGCTCGTAGGTGCCGGTCTGGTTTTCGAGGATCGGCGTTTCCAGGCTGGCCACGCCGATCGCAACGCCGATGGTGCGGTTCGCAAACTGGTCGATGTAGCTGGCGCTGAGGCGGTGGCCGGTGTCCTTGGTGTCGGCGATCTTGCCCATCGAGTTCTTCTCGCCGCGCACGTTGACCGAGAAGGTGCGGCCCGGGAAGGCCAGCGGGCGCACGGTCTGCATGTCGATGGTGCCGGACAGGCCCTGGCCGACCAGGCCCGCGTCCGGCGTTTTGTAGACGGTGACGCCGCTCAGAAGCTCCGATGGATACTGGTCGAATTCGACGCTGCGGTTGTCGCCGGTGCTGACCTGTTCGCGGCCGTTGAGCAAGGTGGTGGCGAAGTCCGGCGACAGGCCGCGAATGCTGATCACCTGCGCGCGGCCGCCGACGCGCTGCGCGGCCAGCCCGGGCAGGCGCGCGATCGATTCGGCGATGCTGACGTCGGGCAGTTTGCCGATATCCTCGGCGGAGATGGATTCGACGATCGAGGTCGAGTCTTTTTTGACGGAGATGGCGTCCTCGATGCCGCGCCGGATGCCGGAGACCACGACTTTCGATATCGGCGCTTCGGCGGCTTGGGCGGCGGCCGAGGCGTCGGTCTGTGCGTGCAGCGGGGTGGAAAAGGTGGCGATCAGCAGCGCGCAAGCGGCTGCGACGGGCGTGAGGGGAAGCGCGGCGCGGACGCCGCGCGGGTACGGACTGGCTTGCATTGTCTTGTCTCCAGATGTTTTAAATGGGGTCGGATGCTTGGCGTTCTAACGACGCCTGGGACCGATCTTGTATTAAAACTAGAAAACAAGTCAAATTAAGTTTTACGTTATGACATCAAAACACCAAGCGGATGGGCAGATTGTCGCCCTGAAGACGCTTTTGGTTGTATTCTTGCTACAAAATAGCACCAGTTTATGTAGTCGTACTACATTGCCACTGGCGGACGTACTCGGGAGCTTCGATCGCACAGGCGGTATCCCGTTGCGGCGCCATCGGGATCCGCGCCCACGGCAGCACACCCGCCCAAACCGGCCATTGCATGTCCTCCTCGTCGTCATTCGGGCCGCCGCTGCGTACCTTGCACGCCGCTTCGTCCAGGGGAATTCGCATGATCGTCGTGGCCGCGTATTCCTTGTCGTTGCCCGGGCGGACCTGCGCCTGGCGTCCCGGCGCCAGCTTTTCCATGAACGCTTCCAACGAGCGATGGCGCTCGGCTTCATCGCTCACGACTTCGAAGCGGCCATAGATCATCGCCGAACGGTAGTTCATCGAATGGTTGAAGGCCGATCGCGCCAGCACGAGGCCGTCCAGATGCGTGATTGTCACGCAGGTCTCGCTCTCTGTCAGGCGCTTGAGCATACGGCTGCCGTTGGAGCCATGGATGTATAAATGCCCGTCCTCGCGCCAGCAAGCGGTTGGAATGCAATGCGAGCCCTTGTCGTCGCCGAAGGCGATGTGGCACAGATAGGCATCGTCGATGATGGCGTACAGGGTAGCGGTGTCGTACTGCGCGGTGGCGGCGCCACGGCGCACGCGGGTACGTTCGCTCGGGGCGGTGGCGGTGGCGGTAGCTTGGTGCGCGGGGTTGGCTGCTGCGGTCATGATCTCCATCCAAAATGAGTGAAACGTCAATATAATGGCTTGCTGGCCCTGAAAACAGGTCCAGAAATATCTAATTTCATGGAGCCACGAATGGATATGTCCCTGCTGATCAACGGCTATGCGGCGCAGCACGGCCATCGGGGCTGGCCGCGTCAGCGCATGCTGCACGAATGCCTGCGCGCGGCGATCCGCAACGGCACCCTGGCCGCCGGCACGCGGCTGGCCGCTTCGCGCGCGCTGGCCGAGGAGCTGGGACTGGCGCGCAACACGGTGCTGTACGCGTACGAGCAGCTGGCCAGCGAGGGCTTCGTCACCACCGACCGGCGCGGCACCGTGGTGGCGACGATCGCGGCGGACCGCAAACCGCCGCCTTCGCCGGCCGCGCAGGCGCAGGCGGGACTGTCGCAACGCGCGCGCGGACTGCGGCCCTTGTCCGGTCCCGCCGAAACGATGGGCGCTTTCGTTCCCGGCGTGCCGGCGCTCGACCACTTTCCGTTGACCTTGTGGCGCCGTATGCTGGAACGCGCATGGCGCTCGTTGACGGTGGAGCAGTTGAACTACGGCGATCCGGCCGGCGAGCCGCTGCTGCGCGAGGCGATCGCCGACCATCTGCGCGCGGCGCGCGGGGTGGTCTGCGACGCCGGCCAGGTGTTCATCACCGATGGCACGCAGAGCAGCCTGGATCTGTGCGTGCGCGCGCTGGCCGACGCAGGCGATACGATCTGGATCGAAAATCCGGGTTACGGCGGCGCGCTGGCGGCGTCGCGCGGCGCCGGCCTCAATGTGGCGGGGATCGAGGTGGACGACGACGGCATCGCGCCGACGTCGGAGGACTGGCTGCTGCGGCCGCCGCGTTTGATTTATACGACGCCGTCGCACCAGTATCCGGTCGGTAGCGTGCTCAGTTTGCGCCGCCGGCTCGCGCTGATCGAGGCGGCGCGCGGCACCGGGGCGCTGATCATCGAGGACGATTACGACAGCGAGTTCCGGCACGACGGCGCGCCGCTATCGGCGATGCAGGGCCTGGCGCCGGATGCGCCGGTGGTGTATCTGGGGACGTTCAGCAAGACCATGTTCCCGTCGCTGCGGATCGGCTTTGTGGTGGTGCCGCCGGCGCTGGAGGCGGCGTTCGCGCTGATGCGGGCGCAGTCGCATGCGAGCGGCCGGGCGGCGGAGCAGCTGGCGCTGGCGGAGTTTTTACGCAGCGGGCAGTTCGCGTTGCATGTGCGGCGCATGCGCCGGTTGTACCGGCAGCGGCGCGACGCGCTGGTGGCGTCGCTGGAGCGGCATATGGGGGCGGTGGCGACGGTCCATGGGGGATCGGCCGGCATGCATCTGGCGCTGCGATTCAGGGATGAATCGATGGACGATGTGGCGGTCGGTGCGCAGGCGTTGGAGCACGGAATCGTGGTCAACGCGTTGAGCCGGCATGATACCCAGGGGACGTCGGGATGGCGGGGCTTGATGCTCGGCTACGCGCAGGTGCCGGCCGAGCATATGGATGATTTGGTGAAGCGGTTGGCGGCGATCGTGCACCTTGCGGCGTTTGCCGCCAACCGTTCACGCTAGTACATTAAAACGCGGTGTCCACGCGCACGTACATCGAGCGGCCGTTCACGCCGATCGGGCAGGTCTCCCAGCAGCGGGTGAAGCCCAGTTTCGGGAAGTCGCCGCCGTTGGTCCATTCCGACGGCAGTTCGTTGAACATGTTGTTCACGCCGACGCTGAGGAAGGTGCGCTTGGTAAAGCCGTACCGCACCGACGCGTCAACCAGCCATTTGGCATCCCACGTGTGCAGGGGGCTGAAGCTTTGCGCCTGCACTTCGCCATAGTAGTTGGCGCGGGTGTTGACGTTCCATGGGCCGGCCGTGTAGTCGGCCGCCACCACGTGGTGCTTGCGCGGCTGGCCGCGTTCGATCAGGGTGACCTGCGCCTGGTCGAACAGCTGCTCGCCGGTCAGCACCGTCGATGTCGAATGCCGCTTGCTCACCTCCGTCTTGTTGAAGCCCAGTTGACCGGACAGCACCAGCGACGACGCCGCGAACCGCGTGGTGTGCTCGGCCACGATATCCAGGCCGCGCGTGCGGGTGTCGACCGCGTTGGTGAAGAACTGCGCCTGGCCCACGCCCAGCGGACGCAGGATGTTGGTGATCGGGCCGCCGCCGGCCTCCGGCGCGATTTCGCTGGAGAAGACGATGCGGTCCTTGATCTTGATCTGGTACGCGTCGACCGTCAGCGACATGTTCTTGGCCGGGCGCAGCACCATGCCGACGCTGCCGCTGGTCGAGGTTTCCTCTTTCAGCGGGGCGATGCCGAAGGCCTGCGTCACCGAGCTGCCCTCGCGCGCGGTCAGCGTTTCGGTCAGCACGCCGTTATTCAGGTTGGTCGACACGGAGCTGTAGAAGCGCTGCTGCACGCTCGGCGCGCGGAAGCCGCTCGAGACGCTGCCGCGGAAGCCGACCGTCTTGGTAGGGTCGTAGCGGGCGCTCAGCTTGCCGGTGGTGGTGTTGCCGAAGTCCGAGTATTTTTCAAAGCGCACGGCGCCGGCCAGGGTCAGGTTGTCGAGCGGCTTGTGCTCGGCGTCGAGGAACAGCGCGATGTTGTGGCGGCCCGAATCGACCGCGGTGGCCGGCGTGTAGCCCGGGAAGCCCTGGATGCCCGCCGCCGCCGTCGCGCCGCTCGGCGTGGTGATGGCGATGGCCGGGTTATTGGTGCGGCCGTACTGGTAGGAGACCGGATCGCCGGCGACGATCTGGTAGTTGTCGCGGCGGTATTCGAAGCCGGTGGCGACGAAGATGCTGCTGTCGCCGAACTTGACCGGGCCCTTGATGTCGGCGTTGATCGTGGTCTGGTCGAATTTCAAGGTGCCGGTGTCGGCCTGGCGCGGCGATTCGGCGTAGATGCCGCCGCCCGGTTTCGGCTCGTACCAGTAGCTGGTGTTCAGGCTGTCGGATTCGTGGAACGCCAGTTCGCTGGCGCCGTGGTTGATGCTGATGTCGGCCTTCCAGTCGTTGGGCAGGTCGCGGCGGTAGCCGAAGGCGAACGAGGCGTCCTTGATGTCGGTGTGGATCGCAGGCAGGAAGCCGTTCGGATAGACCGTTTGCACGGTGCGGTCGTCGCCGGCCGAGCGGAAGAAGCCGAACGAGTCGCTTTTGCGCTTGGACAAGCCGCCGAAGGCGTAGAACTCGCTGCTCTTGTCGATCGGGATGGCGCCGTTCCACCAGAAGTAGGTGTCGCGGGTGTTGCTGTCGCCCAGGTGCTGCGTCACGCGCGGCGGATTCACACGCAGCGAATCCGGCCCGGCGCGATTGGTTTCGCCGCGCTTGCGCGCCTCGACGGTCAGGTTCAGGAAGCCGCCGTCCTGGCCCAGCGCGAAGCCGGTGTTGGCGCTGCCGGAGTACAGGTCGCCGTCGCCCTCGGAGGTGGTGCCGACGGTGCCGCTCAGCGAGGTCTCGTTGGTCTGCGTCTTGAGCACGATGTTGATCACGCCGGCGATGGCGTCCGAACCGTATTGGGCGGCGGCGCCGTCGCGCAGCACCTCGATGCGCTGGATCGCCGCCAGCGGAATGGCGTTGATGTCGGTGCCGGCCGAGCCGCGTCCGACGGTTTGCTGGACGTTGACCAGCGCCTGCTGGTGGCGGCGCTTGCCGTTGATGAGCACCAGCACCTGGTCCGGCCCGAGCGAGCGCAGGGTGGCCGGACGGATGCTGTCGGTGCCGTCGCTGACGAAGGTGCTCGAGAAGTTGAACGACGGGTCCAGCGTTTGCAGCAGTTTGCCCAGTTCCAGCGGGCCGGCGGTTTGCATGTCCTTCAGGCCGATCAGGCCGACCGGGGCCGACGTGTCGAGCGCCGTTTTGGCGACCGTGCGCGAGCCGAGGACGACGACCTGCTGTTCCTTGGCCAACTGCTCGTCGGCGGCCGCCTGGGTTTGTGCCAGACCGGGACCGGCCACCAGCAGCAGGATGGCGCTGGCGAGCAGCGTGCGCTTGAACCGGGGTGCTACTGTCAGTGCTCTTGTCATGTATTTCTCTCTTTTTTTTGTGGGGACGCCGCGGGTAGCGGTCGTTGAGAAAATACTATCTTGAGCCGTCGCAGAGCCGCAACGCGGCATGCACCAACTTGTTGCAGAATGTGTACGATTGCTAATATTGCTCGCGTTGCGGGAGGATGTGGCGTAATCTGGCCGACGGCCCGGACCTTGGCCGCCGCAAAACGGTGCGAAACTGTGGCGCGCCCGCATCGGTATGAGGCGCTTGCATATCGATAGGTGAAAAACGCGCTACGCCGGTGCGTCCCGGAATGGCGATCTACTGCTGGTCCAGCATCCACCCTTTGAGACCGTTGACCCAGGATTTGGCGGGCAGGTTCAGCGTCTTTTTGATGGCGCCGGCGCGCTCGTACAGCACGGCGAAATCGATCACCGGCGACTGTTTGAAGGCGATCACCACGATGTTGGCGTCGTGGACCTCGGGCAGCCAGACCACGGCGTCGAACACCTGCTCCATCGTCTGCAGATTCTTGTCGTAGTTGGAAAAGTCGCCGAAGACGTTGGTGGTCATGATGCCGCCATCGCGCAGGCAGTCGTGGCAGCCCTGGTAAAATTCGAGCGAGTCGAGCACCGGGCCGCGCGCCTCCTCGTCGTACAGGTCGACCTGCAGCACGTCGACCGTGCCGTGGTTGGCCGGGTCGAGCACGAAATCCATGGCGTTCATCTCCACCACGTTCAGGCGCCCGTCGTTCGACGGCAGGCCGAATTGCGCGTTGCAGACGGCGATGACATTGGGATTGAGTTCGACCGCCGTCACGCGCGCCTGCGGCAGGCGGCGGTAGCAGAACTTGGTCAGCGCCGCGCTGCCCAGTCCCAGCTGGACGACGTGGCGCGGGCTGTCGTTGAACAGCAGCCACATCATCATCATTTGTACGTATTCGAGCTCGATGTTGTCGGGCTTTGCCAGGCGCATCGCGCCCTGCACCCAGGAGGTGCCCAGGTGCAGGCTGCGCACGCCCTCGAATTCGGTGATGGTGGCCGGCGGGTGGCCGGGTTGGTCGTAGCGGACGGCGTTGGGGGCGGAATTGGAAGACATGCCGCCAGTTTAACAGGCCAGCGGCAGGATGATGGTAACCGCGAGGCCGCCGCCGTCGCGGTTGGCGAGGGTGATGCGCCCGCCGTGGGCCTCGGCGATCTCGCGCGCCAGCGCCAGGCCCAGGCCGGTGCCGCTGCGCTTGGTGGAGTAGAAGGGCACCAGCGCGTTGGTCAGCACGGTGTCGCTCATGCCCGGACCCCGATCCAGCACGTCGATGCGCACCGCCTCGTGCAGGCGCCGCACCTCCAGTCCCACCTGCGCCGCCGGCGAGCCCGATTCGTGGGCGTTTTTCAAGAGGTTGAGCAGCGCCTGCTCCAGTTGCGCCGCGTCGAAGGCGCACGGCTCGGCCGGCGCCTCTCCCGCCAGCGTGAAGTCGACCTGCTGCGACAGCCGCGCCAGGAAGTCCGGCCAGTGCTGCGTTTCGAGCCGGGGCGTCGGCAGCTTGGCGAAGCGCGCATAGCCGAGGATGAAGCTCTCCAGGTGGCGGGTGCGCTCCTCGATGGTCTCGAGGATCTGCGGCAGGCGCTCGGTCTGGCCGCGCCGCACCAGCTCCGCGCCCGAATGGGCCAGCGACGTTAAAGGCGCGAGCGAGTTGTTCAACTCGTGGCTGATCACGCGGATCACCTTTTTCCACGTCTGCACCTCCTGCCGGCGCAGTTCCATGGTCAGCTGGCGCAGCAGCAGCAGCTCGTGGCGCCGGCCATTCAGGTTGAAGCTGCGGCGCGCCAGGTGGTAGACCTCTTCTTCCTCAATCTCGCCACCGCCGTCCTTGGTGGTGAACAGGCCGTCGCCGCCGCGCGCCATCGCCTCCATCAGCGCCGGCGAGGCATTGGCCAGCACGTCGTCGAGGCGGTGGCCTTCGAGCTTGCGGCCTTCGTTGAGCAGCTGGCGCGCGGCGATGTTGGCGTATACCACCGGGCCCGATTCGCTCACCAGCAGCATCGCCACCGGCGTGTTCTGCACCATGGTGTCGAGCAGCAGTTCGCGCTGGACCAGGTCGAGCCGCTGCTGGCGCAGCACGTCGCCCAGCGCGTTGTGCGCGGCCACCAGGTCGCTGAGCTCATCGTTCTGCGGCCAGTGCAGGCTGAACGAAAAATCGCCGTCGCGGTAGCTGGCGACGGTGCCGGTCAGCGCGCGAAACAGCGAGAGCATGGATTCGAGTTGCGAGCGGATCGTGATGATGGAGATCGGCAGCACGCACAGCAGGCACACCGCCAGCACCAGGCCGGGATTGTCGGGGAAGAAGCGGGTCAGGGCCAGCGCGATCAGGATGCCGACGGTGAGCAGGGTGCCGATCAGCGCCGTCCAGCGCGTGAGCAGCGATAGGCGCAAGCCTTTCCGGTGCATGCTTTTCGAAGAGGGTGTTGGCGCCGCCATCAGGAGCGCGCGATGCCCAGCCGTTCCATGCGGCGGTACAGCGCCTGGCGCGACAGGCCCAGCTCCGCCGCCGCCTGCGCCACCACGCCGCCGGCGCGGCTCAGGGCCAGGCCGATGGCGTCGCGGTCCGGCTCGCGCGCGCCGTCCTCCACCGCGATCGCGGCGGCCGCCGGCAGACCGAGGTCGCCGACCTTGATGGTGTCGCCCTGGGCCAGCAGGCCGGCGCGCGCCATGACGTTTTTCAGTTCGCGCACATTGCCCGGCCACGGGTGGGCCAGCAGCGCCGCCTGCGCCGACGGGTGCAAGTGCAGGTTCTGGTGCGCGCCGAGGAAATGGCGCGCCAGCGGCAGGATGTCGGCCGGACGCCCGGACAGCGGCGGCAGCCGCAGCTCGATCACGTTGAGGCGGTAGAACAGGTCCTCGCGGAAGCTGCCGGCCTTGATCATCGCCTGCAGGTCGGCATTGGTGGCGCTGACCACGCGCACTTTGACCTGGCGCTCGCGGTTCGAGCCCAGGCGCTCGAAGCGGCCCGTCTCCAGTACGCGCAGCAGCTTCATTTGTCCGGCCAGCGGCAGGTTGCCGATTTCGTCGAGGAACAGCGTGCCGCCGTCGGCCGCCTCGAACTTGCCCTCGCGCGCCTTGGAGGCGCCGGTGTAGGCGCCCGCTTCGGCGCCGAACAATTCGGCCTCGATCAATTCGGCCGGCAGCGCGCCGCAATTGAGCACCACGAACGGGCCGTCGCGCACCGAGGAATTGGCCTGGATGATGTTGGCGATGCACTCCTTGCCGGTGCCGTTGGGGCCCGAGATCAGCACCGGCACGTCGGCCCGCGCGACCTGGCAGGCCAGGTGCACCACGCGCTCGGTGGCCGGGTCCTGCCACACCATGCCGCGCAGGTCGTAGCCGCGTTCGAGCTCGCGCCGCTGGCGAAGCTCCGTTTGCAGCCGCTGGTGCAGCGCGCGCTTGGTCACACCGAGTTCGATCAGGTTGTTGACGGTGGCGATCAGGCGGTTGTCGTCCCAAGGCTTGGCCAGATAGTCGGCGGCGCCGGCCTTGACCAGGTCGACCGCCGCGTCCAGATGCGTCCAGGCGGTCAGCAGGATCACCGGCAGGTCGGGGTGGCGTTCGCGGATGGCGCGGAACAGCGCCGTGCCCTCCTCGCCGGAGGTGGTGTCGGCGCTGAAGTTCATATCCTGGATCACCAGGTCGACCGGCTGGCGCGCCAGCAGCGCCAGGCCGGCTTCGGGCGAGGCCGCGCGCACCGCGTCGATGTCGTGCAGCGAGAACAGCACTTCGAGGGCGATGGCGACGGCGGCGTTGTCGTCGATAATCAGTACGGTAGGCATGGCGTTAGCATAACATTGTCGCGCCGTGCCGGGGGCCGCGATCTCCACCTGCCCGGCCATCGTCACGCGCTGCGGGTGGCCGTCGCCGGCGAGATGGTGGCGGCGCGCCACGCCGGGCCGTAGACGGCGGCCACGCCCAGCGCCAGGAACACGCCGGCGCCGGCCAGCAGGTAGCCGCCGGGCAGGCGCTCCATTTCCAGCTTGCTCACCAGAAGCTGGTTCAGGCCCAGCGCCATCAGCACGCCGGCCGCCACGCCGGCGCTGGTGATCATGACGTTTTCGGTGATGAAGTAGCGCAGGATGTCGATTCTGCGCGCGCCGAGCGCGCGCCGCACGCCGATCTGCTTGCGCCGCTGCGTCACCCACAGGCTGGCCATGCCGACGATGCCGCTCGACGTGATCAGCAACAGCAGCACGCTGACGGCCACCAGCATCCACGCCAGCGCGTTGTCGGCGCGGTAGCGGGCGGTGCGCATCTCCGTCATCGTCTTGATCTTGACGATCACCGGCATCGGCGTGGCCGCGCGCACCGCCGCCTCGGCCTCCTTGACGACGCGGTCGAGCTGCCCCGGCTCGGCGCGCAGCGTGAAGTTGCTCGCGCCGCTGCCGCCGGTGCGGCGCAGCGGCAGCAAGGCCGAGAACTCGCCATACTCCTTGATCGCCGCGTCCGGCGTTTGCAGCTTATCGATCACGCCGAGCACCCGCACCTCCCGCGAGTCGTTGCCGACGCCGTAGTAGAAGGGGCGGCCGACAAAGCCGCTCTGGCCCGGCCACAGTTTTTCGGCCAGCGCGCGCGTCACGATGGCGGTCTTCGGAAACTCGTTGCTGATGTTGTCGTCGATCTCGAGCACGTCGCTGGGCACGAAGTCGCGGCCCTCGACCAGTCGCAGGCCCCAGGTCTTGACCAGCGAGTCGGGGCCCATGTAGTTGGTCGTGGTGGCGCTGCTCTTGAGCTGCTTGCGGTCGGTCGACAGGCTGCTGTAGTTGCCCGAGCGCGACAACGGCATCTGGCTGGTGATGGCCACCGACAGCACGCCGGGGACAGCGCGCAAGGTGGCCGCCTCGGCGCGCTGCGCGGCCAACTGCTCCTCGTGGCCGCCGGGCTTGAGGTGGCGCACCTGCAGCGCGAACACGTCCTGCTCGTTGGCGAGGCCGCTGGCGCGCGCCGATACGGCCTGGCGCACCTGCACGATGTGCAGCGCGTTGGCCAGGATGGCGAGGCTGAGCGCGACCTGCACGGCCACCAGGATCGGGCCGGTCTTGTTGCGCAGCAGCGCGGAGAGGATGGGGCGGATTTCCATGGCTAGTCTCTCTAATTCTCTTATTGGGATTTGAGTTGCAGCGCCGGCGTGACCTGGCAGGCGCGCCAGGTCGGCAGCAGGCCGGCCAGCACGGCCGACAGCACGGCCAGTGCGAAGGTCGTCAGCAGCATGACCCAGTCCATGTGGGCCACCACCGTGAGCGCCTTCGACTGCATGGCGATGAGCGCCAGCGCGCCGAACGCCAGCAGCAGGCCGAGCGCGCCGCCGGCCAGGCCGACCACCGTGGTCTCGATCAGGAACTGATTGAAGATCTCCCGGCGCGAGGCGCCCAGCGCGCGGCGGATGCCCACTTCGGCGGCGCGCACCGAGAATTTGGCCAGCAGCAGACCGATGGTGTTGACCAGGCAGAGCACCAGGAAGCCGAACGCCAGCCAGGCCGACAGCTTGTTGTCGTTGCCGACCACCTTCAGATGATCGAGCCATTCGCGCACGTCGTACAGCATGTTGGGGGCGTTGCGCTTGAGCCGTCCCAGCTTGCGCTGCTCGATGGCGTAGCTGTCGAGGAAGCTTTGCAGCTCGGCGCGGTCGCCGGCGGTGCGCGTCTCGAACCAGAACTGGATCCACGTGCATTCGGAGCCGAGGAAGGCCTGGTAGCCGGGGCCGAAGTCGTCGCTGCAGCTGGTATTGCCGTTTTGCTGTATCTCGTGGCGCACCGCCGTCGAGAACGGGATGAAGAACTCGTCCTCCTCGCTGAAGGCGCCGTCGTTGCTGCCGATGACGCGGTGGAAGCGCGGGATGACGTTCCAGGTGTCGAGCACGCCGACGATCTGGTATTGATAGCCGGCGAAGGTGATGCGCTGACCGACCGGGTCGGTGTCGCCGTACAGTTTTTCGGACAGCTTGCGGCTCAACACGATGACATCGGCGCCGGCCTTGTCGTCGGCCGGGCTCCAGCCCTGGCCGTGCAGGAAGGGGGCGTCGAACATGTTGAAGAAGTCGCCGCCGGGCGCCAGGCCGCTGGCGGTGAACACGCCGATGTCCTTGCGCGCCGGCTCGATCGCCCCGGCGACGCCGTAGATCGCCGTGCGGCGTTCGCCGGCTTTGCTGTTGAGCAGATTCGTGGCGTCGCGGTAGCTCATTTGCTTGTCGTTGGGCTCATCGCCAGGCGACCAGCCTTCCAGCGGGCCGTTGTCGATCACCGGCACGAACAGGCGGTCGCTCTTGCTGGGGATCGGATCGCCCGACATCACGTGCAGGATGGTCAGGGTGGCGATGCTGGCGGCCACGCCGATGGCCAGCGTCAGCACCATCAGCGCGGTCAGCGCCGGATTGCGGCGCAGGCTGCGCAGGCCGAGCATGAAGTAGTACTGGAACATGGCGGTCCCCTTAGGCGACATGCGACTTGCCGTCGGCGCCATGGGCGTTGGCCTTGGCGTGGGAGTTGGCGTCAAACAGCGACGGCGCCTTGCGCACCAGGTCCGAGACCTGGCCGTCGATGATGTGGACATTGCGCTGCGAGCGCACCGCCAGCTCGGGATCGTGCGTGACCATCAGGATGGTGGTGCCCTGGGCGTTGATCTCCTCGAGCAGTTCCATGACGCCGCGCGCCATCTGCGTATCGAGGTTGCCGGTCGGTTCATCGGCCAGCAGCAGCTTGGGCGAGCCGGCCAGCGCACGCGCGATCGCCACGCGCTGCTGCTGGCCGCCGGACAGTTCGGCCGGATAGTGCTTCATGCGCGAGGCCAGGCCGACCTTGGACAGCGCGTCCTCGATGCGCTCCTTGCGCTCGGCGGCGTTGAAGCCGCGGTAGCGCAGCGGCACGTCGACGTTGTCGAACAAGGACAGGTCCGGGATCAGGTTGAAGCCCTGGAAGATGAAGCCGAGTTTTTCGTTGCGCAGGCGCGAGCGTGCGTTGTCGTCCATGCCCTTGACGTTGATGCCGTCGAGGATGTACTCGCCGTCGGTGAACTCCTCCAGCAGGCCTGCGATGTTGAGGAAGCTGGTCTTGCCGGAGCCCGAAGGGCCGGTGACGGTGACGAATTCGCCCTGCTTGACGTTGATCTCGAAGCCGCGCAGCGCGTGGGTTTCGATCATGTGGGTGCGATAGACTTTGCTCAGGTTTTGCATGCGCAGCATAGTGGATTCCTTCGAGTAGGTTAGTTGTTGATCGAGACGCGTGCGGCGTTCTCGAACGTTTCACTGCCGGCGATGACGATCTTGTCGCCTTGTTTCAGGCCATCGAGGATCTCCACGGCGGAGACGCTGGTGGCGCCCATCTTGATCGGGGTGCGGATGGCGATGCCGTCGCGGACGACGTAGGCGAAGCGGCCGCCCTCGGATTCGACGAACGGGCCGCGCTGCACCATCAGCGTGTTGGGTTTTTCGTCGATCAGCAGGCGCGCGGTGACGCGCTGGTTCTGGCGCAGGCCGGCCGGCTGGGCGCCGTTGAAGCGCACCCGCGCCAGCACCTGGTTCTTGACCACCTCCGGCGACAGCGCCGAAAGCTTGCCGCCGGCCGTGCCGGTGCCGACGTTGATCTCCGCGCTCATGCCCAGGCCGATGTCGGCGACATAGGTCTCGGGCACCTCCAGCTCGACCTCCAGCTTGGACAGGTCGACCAGGGTCATGAGGGGCGTGTTGAGCGGCACCACGCTGCGGTTGGCCACCGACAGCGTGCCGATGAAACCGTCGACCGGCGCGCGCACCGTCAACTCGTCGACGCGGCGCTGGGCGTTGGACAACACCATGCGCTGCTGCTCCAGCTGTTTGATTTTCGAGGTCAGCTCCAGCGCCACGTTGTCGCTTTCCAGTTCGGCCGCCTGGCCGGCGTGGCGGGCGCGGATCTCGGCCGAGTTCAACGCGTCCTTGGCCTTCTGGTAGTCGATCTTGGCGACGATGCCGTCGTTGGCCACGGCGTCGTAGCGCTCCAGCGTGCGCTGGGCGGACAGGCGGTCGATTTCGGCGGTGTCGGCGTCGCGCCGGGCCAGCAGCTTCTGTTTGCGGGCCAGGATCTTCTGGCGCTCGACGTCGGCCTCGATCTGCGCGTAGGCCGATTGTTCGCGTTTGAGCGCGTCCGACAGGTCGGGCGATTCGAGCACCGCCAGCACGTCGCCCTTTTTGACGGTGTCGCCGGCGGCCGCTTTCAGGGTGACGGTGGCGGCGGAGGTCGAGTACAGCGTGGGGCTGATGGCGGCGACGATGCGGCCATTGACGGCGGCGTCGCGGATCAGGGTGCCGCGCGTGACTTCGGCGATGCGCAGGCGCGAGATGTTGACCGAGTGGTCGCTGCCGCGCCAGGTGTGGAACAGCGAATACGCCACCGCCAGCAGGATGACCGCGGCGGCGGCGATGACGAGGCGGCGCTTGGCCGTTTGGCCCTTGGGGGCGGCGATGACGGCGTCTTGGCTGGAGGTGTCGCGGATCATGGTGGTCGTTGAGAAAAAGATATGCTGGTCTTTGCAGGATTCGTGCCACTTTGTAAGTGGTTGAATTTGCTGGGTTTTGTGGTGGCCTGTCCGCTGTCCGGGTGTCCGGGATTGTCCGCGCGGTTGTCCATTGCGGCGTCCGGCGGGTTGATAAGTTGATAATTGGCACGATATGGGGTGCCACCACCATTATTCTCTTACCCATGACTTTGATCGACAGGCTTACCCGGTTTTTGCTCCCCGCCATGCCGGAGGACGACATCGGCGACTATCCGTATGTCGCCAGCGACGTGGCGCTTTACCAGCGCACGCTGCACGGGGACGGCGGGGCGCTCGATCCGCAGACCTGGGACGATATGCTGCTGCCCTGAAGGAAACCAACGGCATCGCGCTGCTGGCCACCGTGACTTCGACGCCGCCATTTCCGCCAAGGCCAACCGCGTCCACGACTGGCTCAGCGACTATATGGCCCATCCGGTCGATTGCGAGGCGGTGCTGATGTAGGACTCAGGGCGGATATGGGGCGGCGAAGGGCATGGTGGTATCGTTACGGATCGTGCCACCTGATCCCGGAGCCCAGCATGCCCAGCCCCGACCCGCGCATCGACGAGTACATCGCCAACTCGGCCGACTTCGCCCGGCCGATCCTCAGCCACCTGCGCCA
>Ga0105244_10000296_pt1 | contig 48653 bp, 46 predicted proteins | sample KBSM44metaG_FD_80423 | JGI IMG/M metagenome (GOLD analysis project Ga0105244, IMG submission 80423) | Miscanthus rhizosphere microbial communities from Kellogg Biological Station, Michigan, USA - KBS M4-4 metaG | ecosystem: Host-associated > Plants > Roots > Rhizosphere > Soil | place...
CCACCAGCAACGCCAGATCGACGTCATCGCCAGTGGTGCCGGACTTCTTCGAGTCACGGGTGATGGCTTCCAGGTGATCTTCGTAGAGCATCTTGGAGTCGTGCAGCAGACGCCCGATCAGCGTGCTCTTGCCGTCATCGACGTTGCCACAGGTAAGAAAGCGCAGCATTTCCTTGCGTTCGTGCTGGCCCAGGTAGGCGAGGATGTCCTCGCTGATCAAATCAGATTGATGCGACATGTGACACCCCTTAGAAATAACCCTGACGTTTCTTTTCTTCCATCGAGCCAGCGCCGTCATGGTCAATGACCCGGCCTTGGCGCTCGGAAGTTCGCGTCAGCAACATTTCCTGAATGATGTCGGTCAGGCTGGTCGCTTCGGACTCGACAGCACCGGTCAGCGGGTAGCAGCCGAGGGTGCGGAAACGGACCTTTTTCTTGACGATGCGCGACTTCTCTTCATCGGTGAGATGCTCGAGGATGCGCTCGTCGTCGATCATGATCAGCGTGCCGTTCTTCTCGATGACGTCGCGCTCGGCGGCGAAATACAGCGGCACGATCGGGATGCCTTCGAGGTAGATGTACTGCCAGATGTCCAGCTCGGTCCAGTTGGAGAGCGGGAACACACGGATCGACTCGCCTTTGTTGACGTTGCCGTTGTAGACATTCCACAGCTCGGGACGCTGGTTTTTCGGGTCCCAGCGGTGCTTGCTGTCGCGAAACGAGTAGACGCGTTCCTTGGCCCGGGACTTTTCTTCATCGCGTCGGGCACCGCCAAAGGCGGCGTCGAAACCATGCTTGTCGAGCGCCTGCTTCAGGCCCTCGGTCTTCATGATGTCGGTGTGTTTGGCGCTGCCGTGGGTGAACGGGTTGATGCCCTGTGCCACGCCATCGGGGTTGATGTGGGTGATCAGGTCCAGCCCCATTTCCTCGACCATCTGGTCGCGGAAGCGATACATCTCCTGGAATTTCCAGCGCGTATCGACGTGCATGACCGGGAATGGCAGTTTACCGGGGAAGAATGCCTTGCGCGCCAGGTGCAGCATCACGGCCGAATCCTTGCCGATCGAGTACAGCATCACCGGGTTATCGAACTCGGCGGCGACCTCGCGGATGATGTGGATGCTTTCCGCCTCCAGCTGTTTCAGATGCGTCAGTTTGTCAACCATGGCTACTCACGGATTGCGTTCGTTATGGACCGGGAAACCCCGGGGCGGCCAGCGGGCCGTATTCGAGCCGGGCACTTTAACATGCGTGATATCGCTAATCAGCGATGCAGCTAGATCGAAACGATCTATGCATATGCCCTGCTGTTTGATCGTTCAAATCGGGTTCGGGCAGTCGATGAAGATATGCTCGAGCGCAAACCGTCGCGCCAGATAATCGCCCAGCGCCTGCACGCCATAGCGCTCGGTGGCATGATGACCGGCCGCAATGAAGCTGATGTCATTCTCGCGTGCGCTATGAAACGTCTGCTCTGACGCTTCGCCACTGAGGAACAGATCGACGCCTTCCAGCACTGCCTGATCAATGTAGTTCTGACCACCGCCCGTGCACCAGCCGACACGGCGAATCATCTGACTGCCTTCGATGAGCAATGGCTCACGCCCCAGCGCATCCTGCACGCGACGGGCAAAATCCCGCGCAGTCATGGGCTCGGACAACGAGCCGATCAACCCGACCACACGCGGGTTTTCAGGGTCCAGAGGGCCTTCGACCGTGATGTCCAGTTGACGCGCCAGTTGCACGTTGTTGCCCACCTCGGGATGCACATCCAGCGGCAGGTGATAGGCCAGCAGGCTGATGTCGTGTTTGAGCAAAGTCTTCAGGCGACGCTGCTTCATGCCGACGACACACGGGTTTTCGCCCTTCCAGAAATAACCGTGGTGAACCAGAACCAGATCAGCCTGGGCATCGACTGCCGCATCCAGCAGGGCCTGACTGGCCGTCACGCCGCTGACGATGCGCATGACTTGCGGCCGCCCTTCGACCTGCAGGCCATTGGGGCAGTAATCCTGAATCCGGGCACTGTTCAGATAGCGGTCGGCTTCTTCGACCAGGGTGCTCAGGGCAACAGCCATAAAAGACTCCTAAATATGCAGTTCAGAGCTGCGTTGTACTCGTATAATGCCCGCCATTATGGCGCACCCGTGGCAAAACTTTCTGCGCCCGCAACCATCAGGACTTGTTAAATGTTCAAGGCACTGCGTTTTTTCGGCTGGCCATTGCTGGCTGGCGTGCTTATCGCCATGCTGATTATTCAGCGCTATCCGCAGTGGGTCGGTCTGCCGAGCCTGGATGTCAATCTGCAACAGGCCCCACAGACCACCAACGTCATGCAAGGTCCGTCTTCCTATGCCGACGCGGTCATTGCCGCAGCGCCCGCGGTGGTCAACCTCTATACCACCAAGATGGTCAACAAGGGCAACAACCCGCTTTTCGAAGACCCGCAGTTCCGCCGCTTCTTCGGCGACAACACGCCCAAGCAGAAGCGTATGGAATCGAGCCTGGGTTCTGGCGTGATGATGAGCCCTGAAGGCTACATACTGACCAACAACCACGTCACCACTGGCGCGGACCAGATCGTGGTAGCGCTAAAAGACGGCCGCGAAACCATTGCCCGGGTCATCGGCAATGACCCGGAAACCGACCTGGCGGTGCTCAAGATCGATTTGAAAAACCTGCCCGCGATTACCATCGCGCGCTCTGACAGCATCCGCATCGGCGATGTTGCGCTGGCGATCGGCAACCCGTTCGGGGTCGGCCAGACCGTGACCATGGGGATCATCAGTGCCACCGGGCGCAATCAATTGGGCCTCAACACTTATGAAGACTTCATTCAGACCGATGCGGCCATCAACCCGGGTAACTCGGGCGGTGCGCTGGTAGACGCCAGCGGCAATCTGATCGGTATCAATACCGCGATTTTTTCCAAGTCCGGCGGCTCCCAGGGCATCGGCTTCGCTATTCCGACCAAATTGGCAATGGATGTCATGAAGTCGATCATCGAGCACGGTCAGGTCATTCGTGGCTGGCTGGGCATCGAAGTTCAACCCCTGACCCAGGAACTGGCCGAATCCTTCGGGCTGAAGGATCGTCCAGGTATCGTTGTGGCCGGCATCTTCCGCGACGGACCGGCGCAGAAAGCCGGCCTGCAACTGGGCGACGTGATCCTGAGCATCAATGGCGAACCTGCCGGCGATGGTCGTCGCTCGATGAACCAAGTGGCGCGCACCAAACCCAAGGACAAGATTGCTATCGACGTGATGCGCAACGGCAAGGAGATGCGCCTGAGCGCCGAGGTCGGCCTGCGCCCACCACCCGCCCCGACACCCGCCGCAGCGCCGGAGTGATGCGCCATTATCTGAAAGTGCGGTACAGCACAGATCTGTGACGCCGGGAATAAAGGGCGTCCGGGCTTCTGCCCGAAGGGCGTGGGGGGCGAGCTTGCTCGCGAAGAAAGTGTTTCAATCGACGCATTTTCGGCGCTTGTGCAGGCCCTTTCGCGAGCAAGCTCGCTCCCACAGGTCCGGAGTGTTTCAAGCCATGCGAGACACTCACAAAGGTCCGAAGTGTTTCAAGCCATGCGGATGCTCTGCGGCAGCGAGATCTTGTGGGAGCGAGCTTGCTCGCGAAGGCGGATTACCTGATCAATGGAGTTTCAGAGGCTGAACGGGCCTCTTCGCGAGCAAGCTCGCTCCCACACAGATCCGGAGTGTTTTCAAGCCATGCGAGACACTCACACAGGTCCGAAGTGTTTCAAGCCATGTGGATGCTCTGCGGCAGCGATGATCTTGTGGGAGCGAGCTTGCTCGCGAAGGCGGATTACCTGATCAATGGAGTTTCAGAGGCTGAACGGGCCTCTTCGCGAGCAAGCTCGCTCCCACACAGGTCCGAGGTGTTTTCGAGCCGTTTGGATTACTCACATAGGTCGGCGGTGTTTCCAGGCCATGCGGATGCTCTACGGCATCGATGATCCTGTGGCAGCGCAAGGTCAGCCCGTTTTCGGGCTGACCGATCCGCGTCTCAGATGTCGCTCAGACCTTCCAGCAACGCCTGATGCTGCTCTGGCGTGCCGATGCTGATACGCAGGAACTGGGCGATTCGCTGCTGTTTGAAGTGGCGGACGATAACGCCCTGCTCGCGCAGTTTGGCGGCCAGTGCTGCGGCATCGTGTTGCGGGTGGCGAGCGAAGATGAAGTTGGCTGCCGATGGCAGCACTTCAAAGCCCTTGCCCTGCAACTGCTCGACCAGCGCCTCGCGGCTTTCGATGACCTTGTTGCGGGTCGTCTCGAAGTGCTCGCGATCCTCGAAAGCCGCTGCCCCTCCCACGTTGGCCATGCGGTCCAGCGGGTAGGAGTTGAAGCTATTCTTGACCCGCTCCAGCGCCTCGATCAGGTCAGGATGCCCCACCGCCAGGCCAACGCGCAGACCGGCCAGCGAGCGCGACTTGGACAGGGTCTGAGTGACCAGCAGGTTCGGGTAACGGTCGATCAGCGTAATGGCCGTCTCGCCACCAAAGTCGATATATGCTTCATCGACGACCACCACCGAATCCGGGCTGGCCTTGATGATCTGCTCGACCTTGTCCAGACCGAGCAGGCAACCCGTCGGCGCATTCGGGTTGGGGAAGATGATCCCGGCATTCGGCTTGGCATAGTCCACAGCACGGATCTGGAACTGCGCGTCCAGCGAGACCGTTTCATAGTCGATGCCATACAGGCCGCAATACACCGGATAGAAGCTGTAGCTGATATCCGGGAACAGAAGCGGAGCATCGTGCTGAAACAAAGCGTGGAAAATGTGCGCCAGCACTTCATCCGAGCCATTGCCCAGGAACACCTGATTGGGCTGCACCTTGTAGTAATCAGCGACAGCGTGCTTGAGCAGATCGCTGTTGGGGTCCGGGTACAGACGCAAGTCGTCGGTCAGCGCAGCGCGCATGGCGTCGATGGCCTTTGGCGAAGGGCCATACGGGTTTTCATTGGTATTAAGCTTGACCAGTCGGGTCAGCTTCGGCTGTTCGCCCGGCACATAAGGCACCAGATCGCTGACAAAAGGGCTCCAGAATTTGCTCATTATTTGCCGTCCTCTGTGTTGCCTGCTTTCCAGTCAGGGTCAGTGATTCGATATTCGGCACTGCGCGCGTGGCCGCTCAGGGATTCGCCACGAGCCAGCACGGACGCTGTCTTGCCCAGCTCGGACGCACCTTGCGGCGAGCAATAGATGATCGACGAGCGCTTCTGGAAATCGTAGACGCCCAGCGGCGAAGAGAAACGCGCCGTACCAGAGGTCGGCAACACATGGTTGGGACCTGCGCAGTAGTCGCCCAGTGCTTCGGAGGTGTGGCGCCCCATGAAGATCGCACCCGCATGGCGGATCTGCGGCAGCCAGGCTTCCGGATCGGCGACCGACAGTTCAAGGTGCTCGGGCGCAATGCGATTGGCGACTTCGATGGCCTGGGTCATGTCAGCCACCTTTATCAGCGCACCGCGGCCATTGATCGACGTTTCGACGATGGCCGCCCGCTCCATGGTCGGTAGCAGACGGGTGATGCTGGCGGCGACCTTGTCGAGAAATTCGGCATCCGGACTGACCAGAATGGCTTGGGCGTCTTCGTCGTGCTCGGCCTGGGAGAACAGGTCCATGGCAATCCAGTCAGGATCGGTCTGGCCGTCACACACCACCAGAATTTCTGAAGGACCGGCGATCATGTCGATCCCCACCTGACCGAACACATGACGCTTGGCGGTCGCCACGTAAATGTTGCCAGGACCGACCACCTTGTCGACTTTCGGCACGCTTTCAGTGCCGTACGCCAGCGCGGCAACAGCTTGCGCCCCGCCGATGGTGAACACCCGGTCAACCCCTGCAATACAGGCAGCGGCCAGCACCAGCTCGTTGATTTCACCACGCGGCGTCGGCACGACCATGACCACTTCGGTCACGCCTGCCACCTTGGCCGGTATAGCGTTCATCAATACCGAAGACGGGTAGGAAGCCTTGCCACCCGGCACGTACAGGCCTGCACGGTCCAGCGGCGTGACCTTCTGGCCCAGCACCGTGCCGTCGGCCTCGGTGTAGCTCCAGGAATCCTGCTTCTGCTTTTCGTGGTAGCTGCGTACACGCTCGGCGGCTTTTTCCAGGGCTTCGCGCTGAACCGGGGTAATGCGCGTCAACGCCAGCTCCAGGCGCTGGCGAGGCAGGATCAGGTCGGCCATCGACGCAACCTGTAGCCCGTCGAACTTCTGGGTGAACTCGACCAGCGCCGCGTCGCCCCGCTCACGCACCGCCTTGATGATGTCGAGCACGCGCTGGTTGACCGAATCGTCAGACACACTTTCCCAGCTCAGCAGATGATCCAGATGTCGTGCGAAATCCGGGTCAGCAGCGTCGAGTCGGCGAATTGCAGTGGGAGTGGTCATAGCGGGGCCTCAATAATTGGCGGATGCTCAGGAGCCTAAAGCTACCAAGCTATCCGCGCAGGCACCTGAGAAATTTGGCTATGACACGGATAGCTGGACGCAACTCAACGTTGCGTGAAGGGATCAGCTACGGTGTCGCGACTCCACTGCCTTGCGCAGGGTGTCGATGAGGGCCTGGATGCGTGCGTGCTGCATCTTCATGGAGGCCTTGTTGACCACCAGACGCGAACTGATGGTCGCGATCAGTTCCTGAGGCTCGAGGCCGTTGGCGCGCAAGGTGTTACCGGTGTCGACCACATCGATGATCTTGTCTGCCAGGCCAATCAGCGGTGCCAGCTCCATGGAGCCGTACAACTTGATGATATCGACCTGACGGCCCTGCTCGGCGTAGTAACGCTTGGCAACGTTGACGAACTTGGTAGCCACGCGCAGACGGCCCTTGGGCTCGACCGCACCGATGGCGCCAGCGGTCATCAGCTTGCACTTGGCAATCTGCAGGTCCAGCGGCTCATAGAGGCCCTGACCGGTGTATTCCATCAACACATCCTTGCCCGCGACACCCAGATCGGCGGCACCATGCTCGACATAGGTCGGCACGTCGGTGGCGCGCACGATCAGCAGGCGCACATCGGCCTGAGTCGTGGGGATGATGAGCTTGCGGCTCTTGTCCGGATTCTCGGTCGGCACGATGCCCGCTTCAGCGAGAAGCGGCAGGGTGTCATCAAGAATGCGGCCCTTGGACAGTGCGATGGTCAACATGGGAAACGTAAGTCCTTATCAGGAAACTTTTGTCACGACGCAAGCGGCGCATGACAACCCTCAGGCCTGTTGACCTGAAGTGAAACGAATCAGAAATCACACCCGCGACAGAGCAGGCGGCCCCGATGCCAGCGGCATCAGGGCCGCGTGCTGCTAGCCCGGAACGCGGCGGATCTTGGCACCCAGCATTTGCAGCTTCTCTTCGATGCACTCGTAACCACGGTCTATGTGGTAGATGCGGTCGATCAGCGTGTCGCCCTGAGCGACCAGCGCCGAGATCACCAGACTGGCCGATGCACGCAGGTCGGTCGCCATGACTGGCGCGCCCTTGAGTACTTCGGTGCCGGTGACAATGGCGGTGTTGCCTTCAACCTGAATCTGAGCACCCATGCGGTGCATTTCATACACGTGCATGAAGCGGTTTTCGAAGATGGTCTCGATGACCGCCCCCGTGCCCTCGGCAATCGCGTTGAGCGAAATGAACTGCGCCTGCATGTCGGTCGGGAACGCCGGGTAAGGCGCGGTACGCACATTGACCGCCTTTGGACGCTTGCCGTGCATGTTCAGCTCGATCCAGTCTTCACCGGTCGTGACTTCAGCACCTGCTTCCTGAAGTTTGAGCAGCACAGCTTCGAGGATGGTCGGATCGGTGTCCTTGACCTTGACGCGACCGCCGGTAACAGCAGCGGCCACCAGGTAGGTGCCGGTCTCGATACGGTCAGGCATGACCTTGTAAGTGGCCGGGCCCAGACGCTTGACGCCATCGATGGTGATGGTGTCGGTACCTGCACCGTGAATCTTGGCGCCCATTGCGATCAGGAAGTTGGCCAGATCGACAACCTCGGGCTCGCGTGCGGCGTTCTGCAGCACGCTGCGACCGTTGGCGAGGCTGGCTGCCATCATGATGTTCTCAGTACCGGTCACGCTCACGGTATCGAAGAAGAAGTTGGCACCGCGCAAGCCACCCTCGGGTGCCTTGGCCTTGATGTAGCCACCTTCGACGTCGATGATCGCGCCCATGGCTTCAAGACCACGGATGTGCAGGTCGACCGGACGCGAACCGATGGCACAGCCGCCTGGCAGAGCCACTTCGGCCTCACCGAATCGAGCGACCATCGGGCCCAGCACCAGAATCGACGCACGCATGGTTTTCACCAGTTCGTACGGGGCGACCAGGGTCTTGATGGTGCGCGGATCGATTTCGACACTGAGCTTTTCATCGATGACAGGCTCGATGCCCATGCGACCAAACAGCTCGATCATGGTAGTGATGTCGTGCAGGTGCGGCAGGTTCTGAACGGTGACGGGTCCGTCCGCCAGCAACGTGGCGGCAAGGATCGGCAGGGCAGAGTTCTTTGCCCCGGAAATGCGAATTTCGCCATCAAGACGAACGCCGCCGGTAATAATCAATTTATCCATTAGAGTCTCGACACCAATTGGCTCAGGAACGCTCGGCCCATGCAGCGCGGCTGAAAAATTTCATGGTCACCGCGTGGATGCTGCCATCGGCAATCCAGGGGTTCAGATGGGTATAAATCTGTTGCTGACGTTTGACCGGGCTCAGGCCGGCCAACTCGTCGCTGATGATGTTCAACTGGAAGTTGCAGCCTTCGCCTTCGACTTCCACTTTGATTTCCGGCAGCTTTCCTTCAAGGAAGCTTTTAACTTCTACGGCCTGCATGCTTAACCTCGATCGGCGCTGTACGCGCGCGGGTCTGGCATCATACAAAAAAAGCCCATGTTATGCGAAGCCCGACAAGCAGGTCCCGGATAAAGGGCTTTTTCGATGATGCCTTTCAGTGGGCGTCCAGCAGCTCGGTCAAACCTGATACGCGAGCTATCTGGCGCATGTCTTCGGGGAGTGCGCGGATGGTCATCGACTTGCCCGCATCCCGGGCGTCGCGCATGAACGCCAGCAACAAGGCCAGGCCGACGCTGCTGGACTTCTCGACACCCGAGCAGTCAAGCGTGAGGTCTGCCAGATCACCGGACTTGATCAGCGCCGCACCCTGCTTGCGCAGTTGCGGCCCTGTACGGTAATCCAGCACACCGATCAGCCTGAGCTCACCCGGCCCGACGAGGCGGACGGCAGATTCGGTCATTGCACCGGCTTCTGCGTGGCATCAACGGTAGATTTGGTCTTGGCCACTTCGCCAGCCCAGTTGTTGATGGTTGTATCCAGGTTGTTGCCGTTGCGCTGCATGGCATCGGCGAACTGATCACGGAACAGCTTGCCGATATTGATACCGTTGATGACAACGTTACGCACTTTCCACTCGCCGTTCAGCTTGACCAGCGTGTAGGAAACCGGATAGATCGCGCCGTTATTGCCCTTGACCTGCATGTCAACGCTGGTGCGGTCATCGCCTTCGTCCTTGGCAGGTGCGACGGTAATGCCCTGGTTGTTGAATTCAAGCAAGGCATTGCCGTAGAACTGCATCAGGCTGCGCTTGAAGTTTTCCTCGAAACGCTTCACCTGTTCAGGGCTCGCCTTGCGGGAGTACTTCACGGTCATGATGCTTTTGGAAATGCCATCGGCATCCACGACAGGACCGACAATGCGGTTCAGTGCGTCATAGAACGCGCTTGGGTTGGCTTTGTACTGCTCGCGATTGGTCGCCAGGTCACTCAACAGTTCCTTGGTGGTGCGCTCCACCAGGTCATGAGCCGACGGAGTCGCCGCGGCATTCGCCAGCATTGGCAGAGTGGCCAGCAATACCAGCAGGCCACGGCGCAGAATAGAGATCATTTGAAGCTCCTCACTTGGCGTCTTTACTAACAGTATTGAGCAGGAATTTTCCGATCAGGTCTTCCAGCACCAGCGACGACTGCGTGTCATGGATAGTCCCGCCATCCTTGAGCAGCTTGTCATCGCCACCGACGCTCAGACCGATGTATTTTTCACCCAGCAAACCGGCAGTCAGAATCGACGCAGTCGAGTCCGAAGGCAGGTTATCGACCTTCTTCTGAATCTCCAGCGTGACGCGACCGGTAAAGGTATCGCGATCCAGATCGATCGCCGTCACCTTGCCGATCGTGACGCCAGCCATGCTTACCTTGGCTCTGACAGTCAAACCGGCAATATTGTCGAAGTAGGCATAAAGTTTATAAGTGTCGGTGCTCGCGCTCGTGCTCAGACCACTGACTCGCAGGGCCAGCAGGAGCAGAGCCAGTATCCCCGCCAGCAGGAACAGACCGACTCCGGTTTCGATGGCACGGTTTTGCATCAGAAATCTCCAAACATCAAAGCGGTCAAAATAAAGTCCAGTCCCAGCACGGCCAACGAGGCGTATACGACGGTTCTGGTCGTCGCGCGACTGATCCCCTCGGAAGTAGGCTCGCAATCGTAACCCTGGAAAACGGCAATCCATGTCACCACGAAGGCAAATACGACGCTTTTGATCACCCCATTGAGCACATCGTTCGTGAAAGAAACGCTGTTCTGCATGTTCGACCAGAAAGAACCGTCATAGACTCCGAGCCAATCGATCGCCACCCAGGAAGCCCCCCAGATACCGACCACGCTGAAAATCATCGCCAGAATCGGCAACGAGATGAAGCCGGCCCACAGACGCGGCGCAACGATGTACTTGAGTGGATCGACACCGATCATTTCAAGGCTCGACAGCTGCTCGGTGGATTTCATGTTGCCGATCTCGGCGGTCAATGCAGACCCGGCACGACCGGCGAACAGCAAGGCCGTCACCACAGGACCGAGTTCACGCAGCAGGGTCAGGGCAACCATCTGGCCGACCGCCTGCTCCGAACCGTATTTGGTCAGGATGCTGAAGCCCTGCAACGCCAGTACCATGCCGATGAACATGCCGGACACCACAATGATGACCAGCGACATGACCCCCACCGAATACAGCTGCCTGACCAGCAATTGAAAACTGCTGCCGGCACCGCCGCGACCGAGCAGGGCGTGCACCAGAAACAGACCGGAACGCCCCAGAACAGTAACAATATCAATGGCCGAACGCCCCAGCAGGCTGACCCGGTCCATCAGTGACTTATTGCGCATCAGCGCTTCCCCAATAGATCTTCGCGAAAATCCGGCGCCGGATAGTGGAACGGTACAGGGCCGTCCGGCTCGCCGGTCATGAATTGACGAATACGTGGATTGTCCGAGGACATCAGTTCCTGCGGCGTACCCTGCCCCAGCACCTGCCCGTCGCCGACGACATATAGATAGTCGGCAATGCTCGCAGTCTCGCTGAGGTCATGGGACACCACGATGCTGGTGATACCCAGTGCGTCGTTAAGCAGCCGGATCAGACGCACCAGCACCCCCATCGCAATAGGGTCCTGCCCGACAAAGGGCTCGTCATACATGAGAATCTGTGGATCGAGAGCGATTGCGCGCGCCAGCGCGACACGACGCTTCATGCCGCCCGATAATTCGTCCGGCATCAGTTCCACCGCGCCGCGCAGGCCCACGGCCTGAAGCTTGAGCAGAACGATGTCGCGGATCATTTCTTCCGGCAGCTCGGTGTGCACGCGCAGGGGAAAGGCGACGTTTTCGAAAACATCCAGATCGGTAAACAGTGCACCGCTCTGAAACAAAACGCCCATCTGCTTGCGGGCATCGAACAGATCACTGCGCGACAGCTCCGGCAGATTCTGGCCATTGACCCACACCTGCCCCTCGCTCGGGCGCAACTGGGCACCCATCAGGCGCAACAGGGTGGTCTTGCCGCAACCTGACGGCCCCATGATCCCGGTAACCTTGCCGCGCGGAATACGAATATCAACGTTATTGAAAATGCTGCGCGCACCGCGTTTGAAAGACACACCTTTCAACTCGACCGCATAGGCGTCATCAGGACTCATCTAAACTCCTTGCGATACAGCTTCCGCCTTGAGCCGTCGGTTTTTGAACACCGACAGGCTGTCCAGGCGTGCCGAACAGGCCGCGAACTATATCACCGCAGCCACCCGCCCCCAAGAAGAGAACCGAGCGGTTCAGGTATTCGCTGAATTATTCTGTACCACAATGTTATGGCCACAGGCTTGAATACAGACCCGCAGGTACGTAGGAAATTCGTTTAAAAACAACACAACGACGATCAGACGTGAGGGAATCGTTCATTACCGCTATAATCGCCGCCTTTCAGCAGGCTGACCCTTTCCAGACATGAACCAATCCAGTGACCTGATCCAATCGGCGCAACGCACCATTCGCCTTGAGATAGAAGCCATACAAGGCTTGCTTGAACGTCTTGACGGCGATTTCGTGCGCGCGTGCGAAATGATCCTTGCCAGCAAAGGGCGCGTGGTCGTGGTCGGCATGGGCAAGTCCGGACATATCGGCAACAAGATCGCTGCCACGCTGGCGAGCACGGGCACCACCTCTTTTTTCGTGCATCCGGCCGAAGCCAGCCATGGCGACATGGGCATGATCACCCGTGACGACATCATCCTGGCCTTGTCGAACTCTGGCAGCACCAACGAAATCGTCACCCTGCTGCCACTGATCAAACGCCTGGGCATAAAGATGATCAGCCTGACCGGCGACCCCGAGTCCATTCTGGCCAAGGCTGCCGACATCAACCTCAACGCGCATGTCGTGCATGAGGCCTGCCCGCTCAACCTGGCACCGACGTCCTCGACAACCGCCGCACTGGTCATGGGCGACGCCCTCGCCGTAGCGCTGCTCGACGCCCGCGGTTTCACCGCCGAAGATTTCGCATTCTCACATCCGGGCGGCGCATTGGGTCGTCGCCTGCTGCTCAAGGTCGAGAATGTGATGCACTCCGGCGAATCACTGCCCAGCGTGCAACGCGGTACCCTGCTGCGCGACGCACTGCTTGAAATGACTCGTAAAGGTCTGGGCATGACCGCCATCGTCGAAGCCGATGGCACCCTGGCCGGCATCTTCACGGACGGTGACTTGCGCCGGACGCTGGACCGCCCTGTCGATATCCGCCAGACCATCATCGATGAGGTCATGACGCTTCATGGCAAGACCGCCCATGCCGAGATGCTCGCCGCCGAGGCGCTGAAAATCATGGAGGACAACAAAATCAGTGCGCTTGTTGTCGTAGACCAGAACGACCGGCCGGTTGGCGCATTCAACCTGCAGGATCTCCTGCGCGCAGGCGTCATGTAATGGAAACCGAAATAATGACCCAGGATCTCATGCAACGCGGCAAGGCCATCAAGCTGGCAGTCTTCGACGTCGATGGCGTGCTGACCGATGGCCGCCTTTACTTCATGGAAGACGGTAGCGAGATCAAGACATTCAATACCCTCGACGGCCAAGGCATTAAAATGCTGATAGCCTCGGGCGTCACCACGGCGATCATCAGTGGCCGCAAGACCGCGATAGTCGAGCGCCGGGCAAAGAGCCTGGGCATTGAACACCTGTTCCAGGGGCGTGAAGACAAACTGGTAGTGCTGGACAAGTTGCTGGCAGAACTCAATCTGAGTTACGAACAAGTCGCCTATCTGGGTGATGATCTGCCAGACTTGCCCGTCATCAGACGCGTAGGTCTGGGCATGGCAGTGGCCAATGCTGCCGGCTTTGTACGCGAGCATGCACACGGGATAACCAGGGCGCGAGGCGGCGAAGGCGCAGCGCGCGAATTCTGCGAACTGATTCTGAGTGCGCAAGGCAACCTTGAAGCGGCTCACTCCGCCTATTTATAGAAGCCATTATGTTCACTAAAAAAATTCGCAAGTTCCTGCTTCTCGGGGTACTGGCGCTGCTGCTGGCAGCGGTCGGCTACTGGAACATCAGCCCGGAAAGCTTCATGGATCAACCGGTCTCGACGGTCGACGACACTGTCATCGACTACTATGCAATCAACGCCCACAGCGTTCAGTACCTGCCCGACGGCACGCTTCAGTACGACATGACCTCCGACAAGGTGGAGCATGTGAAAGCCACTGACGTGACCCTGCTGACCACGCCAGACCTGCACATGTACCGCGGCGGCGAGTTTCCCTGGCACGTGCAGAGCAAGAAAGGCGAGGTTTCGTCCGGCGGCGACCAGGTCGAGCTGATCGATTCCGTGCGCGTTGAACGCACCGATGAAAAACAACGTACGACTATCATCACCAGTAGTCGCATGACCGTATTCCCTCAGAAGCAATATGCGCAGACCGACCAAGACGTTAGAATCGACGGCGCAGGCGGTGTGACCACGGCCAAGGGAATGAAAGCGTATTTGAAAGACAGCAGGATGGACCTGCTGTCCAACGTAAGAGGACAGTATGAGGCTCGTTAAAACTCTTCCTTTATTGCTCGGCCTGGGCGCAGCACTGGGAAGCGCGAGCGCCTGGTCCCTGCCAACCGACCGAGATCAGCCTATCCACATCCAGTCTGACGATGCTCAGCTCGATGACAAGAAAGGCGTGGCGACTTACAAGGGCAATGTCATCATCACTCAGGGCTCGATGAAAATCACGGGCAACACCGTGACGATCACGCGTAATGCCCAGGGCGAAGTCGACGTATTCACCTCGGTCGGCAATCTGGCCTACTACGAGCAGAAGCCTGCCGTGGACAAGCCGATCGTGCAGGCCTATGCCGTCACCATTCAGTATTACGCCGGCCAGGACCGTATCGTCCTGATCGACAAGGCCAAGGTCATCAATGATGGCAACACCTCGGAAGGCGAGAAAATCGTCTATGACACGGTCAGACAGGTCGTCAGTGCCGGCCGAGCCAATGGCGGTGCCAAGGTGACTACACCACGTCCGCGTATCGACATGGTCATCCAGCCGAAAAAGAAAACCGATCAACCTCAGAAGGCCCAGTAAATGGCGACGCTCAAAGCCCAGCATCTGGCTAAAAGCTACAAAAGCCGGCAGGTCGTGCGCGATGTGAGCATCTCCATCGACAGCGGCCAGATCGTCGGCCTGCTGGGCCCGAACGGCGCCGGCAAGACCACCTGCTTCTACATGATCGTGGGTCTGGTGCAGGCTGATCAGGGTCGTGTGCTGATTGACGATCTGGATGTCAGCCATCAACCCATGCACGGTCGCGCCCGCGCGGGTATCGGCTACCTGCCACAGGAAGCCTCGATCTTCCGCAAGCTCTCGGTGTCCGACAACATCATGGCGATTCTCGAGACCCGCAAGGAGCTCGACGCCGGTGCACGCCGCAAGGAACTGGAAAGCCTTCTGCAGGAGTTCCACATCACCCATATCCGCGACAACCTGGGCATGAGCCTGTCGGGTGGTGAACGTCGCCGTGTGGAAATCGCCCGAGCCCTGGCCACCGCGCCGAAATTCATCCTGCTGGATGAACCATTCGCAGGTGTCGACCCTATTTCGGTAGGCGACATCAAGCAGATCATTCACCATCTCAAGGCCAAGGGCATCGGTGTACTGATCACCGACCACAACGTCCGGGAAACACTGGATATCTGCGAAACGGCCTACATCGTCAACGATGGACAGCTGATTGCGGAAGGCGACTCCGAGACCATTCTGGCGAACCAGCTGGTGAAAGAGGTCTACCTCGGCCACGAGTTCCGCCTTTAATCGACTGCCCCTTTGCGCTTCGCAGCCGATTGATGCCTACGCAGTGTATTGACAACATTTTATTTGTCATATCACTCTAGGCAAATGCACAGGTTTCAGGCATATAATTTGCTTAAGTTGGCGCCACGGCGCCTGTAGTAGATGGCGCATGCGCGCCGGCGAATAAGGTGTTTAGCCCCTGCCATGAAACCATCGCTAGTCTTGAGAATGGGCCAGCAGCTGACGATGACACCGCAGCTGCAACAGGCAATCCGCTTACTTCAGCTTTCAACTCTGGATCTTCAGCAGGAGATCCAGGAAGCGCTGGAGTCAAACCCTATGCTGGAGCGGCAGGAAGAAGGCGACGACTTCGACAACTCCGACCCGCTTGCCGACAACATCGAACAAAAGCCCAACCCCGACGTTCAGGAACCGACCTATCAGGAATCCGCGCCTACCGTGGACAATCTTGAAGACGGTGAATGGAACGAGCGCATTCCCAACGAGCTGCCCGTCGATACCGCATGGGAAGACATCTACCAGACCAGCGCCAGCAGCCTGCCAAGCAACGATGACGACGAGTGGGACTTCACCACACGCACCTCCGCCGGTGAAAGCCTGCAAAGCCACCTGCTGTGGCAACTGAATGTTGCGCCGATGTCCGACAAGGACCGTTTGGTAGCGGTCACGCTGATCGACTGCATCAACAATCAGGGCTACCTCGACGAGACGCTCGATGAGATTCTCGAGTCGTTCGACCCTGAGCTGGACATCGAGCTCGACGAGATCGAAGCCGTACTGCATCGCATCCAGCAGTTCGAACCTGCCGGCATCGGTGCTCGCAATCTGAGCGAATGCCTGCTGCTGCAACTGCGCCAGCTGCCAGCGAAAACGCCGTGGCTGACAGAAGCACAGCGCCTGGTCAGCGACTACATCGATCTGCTTGGAAGCCGCGACTACGGCCAGCTGATGCGGCGCATGAAGCTCAAGGAAGACGAGCTGCGCCAGGTCATCGAGCTGGTGCAAAGCCTCAACCCGCGTCCAGGCTCGCAGATCGAATCCACCGAAGCCGAATACGTCATTCCGGACGTGATCGTGCGCAAGGACAACGAACGCTGGCTGGTCGAACTCAATCAGGAGTCGGTGCCACGCCTGCGAGTCAATCCGCAATACGCGGGCTTCGTGCGGCGCGCTGACACCAGCGCAGACAACACCTTCATGCGCAATCAGTTGCAGGAAGCGCGCTGGTTCATCAAAAGCCTGCAAAGCCGCAACGAAACACTGATGAAGGTCGCCACGCAGATCGTCGAACACCAGCGCGGTTTCCTCGAGTACGGCGACGAGGCCATGAAGCCGCTCGTCCTGCACGACATTGCCGAGGCAGTGGGCATGCACGAATCGACCATCTCGCGGGTGACCACGCAGAAATTCATGCACACCCCACGCGGCATTTACGAGCTGAAATACTTCTTCTCAAGCCATGTGAGCACCTCCGAGGGCGGCGAATGCTCGTCCACGGCAATTCGCGCAATCATCAAAAAACTGGTTGCGGCGGAAAATCAGAAAAAGCCGTTGAGTGATAGCAAGATCGCTGGTTTACTGGAGGCACAAGGCATTCAAGTAGCCCGTCGCACAGTCGCCAAGTACCGTGAGTCTCTCGGGATCGCCCCTTCCAGTGAGCGTAAGCGACTGATGTGATGCAGGCCGAGCCACAGCGTCCCAGTGGCAGGCGCCATGCCTGCCTCTTTATGCACTGGCAAAGGAGAAAGCTGTATGCAAGTCAACATCAGTGGACACCAACTGGAAGTGACCAAACCCCTTCGTGAATACGTTGAGCTCAAGCTCAAGAAGCTCGAAGGGCATTTTGACAAGATTACCAACGTGCAGGTCACGATGACGGTCGAAAAGCTCAAGCAGAAGATCGAAGCCACGTTGCACATCCATGGTGGAGAGGTCGTTGCCAATGCTGAACATGATGACATGTACGCTGCCATCGACCTGCTCACTGACAAGCTAGACCGACAATTGCTCAAGCATAAGGAAAAGCAGCAAAGCATCCTCAAAGGTGCGGCCGCTCGCTAACGCCCATTTAATGATCCGAATCGAAAATATCCTGACCCCCGGCCGCTCCCTCGTGAACGTGCCGGGTGGCAGCAAAAAGCGTGTACTCGAAGAAATTGCCAACCTGATCGGCCGTGAAGTGCCGGGCATGGTCTCGGATACAGTATTCGCAAGCCTCGTTGCTCGGGAAAAACTGGGCTCGACCGGTTTTGGCAACGGTATTGCCATTCCCCACTGCCGCCTTGCTGACTGCAGCGAGCCTGTCAGTGCAGTCATTCACCTCGCTACACCCGTGGATTTCGACGCCATCGATGGCGCGCCGGTTGACCTGCTGTTCGTCCTGCTGGTCCCGCAAGCCGCTACCGATGAGCACCTGGAGCTGCTGCGCCAGATCGCCAGCATGCTCGACGACAAAGATGTGCGTAAGCGCCTGCGCAGTGCCGAAAGCGCTCAGGCGCTTTATCAAGTGGTGCTGGACGTGCAGAACGGAAACTGACCATGCGCATGATCATCGTCAGCGGTCGCTCCGGCTCAGGCAAGAGTACGGCGCTCGATGTGCTGGAAGACAACGGTTTTTACTGTGTCGATAACCTGCCGGCAGGTCTGTTGCCGGAGCTGGCGGAACGCGCGCTGATCAACACCGAACTCGCCGAACCGCTGCTGGCGGTTTCGATAGATGCGCGCAACCTGCCCAGCCATCTGACCCGTTTTCCGCAGATGCTGAATGAAGTCCGCGCGCGCAATATTCAGTGCGACGTGCTCTACCTGGATGCAGACGAAGCCACACTGCTCAAGCGCTTCTCGGAAACCCGGCGCCGCCACCCCCTGAGCACGGCCGATCGTTCGCTGGCCGAAGCGATACGCGACGAGACCGCACTGCTTGGGCCGATCATCGATCTGGCCGACCTGAAGATCAACACCACCCACCTGAACCTCTATCAGTTGCGCGACGCGCTCAAGCTTCGCCTGCTGAACAAGCCCGAGCCAGGCACGGCGTTTCTGATCGAGTCATTTGGTTTCAAGCGTGGCATGCCCATCGATGCAGACCTGGTATTCGATGTGCGCTGCCTGCCCAATCCCTACTGGAAGCCAGAACTGCGCGACCATTCAGGGCTTGAACAGCCTGTTATCGACTACCTGTCGGTGCAGCCTGATGTCGAAGAAATGTTTCAGGACATCTTTGCCTACCTGAATAAATGGCTACCCCGGTTTGCAGCCAGTAACCGTTCCTACGTTACCATTGCCATCGGCTGCACCGGAGGACACCACCGTTCGGTCTACCTGACCGAGCGGCTTGGTCAGGTTTTGCAACAATCACTCAAGAACGTTCAGGTCCGCCACCGCGACCTCAGCTGAAGGATTTTCACTGCGATGCCCGCTCGTCAAATCACCATCATCAACAAACTGGGCCTGCATGCCCGCGCTGCCGCCAAATTCGTCGGCGTCGCAGGCAAGTTCCCCTGCAAGATCAGGGTCGGCCGCACTCCGGAGAGCATGGTCGATGGCAAAAGCATCATGGCCGTGATGATGTTGGCTGCCGGCAAGGGCACCGAGATCCACCTGCACACTGAAGGCGAATTCGAACAGGAAGCGCTCGATGGCCTGGTCGAGCTGATCAACAACCGGTTTGATGAGGGCGAATAAGCCCTCGGACAAACGCGGTATACGTCACCACCAGCCTTGCAAGTGCATCCAGCTCAGCCCATGGGCAACCAGTAGCGCCATACCCGCCAACAACAGTACGCTACCCACTACCAGCCGAAATAACCGCGCAGTACTGAGCGTAAGGAATCCGAAGCGCATGGGTTGCCTTGGGTCCGGGTGCCAGGCTCAGGCCAGGGCGGCCTGATAACGGCGGGACACCTCATCCCAGTTGATCACGTTGTAGAACGCGTTGATGTATTCGGGACGACGGTTCTGATAGCGCAGGTAGTAAGCGTGCTCCCACACGTCCAGCCCTAGAATCGGCGTGTTGCCGTTCATCAGCGGGCTGTCCTGATTACCGCTGCTTTCCACCACCAGCTTCTTGTCAGGCGTGACGCTCAGCCATGCCCAGCCACTGCCGAATCGGGTCAACGCGGCCTTGGTGAACGCCTCCTTGAAGCTTTCGTAGCCGCCCAGTTGTTCGTCAATCGCCAACGCGACAGCGCCTGTGGGCAAGCCTCCCCCGCCCGGCACCATGACTTCCCAGAACAACGAATGATTGGCATGGCCGCCACCCTGATTGATCACCGCTGGACGCAGGTTTTCAGGCAATTGCTGGACACTGGCGACGAGTTTCTCGACAGACCAGTCCGCAAACTCCGTGCCTTCCACCGCTGCATTGAGGTTGTTGATGTACGTCTGGTGATGCTTGGTGTAGTGGATTTCCATGGTTTGCGCATCGATATGCGGTTCAAGGGCATCGTATGCGTAAGGCAGTGCGGGCAAGGTGTATGGCATGTCAGTGTGCTCCGTAGAAAAGTCCGGAAGGGGCTCCCGAATGGCGTTGCAGCGCTGAGCGCGTATGCTCGCCGCTGCTGTTCAGCAACCGATGGGTGCGCGGGTATTCGCCATGTTCGCTGATGAAACTCAGCAGCTCGGCGTATGTTTTGCTGCTATGACGCAAGGCCGCCTCGCGCAGGGCGGGCGGGAGGCGCTGATCCTGCAGGGTCCGCAACAGGTGCTGGTGGATGGCACACAGGTACTCGGCGCTCTCCTCCGGCTGGCCCAGACTCAGGTGCAGATCCGCTAGGTTATGGTGAGAAATCACACAGGCCGCGACCGCTTCGTCGGCATCCGCCCAGCGTTCGAACAGGACTTGCGCCAACGCCAGCGCCTGAAGGTACAACTCGCGGGCCTCGACCCACTCGCCGAGATTGAAACAGCGATTGGCCTGCTCGATGGTGCGTTTCCAATGCTGCATGACATACCTCCAGGAACGTTGGCTAGGCAGCGACCATGGGCCAGGGCGTGGCGGTCAATCGCGTCAGGAACGCCTCTTGACGAGGTAATGCTCGATCAGCAGAGGCTCGTCGGTTTAAAGCGCACAACGAATCCGCAGACTCAAGCCACGCTGGTTTCCAGCTAAGACAACTCGTTCAGGGCAGCCCCCATGATCGCAGTTCATTTTATAAATGATATTCATTATTAAATGAGATACGGAATCAACACAAGCCCAATCGCTTCACCGCCTTGCGCCGGTGAGCGTGAACATGCTTTGAGGGAAGCGTAAAACGCGGGTTCGGAGGGAGGTTATTGGCGGTCAAAGCCGCAAGCGGATGGGTAACGCAGAGCGTCACGAAATGCATTCCCAAGCTGAAGCGTAGGGAACGATAACCTCAACTACCGTGCGACGCTCCGCGTCGCACGCCGTTCCGGACGCTCTGCGTCCTTTTGACGACGCAGAGCGTCGTGAACTGCATTCCCACGCTGGAGCGTAGGGAACGATAACCTCAACTATCGTGCCCACGCTCTGCATTTATGGGCACGATAGCCGGAATCAGGGGCCTGTCAGCTACCCGCTACGGTCATTCGCTCAATCAGTACCGAGCCGGTGCGGATGTTGCTGCGCAGCTCAAGATCGCTGCCAACGGCGACGATCTGCTTGAACATGTCGCGCATGTTGCCGGCGATGGTCACTTCCTGAACCGGGAACTGAATCTCGCCATTCTCGACCCAGAAGCCTGCCGCGCCACGCGAATAGTCGCCGGTGACCATGTTCAAACCGCTGCCCATCAGCTCGGTGACCAGCAAGCCGCGCCCCATGCGCCGAATCAGCGCAGCCTGGTCGTCCGAACCATGGGTGACGAACAGGTTATGTACACCGCCCGCGTTGGCGGTGCTCGGCATGCCCAGCTTGCGGCCGGAATACGTGCTCAGCACATAGGAAACCAGATCCCCACCTGCCACGAATGGCTTGGCGAAGGTCGCCAGACCGTCGCTGTCGAACGCCGAACTGCCCATCGCATGCTTCAGGTGCGGGCGCTCATCGATGGTCATCCACTCAGGGAACAGGCGCTGACCCAGCGCGCCTTCGAGGAACGACGATTTGCGGTACAGCGTGCCACCGGAAATGGCGCCGAGAAAGCTGCCGAAGAGGCCGCCCGCCAGTTCCGCAGCAAACAGCACTGGCACTTCACAGGTCGGCACCGGACGCGCACCCAGACGGCTTGCCGCACGCAACGCGGCCTTGCGGCCAATGCTCTGCGCATCGGCCAGCAGCTCGCCCTGGCGGTTGACGTCATACCAGTAATCGCGCTGCATCTGGCCTTCACCCTCGGCAATCATCACACAGCTGAGGCTGTGACGCGTTGAGGCATAGCCACCGATGAAGCCATTGCTGTTGCCATACACGCGGCAGCCCTGATGGGTATTGAGCGTAGTGCCATCGGCGTTCTTGATGCGGCTGTCGGCATCGAAGGCCGCCGCTTCGCAGATCAGCGCTTTCTCGATGGCCTGCTCGGGCGTGATGTCCCAGGTGTGATAAAGGTCAAAATCCATGACCTCTTTGGCCATCAGCGCAGCGTCGGCCAGCCCGGAGCTTTCATCCTCGGAGGTGTGTTCGGCAATCGCCAGTGCAGCGGCGACCGTTTCACGAATCGCATCGGCGCCGGTTGCCGACGTGCTGGCCGAGCCCTTGCGCTGCCCGACATACAGGGTGATACCAAAGCCCTGATCGCGGTTGAACTCGACGGTTTCGACTTCACGCTGACGGACCGATGTCGACAGCCCCTGGTCCACCGACACCGCGACTTCGCAGGCGCTGGCACCCTGACGCCGGGCTTCGGCGATGATCTGCTCGACCTGTTCCTGCAGTTCGGGCAAGGCTTGTGGGCCGACGCTTTGGGTTGCACTCATGACTTTCTCCATCAAATTCTTCTTTCAGCACAGGCCGAATACCGACCGGGCCGGACAAGCGGCCCACGACTGGTTATCATGGCGGCGTTTCTTTGCGGACTGCCCCCATGGTTGATTCTTACGACGACTCCCTCGACGGGGAGAAAAGCAAAACCCAGGTCAAACGAGAGCTGCATGCTCTGGTCGACCTCGGCGAGCGACTGACAACACTCAAAGCCGATGTGCTGGCCAAGCTGCCGCTGACCGACGCTTTGCGCAAGGCCCTGGCCGAAGCGCCCAAGCACACGGCGAACATCGCGCGAAAGCGGCACATTCTGTTCATCGGCAAGCTGATGCGCGATCAGGACCAGGAAGCCATTCTGGTGTTGCTGGACCAACTCGATGCCTCCACTCGCCAATACAATGAACGTTTCCACAATCTGGAGCGCTGGCGTGATCGCCTGATTGCGGGCGATGACGCCGACCTCGAGAAATTCGTTGTCGAATACCCCGATGCCGACCGTCAGCAGCTGCGTTCGCTGATCCGTCAGGCGCAACACGAAGTTGCACGCAACAAACCGCCGGCCACCAGCCGCAAAATCTTCAAATACATCCGTGAGCTGGACGAACTTCAACGCGGTCTGCGTTGATTTCGCCCTCGGGGCCGGCAGCAGAGGCAGCCGGCCCCGACTCACATTCAGCTACCGGTGCCACCCACGGTGATCGCGTCGATTTTCAACGTAGGCTGACCCACACCGACCGGCAGCGACTGGCCATCTTTCCCGCACGTACCGACGCCGCTGTCCAGCGACAGATCGTTACCCACCATCGACACCCTGCTCATGGCTTCCGGCCCGTTACCGATCAAGGTCGCGCCTTTGACCGGCGCGGTGATCTTGCCGTCTTCGATCAGATAGGCCTCACTGGTTGAAAACACGAACTTGCCGCTGGTGATATCCACCTGGCCACCGCCCAGATTGGCGCAGTAGATGCCGCGCTTCACTGAGGCGATGATTTCCTGCGGATCGCTCTGCCCGCCCAGCATGTAGGTGTTGGTCATGCGCGGCATCGGCAGGTGGGCATAGGACTCGCGACGGCCGTTGCCGGTACGTGCCACGCCCATCAGGCGCGCATTGAGCTTGTCCTGCATGTAGCCCTTGAGCACGCCATTCTCGATCAGCGTGGTGCATTCGGTCGGTGTGCCCTCGTCATCGACACTCAGCGAGCCACGACGCCCCGCCAGGGTGCCGTCGTCGACGATGGTGCAGAGTTTCGACGCAACCATCTCGCCCATGCGCCCGCTGTAGGCCGAACTGCCCTTGCGGTTGAAGTCGCCCTCAAGACCGTGACCCACTGCTTCGTGCAGCAGCACGCCAGACCAGCCAGAGCCAAGTACTACCGGCAAGGTGCCTGCCGGGGCGGGAATCGCTTCCAGGTTGACCAGTGCCTGACGCAGGGCCTCACGGGCATAGCCCATGGCGCGATCGTCGGTCAGGAAATAACGGTAGTCGGTACGCCCCCCGCCGCCATGCCCGCCCCGCTCGCGACGGCCATTCTGCTCGACGATGACACTGACATTGAAGCGCACCAGCGGGCGCACATCGGCGGCAAGGCTGCCATCCGCGGCGGCCACCAGAATGCGCTCCCAGACGCCGGCCATGCTCACCGAAACCTGCTGGATACGCGAGTCCAGCGCACGCGTCGCAACGTCGATGCGCTTGAGCAACTCGACCTTCTCGGCGCGGCTCAACACTTCCAGCGGGTTATCCGGGGCGTACAACTGCGCCACGTCCTGCGAGGTGAAAGCCTGCACGCGACCATTCTGGCCAGCGCGGGAGATGGAACGCGCGGCCTGCGCGGCGGTGCGCAGTGCCTCGGCGGTGATCGCGTTGCTGTACGCAAAGCCGGTTTTCTCACCCGACTGGGCACGCACGCCCACGCCTTGATCGAGATTGAAACTGCCTTCCTTGACGATCCCGTCTTCGAGCGACCAGGACTCGGAGATCATGCCCTGAAAATACAGATCGGCCGCGTCGATTCCTGGCCCGGCCAGATCGCCCAGCACGGACTGCAGGCTGTCGAGGTTCAGGCCGCCGGGTGCCAGAAGGTGTTCGCTGACTGAGGACAGATCACTCATATTCACTCCGAAGCAGGCCGCATGGCGTCCTGCGAAAAAAAGCGCCGGTGACTGGACACCGGCATCCGCGCCCGTATGGACGCCTGTTCTTGACTGTCTCGTGTGGCCAGCAGCACCGCTTCACCCTGTGCCTGCTCGGCCAGTACGCGTCCCCATGGATCAACGATGGCCGCGTGTCCGTAAGTCTCGCGAGGCCCCGGATGGACCCCGCCCTGTGCTGCCGCCAGCACGTAACACTGGGTTTCGATGGCACGCGCGCGGATCAGAATGTCCCAGTGCGCAGCCCCCGTTACCGCAGTGAACGCTGACGGCGCGGTTATCAGTTCAGCACCGGCTTCACGCAACGCGGTGTACAGCTCGGGAAAGCGCAGGTCGTAGCAGACGGTCAGCCCCAGACGCCCCACGGGCGTATCGGCTACCACCACCCTGCTCCCATGAGCATAGTCATCCGATTCACGATAGCGGCCACGGTTGTCAGCGACGTCTACATCGAACAGATGCAGTTTGTCATAACGGGCCACCTGCTCACCGTGCTCGTCGATCAACAGCGAACACGCCGTCACCTTGCCATCCGGCCGATCATCCGGCGGCAGTGGCAAGGTTCCGGCAACAATCCATAACTTGAGGTCGCGAGCGGCCAGTTTCAACCATGGCAGGATCGGTCCGTGCCCCTGAGCCTCGGCACGACCGATATCGGCAACGTCACGGCGCCCCATCGCGACGAAGTTTTCGGGCAGTACCGCCAACCGCGCGCCACCTTCAGCCGCCTGTTCCAGCAAACGCCGAGCACTGCCCAGATTAGCCATTACATCGCTTTGGCTGACCATCTGAATCACCGCGAAAGACATGGCAACCCGCTCCTGAATGACATGGCCACCACTGTACTCCATGAGACGCTATTGAGGCTTTTCAAATGGCTTGTCGAACGTGATCTTCGGCTCTTTCCAAGGCCCTTCGACCTTGTATTGAACGCTGGCGAAACGCGCAACCCGGTCGCCCAGCAGCTTGTCGACCAGAAACAGCGCCCCGCCAATGGCGGGTGCGCCGACAATCAGCGCAGCGATAGGCAGGTTGTTGGTGACCGGCAAGGTCACCAGCAGCTTCGCATCGACGCGATCACGAACCATGTCCAGGGTACCGTTGAGCTCCAGATTACTCGAAGGCCCGGTCAGGGTGATCGGGTTGCGCGTCACATAGACACCGTCGCTGGCGACCAGCAGCCCTTTGACCCGGTCGTAGCTCAGGCCTTTGCCCAGCAGGTCGGAGAAGTCCAGGCGCAGACGCCGGCCGATGGAGTTGAAGTTCAACAGCCCGAATACCCGCAACGCCTGAGCACCGCCCTCGACTTCGACAAACTGGCCTCTGTTGAGCGTGGCATCCAGACTGCCGGAATAGCGCTTCAGACCGACCCAGGCAGGCGAACCCGGCCAGCGTCCGTCCACGTTCATCTCGAAGCGTTCACTGGTGACGGTGGGGGCGAAGTTCCACGCCTTGAGCACATCCGCCAGGTTCTTGCCCGCCAGGCGGCCTTTGAACGAACTGCTGCTGGCCCCGGGCGTGCCCTCCCAGGTAGCGTCACCCTCCAGCAGGATGCCTTTGAGCCCCAGGCTCATGTCCGACATGCGCATGCCGGCAGGCGTCGGCCGGGATTTCAACGCCCAGGCCCCCAGCAACTGATCGCCCTGAAACAGTTGGGAGATCTTCACGTCCAGCGCAGGGATATTGTGCGGGTCGATATCCGCCAGAGGGTCAGGTGCGTTTTCCACCACGGTCGCTGTCGGATCGGATGCAGGCAGTCGAACGTAGAGCATGTTGATGCCGATCGGGGCAGACTTGGCGTCGGGCAGCGTTGCCGTGCCCTTGGCCAGCGCGCTGTCCAGCGACAGGGCCCAGGCTGCCGCGTTGCGCTGCAATTGAACACGCACGTCATTGAGTGTGGTGCCCATCGCGATCAGCTTGCCGATCTGCAGGTCAACGCTGTTAAGCAGTTGCTTCGCGTTGCCGCCCGAATCACTCCCGGTGTAACGCGCGGCCAGTTCCTGCCAGGGCGCTATATCCAGCTCGGACAACTCGCCACGGATCCGCAAGCCTTTGGCGTCCGGCACGATCGCCCCGCCGCGCCCCAGATAGAGTTCGCCTCGACCTTCGGCAAACTTGCCATTCGGTGCAGCGAAAGCAAAGTTGGCCTGATCGTTATACGCCGCGCCGAGCCTGCGCTCCGCGCCTTGCAGAGTCATGCGGAACTCGCTGGGACGCTCCTGTTCGGCGGTTTTGCCAAACGGTGCGGGCAAATCGATCGCCACGCCCTTGAGCGTGGAGTTGATTACCAGCGGGCTGTCCTTGCTGTCCAGAATCAACTGCAACTGATACGGCAGGTCACCGGAGACCGGCAGCGGCTGGGTCACGTTAAGCCAGTCGGTCAGCCGCTTCACGGTGATTTGCCCGTTCGCCACAATGCGTGTCACGTTGTCGCCTGGCCTGCCCTCGGCGGCGATTTCTGCGGTCACAGGACGATCGAATGCCTGGGCCTTGATGCCTTTGCCACTCAGGCCCCTGGCGCTGTCGAAACGGAAATCGCCCTTCAGGCGAGTCAGCTCCAGCACCGGGTCAGCCAGTTTCAGACGCGCATTGTCGGTGCTGAAATCCACCACGACCTTTGGCTCGACGCCCTTGGCCAGCGGGATATCCAGCTTCAGTTTGCCGTCCAGCGGACCTTCGCCCTGCCATCCGGCAAATGTGCTGCCCGTGCCAATGGGCGCCTGCTGGAGAATCTTCAGGCCGTCGATCAGGTTTCCGGAGAAATTACCGTCCACCAGCAGGTGACTGTCCTGACCTGACGGCACATGAGGAATATTGACCAGCACGTTGCTGACCTTGGTATCGAGCAACTGGCCTTTGCTTGCCTTGACACGTACGCCGCTGTTTTCGACGTAGACCTTGCCATCCACTCCGGTCAGCGACGGCCAGCCCGGCTGGAACGCCAGCGTTGCGTTACTGACATCGAAGAACAGGCTGATGACACGCGCCGTATCGGGCGAATTCTTGTTCAGCGACCCTTGATACTGGAAGAACCCCTGCTTGACCGCGCCACTTACCACCGCGGTGCGCAACCAGTGATCAAGCTCCGGACTGAGCGCTGTCGGCAGGTACTTGCTGGTGTAACGGCCATCGCCGTCAACCATGCCGACCCGCAGGTCCATGTAATCTTCCTGATCATGACTGAGATGAATCTTGATCAGAAAGTCCGCCGCAATCTTGCCTTCGTCGCCAAGCACCTTGATATACGGGGCGATCAGCGTGAACGCCTGATCATCCAGTTTCCAGGTCAGACGGGCATTGGCCTTCTGGTAACGCCAGGGTTTGGCGAAGATCGGGTCCAGGTGCAGCATGAAATCATCGGTGTCGAGGCGCAGCTCGCCCTGGCCCAGATCCCCGCTGATGGCACCGGTGACATTTCCGGCCGCCGGGGCCCCGCGATAGGCGTTGAAACCCACCTTGTCCAGATTGGCCGCAAAGCTCAGGCGCTTGTCGCCCACTGCCTGCGGCCGGTAGTCGAGCAGCACGTTATGCAGCCCGCCTGTCACCTTGAGGCCGTCGACCACTGCCATGGCCTTGTCAGGCAGGGGCGCGAGGGAGTCGATCAGCGGCGTGACGGGAGTCAGGTCCAGACGATCAGCCTGTACGTGCCAGAGCTCTTCGCTGTCGGGCGTCGCGGCGGTTTGCGTCAGTTGCACACGGCTTTCCCAACGCGTGTCGCCAAGGCTCATCGCCAGTGAATCGAGGTTCAGGTCGAAACCTGTTTCAGTCCGTGCAAACCATGCGTTCAGCGCGAGATTATCGATCGTCGCCGGTTTGCGACCGGCATAAACGCCTTTGACCTGCGGTGCATTGAGGCGCGTCGTCGCGCTTTGCACGGTGCCCTTGCCCCAATTCAACCAGACCTCGCCCCCGGCCTGCAGCTTCGACAGTGTCCATTCGCGCGTGAGACTTTTCGGCAGCCACTTGGCCCAGTCGCTTTGCGGCAGGCTGGCGTAGACATCGGCCTCGCCGTCCTTCCACTGACTGGCCTGAATGCGCGAACGCACGTTGAGCGCGACCGGCTGACCATCCGGCAGGGTCAGGCGTGCGTCAAGTCGCTGGGCATAGCTGCCGGTGTCCAGGCTGAGGTTTACATAGGTGAGGGTCAGCGGCGCGGCGTCAAACGGTTGCACCGTGACCTGGCTGTCGAGCAGCGACAAATGCGCGACCATCTGCATCTGCCTGAGCACCTGCTCGGGGTCGAAGGGGCTGTCGTTGTGCACCGGCAAGCCCTGAACCGACCATGCGCCGTCCTTGTCCTGCCTGAGGCTGAACTGCAGGCCGTCCACTTCAAGATGAGCGATGCGCACGTCACGCGCCAGCAGGCTTTCCCAAAGGTCGGGAACAACCCTTACACGATCCAGACGCAGGGCACTGGTGCCCTCGCCGACCATCACATCGTTGGCCAGCAATACCGGAGCAAAGCGGCTCCAGCTGCCTTCCAGGCTGCCGATGCTCAACGGTATACCCAACGCGCTGCTGGCACGGGTTTCCACATCGACACGGTATTCGGCAACCAGCGGCGTCAATTGACGGCCGAGACTCACGTACAGCGCCGCAAGCACCAGCATCAGTGCGCACAGACTCAGCCCCCAGCGGGTCAGGGTTGCGACAAGGCGAGGAAGACGTCCCATCTCAGGAGGCCCTCCACTGCGAGGTGCGAGGAGCGGAATCGGCGAACGGATTCCGGCTCGGATGTGCAGGTGCGGTCAGGTACAGGTTTTGCTCATTCGCCACGCATCATTCTCGATAAAACGGCATACCTGCCAGAAACCCGTAGGGCACTTTTCATATATTTCAAACGATCAGCACCCTCAGAGCAGCACCACGTCGTATTGTTCCTGCGAGTACATGGTTTCTACCTGAAAACGGATAGTGCGGCCAATAAAGCTCTCCAGCTCAGCCACGTTGCCGGACTCTTCGTCGAGCAGGCGATCCACCACGCGCTGATTGGCCAGAACGCGATAGCCCACTGCCTGATAGGCCCTGGCCTCGCGCAGGATTTCCCGGAAGATTTCGTAACAGATGGTCTCGGGTGTCTTCAGCTTGCCCCGCCCTGCGCAGCAATGACACGGTTCGCACAGCACCTGCTCGAGGCTTTCGCGGGTGCGCTTGCGCGTCATCTGCACCAGACCCAGCTCGGTGATACCGATGATGTTGGTCTTGGCGTGATCGCGTTCCAGTTGTTTCTCCAGCGTGCGCAGCACCTGACGCTGATGCTCACCGTCTTCCATGTCGATGAAATCGATGATGATGATGCCGCCCAGATTGCGCAGGCGCAGCTGCCGGGCGATGGCCGTGGCGGCTTCCAGATTGGTCTTGAAGATGGTTTCTTCGAGGTTGCGATGCCCCACGAACGCGCCGGTATTGACGTCGATGGTGCTCATCGCTTCGGCCGGGTCGATTACCAGATAGCCACCCGACTTGAGCGGCACCTTGCGCTCGAGGGCCTTCTGGATTTCGTCCTCGACCCCATAAAGGTCGAAGATCGGCCGCTCGCCCGGATAGTGCTCGAGCCTGTCGGCAATTTCCGGCATCAGCTCGGCCACGAACTGGGTGGTTTTCTGAAAGGTCTCCCGCGAGTCGATACGGATCTTCTCGATGCGCGGGCTGACCAGATCGCGCAAGGTGCGCAGCGCCAGGCCCAGGTCTTCGTAAATCACCGTGGGCGGACTGACGGTCTTGATCTGCTCGCCGATCTGATCCCAGAGCCTGCGCAGATAGCGGATGTCCATGAGGATTTCGTCGGCACCGGCGCCTTCCGCAGCGGTGCGCAGAATGAAACCTCCGGCTTCCTTGATACCTTCCTGGGCAACACAATCGCTGACCACTTTCTTGAGTCGTTCGCGCTCGGCTTCGTCCTCGATTTTCAGCGAGATGCCCACATGCGCAGTGCGCGGCATGTACACCAGATAACGTGACGGAATGGAGAGTTGCGTGGTCAGCCGTGCGCCCTTGCTGCCGATCGGGTCTTTGGTGACTTGCACGACAAGGCTCTGGCCATCATGTACCAGCGACGCAATGCTCTCGACCGCTGGCCCTTCCCGCATGGAGATTTCCGACGCATGAATGAACGCCGCGCGGTCCAGACCAATGTCGATGAACGCCGCCTGCATGCCGGGAAGCACCCGCACAACCTTGCCTTTGTAGATATTGCCGACAATGCCGCGACGCTGGGTGCGCTCGACGTGCACCTCTTGCAGAACCCCATTTTCCACCACTGCCACGCGCGATTCCATCGGCGTGATGTTGATCAGAATCTCTTCACTCATGACTTGTCACCTTCCAGGCATTGCCAGCAGGGTATGCCGAAACGGCCGAGCAGTTCTGCGGTTTCGCACAGGGGCAGCCCCACCACCCCAGAATAGCTGCCTTGCAGACCCTCGACGAAAATCGCTGCCAACCCCTGGATGGCATAGCCGCCGGCCTTGTCGGCGGGCTCGCCACTGGTCCAGTAGGCCTGGGCTTCATGGGTTTGAATCGGGCGAAAGCGCACACGACTGGTAACAATACGGGTTTCGCTGCGTTGCCGATCACTGAGCGCGACAGCCGTCAGCACGTCATGCTCGCGCCCGGACAGGGCCATCAACATCGCCAAGGCATCTGCCTCATCGACCGGCTTGCCAAGAATGCGTCCATCGAGCACCACCGCCGTGTCGGCCCCCATCACGCAGGCCTGTTGTTCGGCTGGCAGCACGGACAGCCCGGCCTGAGCCTTGCCCAGCGCAAGACGCTCGACATAGGCAGCGGGGGTTTCATGGTCGAAGGGGGTTTCGTCGATCTGAGCGCTCAGTACGGTAAACGGCACACCGATCTGAGTCAGAAGTTCGCGGCGGCGCGGCGAGCCAGAAGCCAGATAAAGCGAGGGCATAAGGACATCTCCGTGTCTGTGCGGGTGAGCGCGAGGGACGCAGCGGGGCGTCGCGCTCACCTTGCGCTTAATTGATTTTCAAACGTTTGCGCAATCCACGCAGGCCATAACTGATCCAGGGCCACAACAGAGCGCTGACCAACGCGGGCAGCACCAGCGCCAGCGTAGGCTGACGGTTGCCGGTCAATGCGCTCAGCCAGAGTTGCGCAAGCTGCGCCAGACCGAATACCACCAACAGCACCAGGCACTGTTGCCACATGGGAAACATGCGCAGGCGCTGCTGCAGGGACATCACCAGAAAGGTAATCAGGCTTAGGATCAGGGCATTCTGGCCGAGCAGTGTGCCGTACAGCACATCCTCCATCAGGCCCAGTATCCACGCGGTGGTCATGCCGTATTTATGCGGCAGCGCCAGAACCCAGAAGGTCAGCAGCAGGGCCAGCCATAGCGGGCGGAAAATTTCCATGAATTGCGGCAGCGGCGAAACGCTCAGCAACAGACCGATCGCAAACGTCAGCCAGACCACCCAGCCATTGCGCCCGGAAACATGACTAACCATCGATAGGCTCCCGAGCGGTGGAAGGTCTTGAGGCAGGCGGCTGTGACGCCGCAGGCCGGGAGGCAGGTCTTGCCGGTGTCGCAGGCGTTGCCGCCGGTGCAGGGGTTGTCGATTGCGCCGCCGACTTGTGCGTCAGCGTACTGCCCGGAAAGACCGGAACGACTGCCTGTGGCCACATCGGGAAGGCGGGTGTCGGCGGAGGCAACGTCGCCATCACGGAAGGCTCGATGCCCTTGTCGAGGGATTCCTGCGCTTGCGCCGCATCGGCAGCGCGTTCTTCCGGCGAGCGGCCGTCAGAGAACACCAGCAACAGATAGCGACTGCGATTCAACGCAGCGGTGGGCACTGCCCGAACGATCGCGAACGGCTGGCCGGAGTCGTGAATCACTTCCTTGACCGTTGCCACCGGGTAGCCGGCCGGGAATCGCTGGCCAAGGCCCGAGCTAACCAGCAGGTCGCCTTCCTTGATGTCTGCGGTGTCCGCCACATGCCGAAGCTCCAGACGTTCCGGATTACCGGTGCCGCTGGCGATGGCACGCAGACCGTTGCGGTTGACCTGCACCGGGATGCTGTGGGTGGTGTCGGTCAGCAACAAGACGCGTGAGGTATAGGGCATCAACTCGACCACCTGCCCCATCAGGCCGCGTGCATCGAGCACAGGCTGACCGAGCACCACGCCGTCGCGCTCGCCCTTGTTGATGATGATGCGATGGGTGAAGGGGTTCGGGTCCATGCCGATCAGCTCGGCGACCTCGACTTTTTCGTTGACCAGCGCCGAGGAGTTCAGCAACTCACGCAGCCGGACGTTCTGCTCGGTCAGTGCCGCCAGCTTTTGCAGGCGACCTTGCAGGAGCAGGGCTTCGGTCTTGAGTTTTTCGTTTTCGGCGATCAGCTCTGTGCGGCTGCCGAACTGACTGGCGACGCCTTGATACAGACGCTGTGGCAGGTCGACGATCCAGTAGGACTGCATGAGCACCATCGACATCTGGCTGCGCACGGGCTTGAGGATCGTAAAGCGGGCGTCGACAACCATCAACGCAACCGACAGAACGGCGAGCACCAGCAGACGTACGCCCAGCGAAGGGCCTTTTGAGAAAAGCGGTTTAATGGGCCGCTCCTCCGGGGCATGCGATCGTTGGATCGAACTTCGATTGGCAATTATTCATGCGGTATGTAACCGGCCCGGACAAATGAAAGAGATAGGCACCCTGTTTCGGCGTCAGCCTGAAGCATACAGGTAGCATATCCGCTACCTGCATACAAAAGACTCCGTGAAAGGCACCCCGGCGAATTATTCGCTGGAGAGCAGATCCATGGTGTGCTTATCCATCATTTCCAGCGCACGGCCACCGCCACGCGCTACACAGGTCAGCGGATCTTCGGCAACGATGACCGGCAGACCGGTTTCCTGCGCCAACAACTTGTCCAGATCACGCAGCAGCGCACCACCACCGGTCAGGACCAGACCACGCTCGGCGATGTCCGAGGCCAGTTCCGGAGGCGATTGCTCCAGAGCGCTCTTGACCGCCTGAACGATGGTCGCCAGCGACTCCTGCAGTGCTTCGAGTACTTCGTTGGAGTTCAGCGTGAACGCACGCGGAACGCCTTCAGCCAGGTTACGGCCACGGACGTCGACTTCGCGCACTTCACCGCCCGGATAGGCAGTACCGATTTCCTGCTTGATGCGCTCGGCAGTGGATTCGCCGATCAGGCTGCCGTAGTTGCGGCGCACATAGGTGATGATCGCTTCGTCGAAACGGTCACCGCCAACCCGTACGGATTCGGCATACACCACACCGTTCAGGGAGATCAGGGCGATTTCGGTGGTGCCGCCGCCGATGTCGACAACCATCGAGCCGCGAGCTTCTTCCACCGGCAGACCGGCACCGATTGCTGCGGCCATCGGCTCTTCGATCAGGAAGACTTCGCGTGCGCCTGCACCCAGGGCCGACTCGCGAATCGCGCGACGCTCAACCTGGGTGGATTTGCACGGAACGCAGATCAGCACACGAGGGCTGGGCTGCAGAAAGCTGTTTTCATGAACCTTGTTGATGAAGTACTGCAACATTTTTTCGCAGACGCTGAAGTCGGCGATAACGCCGTCTTTCATTGGACGAATGGCTGCGATGTTGCCTGGAGTACGGCCCAGCATGCGCTTGGCTTCGGTACCGACGGCCACGACACTCTTCTGGTTGCCGTGAGTACGAATGGCAACGACAGAGGGTTCATTCAGAACGATACCGCGCTCACGCACGTAAATAAGGGTGTTGGCAGTGCCCAGGTCGATGGATAGATCACTGGAAAACATGCCACGCAGTTTCTTGAACATGGGAAAGGGACCCTAGGGAACGCGTGGTAAAAAAAGTGCGGCAAACTCTAACAACGACAGGGATTTTGGGCAAGGAGCCAATATGCTAAATTGGCGGTTTTCCGAACACCACCCTCGACGTTAGCGGCTTGAGACAGTAATAACGCGATAGTGTTCCGCAATTGGCAACAAAGCAAATCCATAAGCATTCCACTGGAGATACCCCATGGCGCTTGAACGCTCCGACGTGGAAAAGATCGCTCATCTGGCCCGACTGGGTCTCAATGACGCCGATATCCCGCGTACCACCGAAGCACTTAACAGCATTCTTGGGCTGGTCGATCAGATGCAAGCAGTCGACACCACTGGCATCGAGCCGCTGGCTCACCCGCTGGAAGCCACCCAGCGCCTGCGCGAAGACGCCGTCACCGAGCGAAATCGTCGTGACACTTACCAAGCCATCGCACCAGCGGTCCAAGACGGCCTCTATCTGGTTCCGAAAGTCATCGAGTAAGGGAAAGCGCCTGCATGCATCAAATGACTCTGGCCGAGATCGCTCGCGGACTCGCCGATAAAAAGTTTTCTTCCGAAGAGCTGACTCGCGTTCTGCTGTCGCGCATCGCGACGCTCGACCCGCAGCTCAACAGCTTCATCAGCCTCACCGAAGACCTGGCCATCACCCAGGCGCAGGCGGCAGACGCGCGCCGCGCCGCTGGTGAAAACGGCCCGCTGCTCGGCGCTCCGCTGGCGCACAAGGACCTGTTCTGCACCCAGGGCATCCGCACCAGTTGCGGCTCGCTGATGCTCGACAATTTCAAGGCACCGTACGACGCCACGGTTGTTTCGCGTCTGGCATCGGCCGGTACTGTGACACTGGGCAAGACCAACATGGACGAATTCGCCATGGGTTCGGCCAACGAATCCAGCCATTACGGCGCGGTGAAAAACCCGTGGAACCTGGAATGCGTCCCTGGCGGTTCTTCGGGTGGTTCGGCAGCCGCTGTCGCTGCACGCCTGTTGCCCGCCGCGACCGGCACCGACACGGGCGGCTCGATTCGCCAGCCTGCGGCACTGACCAACCTCACGGGCCTCAAGCCGACCTACGGCCGCGTATCGCGCTGGGGCATGATTGCCTACGCCTCCAGCCTCGATCAGGCGGGTCCGATGGCACGCACGGCCGAAGACTGCGCACTGCTGCTGCAAGGCATGGCCGGTTTCGATCCGCAGGACTCGACCAGTATCGACGAGCCGGTTCCGGACTACTCCGCCAGCCTCAATACCTCGCTCAAGGGCCTGCGTATCGGTGTGCCGAAAGAGTATTTCAGCGCAGGTCTGGACCCGCGCATCGCGCAGCTGGTGCATGAAAGCGTCAAGGAGCTGGAAAAGCTCGGCGCGATCGTCAAGGAAATCAGCCTGCCGAACCTTCAGCACGCGATCCCGGCCTACTACGTCATCGCCCCGGCTGAAGCCTCGTCCAACCTGTCGCGCTTTGACGGTGTGCGTTTCGGCTACCGCTGCGAAGACCCGAAAGACCTGACCGACCTGTACAAGCGCTCGCGCGCCGAAGGCTTCGGCCCGGAAGTCCAGCGACGCATCATGGTCGGCGCCTACGCGCTGTCGGCGGGTTACTACGACGCCTATTACCTGCAGGCGCAGAAAATCCGTCGCCTGATCAAGAACGACTTCATGAGCGCGTTCGCCGATGTCGACGTGATTCTCGGTCCGACCACGCCCAACCCGGCCTGGAAGATCGGCGCCAAGACCAACGATCCGATTGCCGAATACCTGGAAGACTTCTACACCATCACCGCCAACCTGGCGGGCCTGCCCGGCTTGTCCATGCCTGCAGGCTTCGTCGACGGGCTACCGGTCGGCGTGCAGCTGCTCGCTCCGTATTTCCAGGAAGGCCGTCTCTTGAATGTGGCGCATCAGTATCAGCAAGTCACCGACTGGCACACTCGCGCACCTGAAGGCTTCTGAGGAGAAACACATGCAATGGGAAGTCGTCATCGGGCTGGAGATTCATACCCAGCTTTCGACCCAATCAAAGATTTTTTCCGGTAGCGCGACCACGTTCGGCTCCGAGCCCAACACGCAGGCCAGCCTCGTCGATCTGGGCATGCCTGGCGTATTGCCGGTGCTGAACAAGGAAGCCGTGCGCATGGCCGTCAAGTTCGGCCTGGCCGTCAACGCCGAAATCGGCCAGCACAACGTGTTCGCCCGCAAGAACTACTTTTACCCGGACCTGCCCAAGGGCTATCAGATCAGCCAGATGGAGCTGCCGATCGTCGGCAAGGGCCACCTGGACATCCCCCTTGAAGACGGCACGGTCAAGCGCATCGGCATCACCCGTGCGCACCTGGAAGAGGATGCAGGCAAGAGCCTGCACGAAGACTTCCAGGGCATGACCGGTATCGACCTGAACCGTGCTGGCACGCCGCTGCTGGAGATCGTTTCCGAGCCGGACATGCGCAGCGCCAAGGAAGCCGTGGCTTACGTCAAGGCCATCCACGCGATCGTGCGCTACCTGGGCATCTGTGATGGCAACATGGCCGAAGGTTCGCTGCGCTGCGACTGCAACGTATCGATTCGTCCGAAGGGCCAGGTCGAGTTCGGCACGCGCTGCGAGATCAAGAACGTCAACTCGTTCCGCTTTATCGAAAAGGCGATCAACAGCGAGATTCAGCGCCAGATCGATCTGATCGAAGACGGTGGCAAGGTTATCCAGCAAACGCGCCTGTATGACCCGAACACCAACGAAACCCGCGCCATGCGCAGCAAGGAGGAAGCCAACGACTACCGTTACTTCCCCGACCCGGATCTGTTGCCGGTGATCATCGAGGATTCTTTCCTCGAAGAAACCCGCGCCACCTTGCCGGAGCTGCCACCACAGAAACGCGAACGCTTCCAGAGCCAGTTCGGCCTCTCGACCTACGACGCCAGCGTGCTGGCTTCGAGCCGCGAGCAGGCTGACTACTTCGAACAGGTGGTGAGCATCAGTGGTGACGCCAAACTGGCAGCCAACTGGGTCATGGTCGAGCTGGGCAGCCTGCTCAACAAGCAGGGCCTGGAGATCGACCAGTCGCCGGTCAGTGCCGAGCAGTTGGGCGGCATGCTCAAGCGCATCACTGACAACACCATTTCCGGCAAGATCGCGAAAATGGTCTTCGAGGCGATGGCCAATGCTGAAGGCAGCGCCGATGAAATCATCGAAAAGCGCGGCCTGAAGCAGGTCACCGACAGCGGTGCCATTGAATCGATGCTCGACGAGGTGCTGGCAGCCAACGCGGAGCAGGTCGAACAATATCGCGCCGCCGATGAAGCCAAGCGCGGCAAGATGTTCGGTTTCTTCGTTGGTCAGGCGATGAAAGCTTCCAAAGGCAAAGCCAACCCGCAGCAGGTCAACGAATTGCTGAAGACCAAGCTGGAGGGCTGATCCTCGTCACTCACGTTCCCATGCTATGCGATCAGCGTTATACACGAGTCTTGTGGGAGCGAGTTTGCTCGCGAATAGGCCGGTACAGCCTCTAGAGACAGGGCGTTTGGACCAAGGTCTTCGTGAGCAAGCTCACTCCCACGGAGATCTTTATTCACATCGCGATTGCGGTCAAAGACCCCGCCTTCTGGGCTCTTCATGACTTATGTATAACGCTGAGCGCTCCGCGTGGGAATGCAGTTCCGGACGCTCTGCGTCCGCTGTTGAGTACTCGGAACGTCACGAAATGCATGCCAGCATGGAGGATTGGCACGAGCGTCAACCACAACTACTCCGGCACTCAGGAACCCACCCCATGCGCCGCCTTATTTTTGCCTGCAGCCTGCTGACCTTACTGGCAGGGTGCGCCAACCACATCATCGACCCCCATGGTTACGACGAGACCGGCACCGCCGCCTATTACGGCGCCCGCCATCATGGCAACCGCACTGCCAGCGGCGAACCGTTCAATCAGAATGCGCTGACCGCTGCGCACCGACAACTGCCTTTCGGCACGCGCGTCAAGGTCACCAACCTGGACAACGATAGGTCGGTAGTCGTACGCGTCAATGATCGCGGCCCTCACACGCGCGGCCGTCTGATCGATGTCTCTCGCGAAGCGGCCGAACAACTGGGTATGCTGCGCAGCGGGACAGCGCCAGTCCGCGTGCAGGCCCTGGATTAACCCCAACCTCCGATCACCTCCGACAAGGACACTCGTATTCTCCAGCTATCGGCCCTGCCCGCCCCCGCGCTTATCCAAATGCTCAGCGGCTTGTTATTGCTGCTGATCGGGGCGGAACTGTCAGTGCGTGCAGCGGTACATCTGGCGGCGATTTTCAAGGTCCGGCCACTGATCGTCGGTCTGACCGTCGTGGCGATGGGCACCAGTGCGCCGCAGATGGCGGTCAGCCTGCAAGCCGCGTTTGCCGATAACACCGACATCGCCGTGGGCAGTGTCATCGGCGGCAACATTTTCAATGTACTGGTGATCCTTGGCCTCTGCGCGCTGATCATTCCGCTACGCGTTGCCCGTCAGGTACTGCACATCGATATTCCGTTGATGATCGGTGCCTGCCTGCTGGCTATCGGTCTTTCGTGGAACGGCGAATTCAGCAAACTGGACGGCGCACTGCTGCTTACCGGGTTGCTGGCCTGCCTGATTATCATCATCCGTCAGGGTGGTCATGCGCCGCGCCACGGGCATGCCGAGACAGCCGAAAAACCTCGTACCTTCACACGCATGCTCATGCTTGCCACGGGCTTGCTGCTGCTGACCGCTGGCGGACACCTGCTGGTCGACGCTTCAGTGGTGATTGCCATCCACCTGGGGCTTTCCGAACGCATCGTCGGCCTGACCATCATTGCCATCGGTACATCATTGCCGGCACTGATGACCTCGCTGATCGCAGCGTTCCGTGGTGAACGCGATATTGCCGTGGGTAACGTCATCGGCAGCAACCTGTTCAACCTGCTGGGCGTACTGGGGCTGACCGCACTGATCGCCCCGGTGCCGCTGACGATCTCGCCAAATGCGCTGGTGTTCGACCTGCCGATCATGCTCGGCGTCTCGCTGTTGTGCGTGCCGCTGTTCTATTCCGGATACCGGATAGACCGTCTGGAAGGCCTGTTTCTGCTGTCGTTGTACCTGACCTACGGGCTGCATATCCTGTCGATCAGCACCGGCATGGCGCTGGCCGAACGGCTTGAAAGCAAAATGCTCACGCTGGTGTTGCCTGTGCTGGGTGCCGTGGTTGTCTGGGGCACGATTCGCGCGTGGCGACGCCAGCACTGACCTCCAACCCGCATCGATACAAGGAGCAAGGCCATGACAGACAAAACGATCAGCGATGGCGAACAGATCCGTCGCCAGGTGATGGGCGATGTCTTCGTCGACCGTGCGCTGGCGAACGCCACCGATTTCAGCCAGCCGCTGCAGGATTTCGTCAACGAGCACGCCTGGGGCAGCGTCTGGAGTCGCGAAGGTCTGCCGCTGAAAACCCGCAGCCTGATCACCCTGGCCGCCCTCACCGCCCTGAAATGCCCGCAAGAACTGAAGGGCCACGTTCGTGGCGCACTGAACAATGGCTGCACGGTCGAGGAGATTCGTGAAGCCCTGCTGCACTGCGCGGTGTACGCCGGCGTGCCAGCGGCCATCGATGCGTTTCGGGCGGCCCAGGAAGTGATCGACAGCTACGTCAAAACCGATTAGATCCAGCCGCCCCATTGCAGGATGAAAATCCCCACGTTGGTCGTGACCGCGGCAGCCAGCGTGGTGATGACGATGATCGCAGCGGCCAGCTCGTAATTGCCGTTGGCCGTACGCGCCATGATGTAGCTGGCAGCCGCTGTCGGGCTGCCGAAATACAGGAACAGAATCCCCAGTTCAGCGCCGCGAAAACCGGCCAGCCAAGCGGCCAGCGTGCACAGCACTGGCAGCGTGATCATCTTCATGACGCTGGCGCTGACAGCCAGTTTTCCACTCTTGCGCAACGACGCCAGCGACAGCGTGCCACCGATGCAGATCAGTGCCAGCGGCAGGGTCATCTGGGCAAGATAGCTGCCGGAGGTTTCCAGCCATTTGGGCAAGCCGATGGCGAAGTAAGCGAAGGGCGAGGCGATGATCACACTGATGATCAGCGGGTTGGCCAGCACGCTTTTGAAGATGCTCCAGGGGTCGGACTTGATCACCGGGCTGTAAACCGCCAATACCACCGTCGATAACGTGTTGTAAAAGACGATGACCAACGCGGCGAGAATGGCGCCCAGTGAAATGCCATCAGGCCCGTACATGCTGGCCGCCAGGGCCAGACCGATGACCCCGTTATTGCCACGAAACGCGCCCTGGACGTAGATCCCGCGCTCTTCGTACGGGCAACGCCAGATCGCCCATCCCCAGGCGAACGCGAAACTCAGGAGCGTCGCAACGCTGAAAAAAATCAGCAGTTTGGGCTGCAATGCGGTGCGCAGGTCGGCGTGAATAATGCCCAGAAACAACAGCGCAGGCATGGTGACGTTGAACACCAGCCCGGAAGCCGCAACGATGAAACCATCATTGATCGCGCCGATACGCCTGAGGAACACGCCCAGAAACAGCATGGCAAACACCGGAGCGGTGATGTTCAGGGTTTCGAGAAAAATAGCCAGCATGCAACGCATCCGGTCCCGTCGTTAGGTAGCTCATGATAGGCCACCGACGACAAGCATGTTGCACGGAATTTCCGAAGCCCTGATCAACCCGCCACAGCGGTTGTTTATCAGACGATGCGGCTGACTGCCTTCTCAGGCTGGAGCCTGCGCTCGAAGACCGAGACCCCGTCGAGATCGCGCAGCGTCACGGTCATCTCACCGGTCTGCCCGTCGATATTCACTTCACCAAAGAACTGAAAACCCGCAAATGGCGAGGTGTTCTGCGCAGGAGGCGCCTTCTGGAACACCAGCTCGGGGCCAAAGGTCTTGTCCAGCACATTGGGACCATAGCTACCGGCATTCAACGGCCCGGCGACGAACTCCCAAAACGGGTCGAAGTCCTGAAACACGGCCAGATCCGGCTGGTAATGATGCGCAGCGCAGTAATGCACGTCGGCCGTCAGCCAGACACAATCGCGAATCTTCTGCGCGCGCAGGTACGCCAGCAATTCGGCGACCTCCAGCTCGCGCCCCGAGGCCGGCCCGTCATTGCCGTTGGCGATGGCCTCCCAACGCTGTACGCCGGGGCTGACCTCACCATCCGGAACGCCCAGGCCGATGGGCATGTCCGCCGCGATGACTTTCCACTGCGCGCGCGACGCATTGAGCTCGCGCTTGAGCCAGTCCAGTTGCTCACGGCCCAGAAACGCAGTGGTCGGACCCGGTTTGTCAGCCAGGTTGGCATCGTTGCCGGCGCGATAGCTGCGCATGTCGAGGACGAAGACGTCGAGCATCGGACCGTAAGGGATCTTGCGATAAATGCGTCCGCCGTTGTCGGCTTCCTGCAAGCGTAATGGCGCGTATTCCAGATAAGCCTGGCGGGCACGCGAGGACAGCAGGCTGATGTCCTTGACCTTGTAGCGATCATCGAGCTGTTTGCTGGGCGACCAGTTGTTGGTGACTTCGTGATCATCCCACTGCCAGATCTGCGGTACTTCGGCGTTGAAGCGACGCAGGTTTTCATCCATCAGGTTGTAGCGGTAATTGCCCCGGTATTCGTCAAGGGTCTCCGCCACCTTGCTCTTCGCCTCGGTGGTGATGTTGCGCCAGATACGCCCGTCCTCCGTGGTGAGCTGCTCCGGCACCGGGCTGTCGGCGTAGATGGTGTCACCGCTGTGGATAAAAAAGTCCGGCAAGCGCAAACGCATGGCTTCATAAATACGCATGCCGCCAATATCGGGGTTGATGCCAAAGCCCTGCCCGACCGTATCGCCGCTCCAGACGAAGCGGATGTCGCGGCGCTGCTGCGGTGTGCTGCGCAAATGGCCGAACCACGGTTCACTGACGACACCGCTCTGCGCATCCTCGAAAGACACCCGGTAGAAAATCGCCTGATCGACCGGCAGCCCGCTCAACTCGACCCGCGCGGTAAAGTCGCTACGCTGATCGGCCAGCGCCGACACCACGCGGCGTGGCTGGGTGAACATGCTGCGCGTGTCCCACTCGACGACCATGCGCGAAGGCCGGTCGCTTCGGCTCCAGACGATCGCCTTGTCGCCGAACACATCGCCGGACTGCACGCCATCCATCATCTTCGGACGATCCTGCACCGAGGCGATGACCGCCGGCGCAACACCCGGTAACAGCAGACCGGCACCTACCGTTCCAACGGCCTGGATGACACGGCGACGCTTGAGATCGAACTGGCTCACGGTTATCCCCTCGCTGACAGGCAAAAAAGCACCGTAGCAGGGGAATATTGGCGCTGTATGACAACGCAGGAGATCAAGCGCATGGCAGACTTCAAAAACCCCCGGCGTCCGGTAACTGGTAAACTCCCGCGCCTTATTCCAGCCCGAGGCGCTCAGCATGTCTTCCTTGAATCAGGCGCTCAGCGTCGCCCTCGATAATCGCCAGGCGTTGCTTGACCAATTGCATGGGCAGGGGACGGACTGCTATCGACTGTTTCACGGCAGCCAGGAGGGCGCCAGCGGGCTGACCATCGACCGCTACGGCCCGCAATTGCTGGTGCAGAGCTTTCATACCCGCCTGGATCGCGATGCCCTGCTGGCGCTGCATGAACAGGCCAACACGCGTCTGGGCCTGGACACCCTGCTGGTCTATAACGATCGCTCGCAAGGCAACTCGCGCGTGGATCGCCATGACACCGTGTACAAGGCTGAAGAAGCGGCTCTGGCCGATCATGTCGGCCACGAATGGGGGCTCAATTACCGGGTCCGCGGCCGGCATGCAGGCCAGGACCCGCTGTTGTTTCTCGACCTGCGCAACGCCCGCGGCTGGGTCAAGCGGCACAGCGCCGGGAAAAGCGTGCTGAATCTGTTCGCCTACACCTGCGGCGTCGGCCTCAGTGCTGCGGCCGGTGGCGCGAGTGAAGTGTGCAATCTGGACTTCGCCGAAGGCAATCTGGCGGTGGGTCGCGAGAATGGCGCGCTCAATCCGCAACTGCCGCCGATGCAATTCATCCAGTCGGATTATTTTCCGGCAATCCGCCAGTTGGCCGGGCTGCCCATTGCCGCACGCCGCAGCCAGCAATTGCCCAGCTACGTGAAACTGCAACAGCGCCAATATGATCTGGTCCTGCTTGATCCACCCGCCTGGGCCAAGAGCGCGTTCGGCACCGTTGACCTGCTGCGCGACTATCAAAGCCTGCTCAAACCTGCGCTGTTGACCACGGCAGACGATGGCGTGCTGATCTGCTGCAACAATCTGGCGAAAGTCAGCATGCAGGACTGGCGTGAGCAGGTACTGCGCTGTGCCACCAAGGCCGGGCGTCCGGTGCGCGACTGCCAGGAGATGCGTCCCGCTGCAGACTTCCCGTCTCAGGACAATCAACCGCCGCTGAAAACGCTGATTCTGCAACTCTGATCCGGCGCTCGATAGCTTAACGTACAACCGGAAAGTTCCTACAAGCCGCGACGGCAGTGCCTTCGGAACCGAACAGGCATGCCATACTCCAAGGGCTTCCAAAAGAGAGAGACGCCGCTGCCCATGTCCAGAGGATTGAAACGCACACTTGGCTCCCTGCTGGCTGTGATCGCGCTCTACAGTTTGCTGGGTTTTTTCATTCTTCCCGGCGTCGCTCTGCGGATCGCGAACCAGCAACTGGCCAATTACGCCACAGTGCCGGCAAAGCTCGAACGCCTGGAATTCAACCCCTTCACGCTGGAGCTGACGCTCTGGGGCCTGAACATCGGCACGCCAGGCAAGGAGCAGGTGGCGTTTGAAAAGCTTTATGCCAATCTGCAAATCAACAGCCTGTGGACGCGGGCCCTGCATCTGCAACGCGTCGAGCTGATCAAACCACGCACCGAGTTGCTGTTCGACAAACAGGGCAAGCTCAATCTGGCACAGCTGTTCAAGCTGCCCGCCAGCGAACCGACAAAGGACGAACCCGCCACCAAGCCATTCCCGCTGCGTATCGACGAAATCAAACTGGCGGGAGGCTACGTTCACTTCCAGGACCTGCGCCCCAGCCAGCCCATCGAGTTTCTCTACGACGCGCTGGATTTCGAGCTCAAGAACCTCAGCACACTGCCTGAAGACAATGCCGACATGACCCTGGTCGCGGCGGGTCCGGACGGTGGGCAGATCGACTGGGTCGGCCGCATCAGCCTGATCCCGATCACCTCCGAGGGCACGCTGAAGGTCACCGACAGCAAGATGAAACTGTGGTGGCCTTACGTACGTGATGCCTTGCCGCTGGCGCTTGAGGACGGCGTGCTGAATTTCAGCACGGCCTACACACTGAACCTGTCCAAGAAGACCGAGCTCAAGTTGACCAACGTCTCGGCCAGTGTCGCGCCTTTCGCGCTCAACGCTCCCGACGGTCGCCCGTTGGTACGCCTGCAACGCCTGGACGTCAGCGAAACATCGGTCGACCTCGCAAAGCAGCTGGTTACCGTAGGCAAGGTCCGCAGCCAGAAGCTGGAAACCTGGGCCGCACGTGAAACCGACGGGCAACTGGACTGGCAAAAACTGTTTGCCAGCCAACCTGGCAAGCCCGCAGCAACGCACACGCCAGCGGTGGACGAAAAAGCCGCCGAGCCGGCGCCTGCCACCGAGGCCTCAGCCAAAGCCAGCGATCAACCCGTGGCGCAGAGCAAACCCTGGCAAGTCCTGTTGCGGGATGTGCAGTTGCGCAACTACATGGTCCATCTGGCAGATCGCGTACCTCAAGAGCCGGTCGCGCTGGACGTTGGCCCACTGAATCTGGACATCCAGAACTTCGACAGCCTGAACAAGGCGCCCTTCACGCTCAAGCTGGATACCGGGCTGGGCAAACAGGGCAATCTCACTGCCGCCGGTGACGTGAACCTCAACCCGGTCAGCGCACGACTCAACGTAACCACCCGCGACATCGACCTGCGCCTCGCTCAGGCCTACATCAGCCCGTTCATTCGTCTGGAGCTGCGCAGTGGCATGCTCGGCAGCGATCTGGCGGTCGATCTGAAAAGCACCGAGCCACTGGCGTTCAGCGTCACCGGTAAAGCACAGGTCAATCAGTTGCACACGCTGGATACGCTCAAGCAGCGCGACTTCCTGAAGTGGCAGCAATTGGCGCTCGAGGGGCTGGACTACCAGCACGGCAAGGGCCTGTCGATTGCCAAAGTGAACATGGATCAGCCCTACGCGCGCTTCATGATCAATGAGGACCGGACCACCAACATCGACGATCTGTTGATCCCGCAGCCAGCCGACGCAGCTACTGGCAAGACCGCCGCCCAGCCAAAGGCAGCCAAAACCCAAGGGGCAGGCAAGAAGGAAAACCCGCTGGCGATCTACGTGGGTGAAGTGAATATCAACGATGGCTCGGCAAACTTTGCCGACATGACCCTGACCCCCAACTTCGCCACCGCGGTGCAGCAGCTCAACGGTCGTATCGGCACCATCGACAATCGCAAGCCTACACCGGCCCCCGTGAATATCGAGGGCAAGGTCGACCGCTATGCGCCGGTCACCATCAAGGGCAGCCTCAACCCGTTCGACCCGATGGCCAGTCTGGATATCACCACCAGCTTCAAGCGCGTCGAGTTGACCAACCTGACCCCCTACTCCGGCAAGTTCGCAGGTTTCCGGATCCGCAAGGGCCGGCTCAATCTCGACCTGCACTACCTGATTACCAAGGGCCAGCTCAAGGCCCAGAACAAGGTGCTGGTGGAGCAGCTACAGCTGGGTGAACGGGTCGACAGCCCGGATGCGCTGGACCTGCCTATTCGTCTGGCGGTCGCGCTGCTCAAGGATACCCAGGGGCGCATTTCCCTGGAGCTGCCCATCGAAGGCGACTTGAACAACCCGCAGTTCAGCGTCATGCCGATTGTCTGGCAGACCCTGCGTAACCTGGTGCTGCGTGCAGCACAGGCCCCGTTCAAGATGCTCGGCGGGCTGGTTGCCGGTGGAAGCTCCGAGGACCTCGGCAGCGTAAGTTTCGCGCCAGGCTCCAGTGACTTGTCGGCAGAGGCGCAAAAGGCCCTGGACAAGCTCTCGGTGGCGCTCAAGGAACGTCCGGACCTGAAGCTGGAGATCGAAGGCACCAGCGCCGCCAGCAGTGACGGTCCATTGATCGCTCAGCAAAGACTGGAGCGCGAATACCAGTATACGTACTACAAGATCCTCCAGCGGCGCGGCGACAAGGTTCCAGCCAGGGCCGGTTTGATAGAGGTCCCGGAAGAGGAAAAGGCGCCTATGCTCGAAGGTATCTACAGGACACGCCTGAAACAGCAACCTCCCGCTGAGTGGGCCAGTCTGGGCAAGGAGCAGCGTGCTGCCCAGATGCGTGCCGCCGTACTCAAGTTCTGGAGCAGCAATGAGGTGCTGCTGCGCGAACTGGGCCAGAGCAGAGCCAGCAGCATCAAGGATTACCTGGTGGACAAGGGCAAGCTAGAAGACGCTCGCGTGTACTTCGTCGACGCGCAACTGGGTCAGGCCCAACCGGATGGTAAAGTCATCAGCCCCCTCCACCTCGACAGCGAATGAAGCCATTGGCACACACCCGAATCAAACGGCTGATCAACCTGACCCTCGCCGCCATGGCCGGGTCAGTTGTCGCATCAGCGTATGCCACCTCGACCCTGCGTTGCGGCAGCCAGCTGGTCAGCACCGGCGACCGGACGTTCGAGGTCCAGCAGAAATGCGGCGAACCGGTCAGCCAGGAAGTACTCGGCACTCGGGAAACCTTTAGTAGTAATTATCGAAGGTCAGAAGCCGTGAAGATAGAGGAATGGATCTACGGTCCTGATAACGGCATGTATCAGTACCTGCGCTTTGAAGGCGGTCGCCTGGTAGGCATCGAGAGCAAACGCCGCAACTGATCCCCCGGCTCCCCTTCCCTTCATGTGTTTCGTAGCGCCCATAGAAAAGGCCCCGACTCTTCAGTCGGGGCCTTTAATGGCTACATCCTTGTAGCCTCGCATGAACCTTCCATCAATCAATGACTGCGGGTGTTCATGAGCAGTATTCGATTACTCGGCTTTCAGGCCAGCAGCCGATACGTCTTTAACACCTTTGATTTTCTTGGTGATAGCGACGGCAGTGTTTTTCTGAGCTTCGGTAACTTTTACCATGGAGGACAGGGAAACCACGCCTTTGTTGGTCTCAACCTTGATGTCCGAACCTGGGATGCCTTTTTCAGTCAGCAGATCAGCTTTGACTTTGGTGGTGATCCAGGTGTCAGAAGTGTCTTCTTTGACTTCTTGAGTAGTGGTGTTAGCTGCCAGAACCATTGGCGCTTGAGCCGAGGTCTGTGCGAAAGCAGCGTTGGCCATGGTCAGAGTCAGGGCAGTAGCGGTAGCAGCGGCAATAGCGAACTTCTTCATACGATAACTCCTGTTTTTCTCAAAATCTGCACCAGCATGTGGTGGCAGGGTTAACAGGTATATCGCAAGCGGTGTGCCAAAAACGAGACAGTTAAAATAGCCTTTAAAATCAATTGCTTATGTTTTTCTTTGTTTTGCTGAGTCGTGCAGATTGCCCGTTCGCCCAAACCCGGGCTTGCAAGATGCATGTTTGTACCGAGCAGTTTGCATGCTCCATGTGTAAGCCTCTAATTGCGCTCATAAAAAAAGGACTCCGAAGAGTCCTTTTTCATCTGCAGCTCAGATCAATCAGACGCCCGACGCTTTCGCTGCGGCTACGTCCTTGATCGACAGCTTGATACGGCCGCGGTTATCCACGTCCAGTACCAGTACTTCGACTTCCTGACCTTCCTTGAGGATATCGGTCACTTTCTCTACGCGAGCATCGCTCAGCATCGAGATGTGAACCAGACCATCCTTGCCCGGCAGGATGTTGACGAATGCGCCGAAATCGACGATGCGCTCAACCTTACCGACGTAGATCTTGCCGATTTCCGCTTCTGCGGTGATACCCAGAACGCGCTGACGTGCTGCCTCAGCCGCTTCCTTGGACTCGCCGAAGATCTTGATCGAGCCGTCGTCTTCGATGTCGATCGAAGCCTTGGTTTCTTCACAGATCGCACGAATGGTCGCGCCGCCTTTACCGATGACGTCACGGATTTTATCGGTGTCGATCTTCATCGCGATCATGG
>Ga0105244_10000303_pt1 | contig 47776 bp, 47 predicted proteins | sample KBSM44metaG_FD_80423 | JGI IMG/M metagenome (GOLD analysis project Ga0105244, IMG submission 80423) | Miscanthus rhizosphere microbial communities from Kellogg Biological Station, Michigan, USA - KBS M4-4 metaG | ecosystem: Host-associated > Plants > Roots > Rhizosphere > Soil | place...
GTCGGTGCGTCGTTGTGGCAAATGGTTCAGAACGGCGGGTGGTCGCATGCATGGCGCGACAGGCAAACTGCTATGATTCGCGCCTGTGCAAGCGAGTTGAAGAACATGAATCGTCGCAAGAAAATCCAGCAGTTGCTGAAAGCTCATGCCAAAAAAGCCAGCGCCAAACTGGCCCCGCAGAGTAAGACCAAATACATCAGCAAGGCCGACCGCGTGAAGCTGGCGGCCGAAGCGGATCAGGAATCCAACAGCCAGTCCGAAGGCTGACCCGCCACGTGAGCACCATCGTGCGACGCAGAGCGTCGAGACCTGCATTCCCACGCTGGAGCGTGCGGAACGATCATCGCAACTATCGTGCGACGCTCTGCGTCGTATGCCTTTCCGGACGCTCCGCGTCCTCTTGCGACGCAGAGCGTCGAGAACTGCATTCCCACGCTGGAGCGTGCGGAACGATCATCGCAACTATCGTACGACGCTCTGCGTCGTATGCCTTTCTGGACGCTCCGCGTCCTCTTGCGACGCAGAGCGTCGAGAACTGCATCTACAGGCTGAAGCGTGAGGAACGATCAGCCCGAGTATCGTGCGGTGTAAGCGCTTCAGGCACGGCGGTTACTTGGCAAAGGAATATTCCCCGCCCTGCTCCAAAGCCTTGCGGTACGCAGGTCTGCCCTGCAGCCTTTCAACCCACGCGGTCACGTTCGGGTACGGCTGCAGCATTCCCTGAGCCTTGGCAAACTCGCCGATAAAGCTCATCTGAATGTCCGCACCACTCAGCTCATCGCCAAGCAGATACGGCGTCAGACCCAAGGCTTCGTTCAGATAGCCCAGGTAGTTGGCCAGCTCCGACTGGATACGCGGATGCAACGGCGCACCCGCGTCACCCAGGCGCCCGACGTACAGGTTGAGCATCAGCGGCAGAATCGCCGAGCCTTCAGCGAAGTGCAGCCATTGCACGTATTCGTCGTAGGTAGCGCTGGCCGGGTCCGGCTGCAGACGACCGTCGCCATGACGGCGAATCAGGTAGTCGACAATGGCACCGGACTCGATGACGACATGCGGGCCATCTTCGATGACAGGTGATTTGCCCAGCGGATGCACGGCCTTGAGCTCGGGTGGCGCAAGGTTGGTTTTCGGGTCGCGCTGATAACGTTTGATTTCGTAGGGCAGGTCGAGCTCTTCGAGCAGCCACAGAATACGCTGCGAACGTGAGTTGTTCAGGTGATGGACAGTGATCATGTGAGGCTCCGCCGGGTGAGAGTGTCTAAAAAAGACTGCGCTACTACCCCGTAGTGCCCTGAAATGATTTTACTTCGATGAACGTAACGAATTCATTCAGGTGCTTCTGTCACTCGAGGCGCCCGCCGCTTCGCCACGAAGCTCGCGCTCCACTGCCGCTTTATCAATGACCGACCAGACGCCGATGATCTTGCCGTCAGCAAAGGTATAGAACACGTTCTCGCTGAAGGTAATGCGTTGGCCACGCGCCTCCAGCCCGAGAAAACGCCCTTGCGGCGAGCAGTTGAAGAGCAGACGGGCGGCAATCTGTGGCGCTTCGACCACCAGCAGGTCGATATTGAAACGCAGGTCGGGAATGATCCTGACGTCGTTTTCCAGCATCGCCCGGTAACCGGCCAGACTGATCCGCTCGCCGTTGTAGTGCACACCGTCGTCGACGAAATTGCCCAGGTCCTGCCAGCGACGCTCGTTGAGACAGGCGATGTAGGCACGGTACTGCTCGGCCAGGTTCATGTTGCGCCCTCTTTTTCAAAAGATACCGACGCAGCCTCGTTGAAAAGGCCGCACACCTCTGCTGTCTTACTCTAGCGCTTATGAGCGGCGCAGAGAGTGAGTAATGACAGCAGCGCATGTGCCAGATAAAAACTGCTTGGAAATCAATGAACAGCATTTTTTACCAGTCAAAAAAACTGAATTTCATTGACAGCGAAAGGGGGAAACAGGGGCGTTTATGACAAGGAAAAGTTAATCGTTTCAGCAGCCTCAAGCTCAAGGCTTTCGCCAGGAAAACAATCCTGAGCAGGTTTGTAGGGAACTAGCACGGCCGACACCGCCCTAAGCGTGACATCCATGTACTGGCGCAACGCTGGTTTCAAGCCAAGGACTTCAGATTCATGTCTTCAAGTAGCACCTCAGCAGCGGCGGGTCAGCAAGGCCGGCAACGCGCTTCATCGAATCGACTCATCTTTATCTCTGTGCTTGTGGCGACCATGGGCGCACTGGCGTTCGGGTATGACACTGGCATCATCGCCGGTGCCCTGCCGTTCATGACACTGCCCGCCGATCAGGGCGGGCTGGGTCTGGATGCTTACAGCGAAGGGATGGTCACCGCGTCACTGATTGTCGGCGCCGCGTTCGGCTCGCTTGCCAGTGGTTATATCTCCGACCGCTTCGGACGCCGCCTCACCTTACGCCTGCTGTCAGTGCTCTTTATTGCGGGCGCACTGGGCACTGCTATTGCGCCGTCCATTCCGTTCATGATCGCAGCGCGCTTCCTGCTGGGTATCGCAGTGGGCGGCGGCTCTGCAACAGTGCCGGTGTTCATCGCCGAGATCGCAGGTCCGTCACGGCGTGCGCGGCTGGTCAGCCGTAACGAACTGATGATCGTCAGCGGCCAGCTGCTCGCCTATGTGCTGAGTGCGGTCATGGCGGCCTTGCTGCATACGCCGGGGATCTGGCGTTACATGTTGGCCGTCGCTATGGTGCCAGGGGTGTTGCTGCTGGTTGGTACGTTCTTCGTACCTGCGTCGCCGCGCTGGCTGGCCTCCAAAGGCCGTTTCGACGAAGCGCAGGACGTGCTGGAGCAACTGCGCCCCAGCAAACAGGACGCGCAGCGTGAAGTCGACGAGATGAAGGCGCAGGACGAAGAAGCTCGCCATCGCCCGAAAGCAAGAGAGCTGCTGCGTCAGCGCTGGGTCATCAAGTTGTTGCTGATCGGTGTAGGGCTGGGCTTCACCGCGCAGTTCACGGGGGTGAACGCGTTTATGTACTACACGCCGATCATTCTCAAGAACACCGGGATGGGCACTAACGCTGCGTTGACCGCAACGATCGGCAACGGCGTGGTATCAGTCATCGCGACCTTGCTGGGCATCTGGGCCATCGGCCGCTACGGGCGCCGGCATTTGCTGATGACCGGTCTGGTCATCGTCATTCTGATGCAGGCAGCGCTCGGTTGCGTGTTGCAGTTCATGCCGCAGAACATGACCCAGAGCTACACCGCCCTCGCCTGCATCCTGGTGTTTCTGCTGTTCATGCAGATGTGCATCTCGCCGGTTTACTGGCTGCTGATGTCAGAACTGTTCCCCATGCAGGTACGCGGCTTGCTGACCGGCACGGCGGTATCGATGCAGTGGCTGTTCAACGCATCGGTAGCGTTCACATTCCCGATTGCGGTCGATACCATCGGCAACCCGACGTTCTTCATCTTCGCCGCCATCAACATTGGCTCGTTGATTTTCGTGTTCCTGTGCCTGCCGGAAACCAAGGGCAAGTCACTGGAGCAAATCGAAAAACATTTGAAGAAAGAGCTGTAATGGGCGCCTGTCCACTGAACCTCAACTAAAGGAATAGCGATGCCCACGACCGAGCCAGCCACCGTGACCTTCACCAGTGCCATCCCGATCCTGCGGATATTCGATGAACGCAAGGCGCGTGAGTTTTACATCGACTTTCTCGGTTTCAGCATTGAATTCGAGCACCGCTTCGAAGCGGATCTGCCGTTGTATCTGGGCATCAGCCGTAATGGGCTGAACCTGCACCTTTCCGAACATCACGGTGATGCCTGTCCAGGTGCGGCGGTGTTCATCCCGACGCAGAACATCGAGCAATTGCGCGATGAACTGATCGGCAAGCAGTATGGCTACGCCCGCCCGGACATCGTTCAGCAAGGCTGGGGAAAGACACTGGAAGTCTGCGACCCGTTCGGTAACCGGCTCAGGTTCTGCGAGAGCTGAGAACCCTGCATTGATGTCAGCCGCGCGGCGCTACATTCGCCCTGCGGCTGACATGACCTATCTTTGTGCACGCAGACACATTCAAGCGCAAACATGACGCATGACTGCAGCGCAACGCCCCGCCAATAGCCAGTAACCCCACCGTAAATCGTCCTCCGGCTGACCTTGGCCCGTAACGTGCAAACGCGTCAGCTCATCTTGTATACATGAATGAACACCACCATGACCGCACTCGATATCCCTGAACTTCAGTCGGCGCTCCGCTCGGGCGAAACCACGCTGACGACACTGGTGCAGAACCTGACCGCGCACATTGATGCGGATGACCGGGCAGAGGTCTGGATTCATCGCGTCCCGCTGGCACAGCTTGTCGAGCGGGCACAGGCGCTGGAGAGTATCGCCGAACAACTGGGCGATGCGCTGTATGACCGGTTGCCGCTGTTCGGCGTGCCCTTTGCGGTCAAGGACAATTTCGACGTAGCGCAGATGCCCACCACGGCTGCCTGCCCGGCGTACGCCCACGTGCCCGAGGACAATGCTCACGTTGTGCAACTGCTGCTCGACAGCGGCGCGATCCTGATGGGCAAGACCAATCTCGATCAATTCGCCACTGGCCTGGTGGGCGTCCGTTCGCCCTACGGCGCGGTGCGCAATGCGCATGATCCGGCCTACGTCAGCGGCGGTTCGAGTTCCGGCTCGGCAGTGGCGGTAGCGCGTGGCTACGTCAGTTTTGCACTGGGCACGGACACCGCAGGTTCAGGCCGCGTGCCAGCCGGCTTCAACGGCATCGTCGGCCTCAAGCCCAGCCTTGGTCTGTTCAGCAGCCGCGGGGTCGTACCTGCCTGCCGCACGCTGGACTGCCCATCCATCTTTGCCAACGATGTGATGCAAGCCTGGCACGTGGCGCAGGTCATTGCAGCTTACGACCCGCTGGATGCGTCCAGTGCGACCGTGCAGGCATTGCCGGTACAGCGCAGGGTTCGGCGTGTCGCCGTCGCGCGGCACTGCGAGTTTTTCGGTGACGAGCAGGCAAAGGCGGCTTACCTCAAAACGCTGGAAGCCCTGCAAAACGACCCGCTGGTGACGGTCAGCGCTATCGAGTTCGACGTGTTCGCCGAGGCGGCTGCCCTGCTGTACCAGGGCCCGTGGGTGGCGGAACGCCGCGCTGCCATCGGCGAATTCTTCGCCAGCAACGCGGCCGACATTCATCCCGTGGTGCGCGGCATTGTGCAGAGCGCGGATTCATTCGACGCCGTGGACACGTTCAACGCCCGCTATCGCCTGGCAGAACTGACCCGCGCTGCGCAGCAGTTGCTGACCGACATCGACGTGCTGGTGGTGCCGACCGCGCCGTGCATGCCGACCATCGAAGCGGTGCTCGGCAATCCGGTCGAGCTCAACTCACAGCTTGGCTATTACACCAACTTCGTCAACCTGATGAACATGTGCGCCATCGCCATCCCGGCAGATCGCCGCGCGGACGGACTGCCTGCGGGCATCACGCTGATTGGCCCGGCCGGTGCCGATCAGCGCCTGGCGGAGATCGCCGCTGCCTGGCAGCCGCTGTTCGGCCAGGCTGACCAGCGTGACGCCGTGGCGATGGCTCCCCTGCCCTATAACAGCCCGACCGTGCAGGTTGCAGTGGTCGGTGCACACCTCGTTGGCCAGCCACTCAACTGGCAATTGCTCGAAGGTGGCGCGCGCCTGCTGCGTACCACAACCACCAGCGCGGATTACCGCCTGTATGCGCTGGCAGCAACGACACCGCCGAAACCGGGACTGGTGCGCGTCGCTGAACAGGGCGCGAGCATCGAGATAGAAGTCTGGGGAATGCCGCTGAGCCAGTTCGGCGCCTTCGTCGCGGCCATTCCCGCACCACTGGGCATCGGCTCGCTGCAATTGGCCGACGGCCAGTGGGTCAAGGGTTTCATCTGTGAGCCTGGCGGCCTTGAAGGCGCGTTGGACATCACCGATTACAAAGGCTGGCGCGCCTACCGCGCCGCGCACACATCTTCCATCGCTCAATGACCCGAGGTAGCACACATGTCGAATGTTGATCGTCGCAGTTTCATCAAGTTGGCGGGCATTATCGGCCTGAGCGCAGCGCTGCCTTTTGGTCGCGCCTATTCAGCCGATGCGCCGTTGGTAGTGGGTTTTATCTACGTCGGCGCTCGCGACGACTTTGGTTACAACCAGGCCCACGCTCAGGCAGCGGCCATCATCAAGACGCTGCCCAACGTCAAAGTGATCGAGGAAGAAAACGTTCCGGAAACCGTGGCCGTACAGAAGACCATGGAAGCCATGATCCGTCAGGACGGCGCCACGTTGATTTTCCCGACCTCGTTCGGCTACTTCGAACCGCACGTGGTCAAGGTCGCCAAAAAGTACCCGGACGTCCGTTTCGCGCACTGCGGCGGTCTCTGGCAGAAAGGTCGCGACCCAATGAACGCGGGTAGCTTTTTCGGGTACATCGACGAAGCGCAATACCTCAACGGCGTGATCGCCGGGCACATGAGCAAGAGCAAAAAGCTCGGTTTCGTCGCCGCCAAACCTGTGCCGCAAGTGCTGCGCAACCTGAACGCGTTCGCCATGGGAGCCCGCTCGGTCGACCCGAGCATCGTCACCACGGTGATCTTCACCGGTGACTGGTCGCTGCCGGTCAAGGAAGCAGAAGCTGCCAACGGCCTGATCGACCAGGGTTGTGACGTGCTGACCTGCCATGTCGACGGGCCCAAGGTGATTGTCGAGACAGCTGAAAAACGCGGTGTGATGACCTGTGGCTACCACGCCAGCCAGGCTGCGCTGGCGCCCAAGGGCTACCTGACCGGTGCCGAATGGAACTGGGAGACGCCTTATCGTGCTCACGTCGCGGCAGTCCAGAGCGGCGCGCCGATGATCAACTTCCTGCGCGGCGGGCTGAAGGAAGGCTTCGTCAAAACGTCCGCCTACGGGCCTGCGGTAACAGCCGACGCCAAACAGAAAGCGGATGCCATCAAGGCGCAGATGATGGCCGGTCAGTTCGTGATTTTCAAAGGCCCGCTCAAGGACAACAAGGGCAACGTGGTGATTGCCGATGGTGTTGCACAAGGCCAGACCGACATTGCGCTGGAGAGCATGAATTACCTGGTCGAAGGCGTGCTTGGCCAGATCTGAGGAACGTTCATGAGTTCATCGATAAGTCTGCGCCGCCTGGCCAGCGCGCTGTTGCCAGGGTTGCCTACAGTGCTGGCGGTGTTTTCCTCGTGCGTGCTGTTCGGGCTGTTTCTGGCGGTTCAGGGCAAGCCTGCCTGGCAGGCGCTGCACTTGGTCGGCGAAGGCGCGTTCGGCTCGTGGTTCGCCTTGGAAAACACCTTGCAACGCGCCGCGCCGCTAATGCTGACCGCGCTGTGCGTCGCCCTGCCCGCGCGAGCCGGGCTGATCATCATCGGCGGAGAAGGTGCGCTGGTACTGGGCGGCCTGGCTGCCGCAGTGACACCCTTGTGGCTCAGCCATCTGCCAGCCGGTTTGATGCTTGCCTGCATGGCCGTCGCGGCAATGACCGTGGGCGCACTGTGGATCGGTCTGAGTGGCTGGATGCGCCAGCGTCGCGGGGTCAATGAAACGATCAGCAGCCTGCTGCTTTCGTACATCGCCCTGGCACTGTTCCGGCAGTTGGTTGAAGGCCCGCTGCGCGACCCGGCAAGCCTGAACAAGCCTTCGACGCCGCCGCTGGACGATGCCTACATGATCGGCACGATCAGCGACAGTTTCGAGGTGCACTGGGGACTGGTGGCGGGCGTCGTCGCCTGCCTGCTGGCGTATGTGCTGGTGCGCCACAGCGTCAAGGGGTTTGCCCTCGCCGTGGTCGGCGGCAACGTGCGTACCGCGCTGATGATCGGCTTGCCCGTGGACCGGCTGATCATGCTCAGTTGCCTGCTGGGCGGTGCGGCGGCGGGTCTGGCCGGCATGTTCGAGGTCACCGCAGTGCAAGGCAGCGCCAACGCCGCGCTGATCGCAGGCTATGGCACCAGCGGCATCCTCGTGGCTTTCGCCGCTCGCCATCATCCGCTGGCAATTATCGTCTGCGCCATCCTGCTTGGCGGGCTGGAGGCCAGTGGCGGACTGCTGCAACGACGACTCGGTCTGCCGGACGCCACCACGCTGATTCTTGAAGGTCTGCTGTTCACCAATCTGCTGCTCTGGGAAGCCCTGGGTGGGCGTATCGCCGCCTGGAAGATCAGGCTGACGGCGTCGCCCGCGTCACTCGACAAGGGAGCACTGCAACATGGCTGATATCGACCTGACTACCTTTCTCCTCGCCCTGCTGGCCGGCGCTATCCGCGTCGGCACACCTTTTCTGTTCGTCAGCCTGGGCGAATGCCTGACCGAGAAGAGCGGCCGGATCAACCTGGGGCTGGAGGGCATTCTGGTGGCTGGCGCCATGTCCGGATATGCCGTCGCGTGCCTGAGCGGATCGGCGTGGCTGGGGGTGGGCGCGGCTGCAGGGGTCGGCATTCTGCTGGGCCTGCTGCATGGGCTGGCGTGCTCGTTGCCAAGGGTCAACGACATCGCGTTCGGCATCGCGCTGATTCTGCTCGGCACCGGCCTGGCGTTCTTTCTCGGCAAAGCCTTTATCCAGCCACAGGCGCCCATGCTGCCTTCACTGGCGCTGGGAGCCTGGAGCAGCGAAGAACGCGTGCGCTCGGCGCTGAACATCAATGTGCTGTTCTTCGTCGGTGCAGCCCTGGCGTTCGTTCTGCACTGGGGGCTGCGCACCACGCGCTGGGGGCTGATGCTGCGTCTGGTCGGCGACCACGCTGAAACCGCTCAGGCGCTGGGCTATCGACCGCTCAAGGTACGCATTGTGGCCACTGCGGTGGGTGGTGGGCTGGCCGGTATCGGCGGTGCCTATCTGTCGCTCTACTACCCAGGCAGCTGGAACGAAGGGCTGTCCAGCGGTCAGGGACTGATGGCCGTGGCGCTGGTGATATTTGCCCGCTGGCGCCCGTTGGCGTGTCTGTGGGCGTCGTTGCTGTTCGGCGCTGCCGGTGCCATCGGCCCGGCCCTGCAAGCGGTCGGTATCAGCACCGGCTACTACCTGTTTGCCGCAGCACCTTATGCGCTGACGCTGGTGGTGATGTACGCCACCTGCCGCCGTGGTCGCACTCTGAATGGCGCGCCGGGCGAACTCAGCCTGACGCGATGAACTGATCTTTTCGAGGAGACATTGCATGGCCAGTGGTCTTGGTGGTTTGAACAAGTCGCCCAAGGGCGTGGTGATCGGCCTAGCGCAACTGGCGCTGCCCGATCCGCATACGCGCGAGGCGCTGTGGGCGCAGACGCAGAAAGTGGTCGGCATGGTTGCCAAAGCGCGACGCAGCAACCCGGGCATGGACCTGATCGTATTTCCCGAATACTCGCTGCACGGCCTGTCGATGAGCACGGCGCCGGAGATCATGTGCAGCCTCGACGGCCCGGAAGTCCTTGCGCTGCGCGAGGCGTGCAAGAAGCACCGGATATGGGGCTGCTTCTCGATCATGGAAGCCAACCCGCACGGCAACCCGTTCAACAGCGGCCTGATCGTCGATGACCTCGGGGACATCCGCCTGTACTACCGCAAGCTGCACCCGTGGGTGCCGGTCGAACCGTGGGAGCCGGGCGATCTGGGTATTCCGGTCTGCGACGGACCGCGCGGCAGCAAGCTGGCGCTGATCATCTGCCACGACGGCATGTTCCCGGAAATGGCCCGCGAGTGCGCCTACAAGGGCGCCGACATCATGCTGCGCACCGCGGGTTACACCGCACCGATCCGCCACTCGTGGAAGATCACCAATCAGAGCAACGCCTTCACCAACCTGATGCAGACCGCAAGCGTCTGCATGTGCGGCTCCGACGGCACGTTCGACTCCATGGGCGAAGCGATGTTTGTCGACTTCGACGGTACGATCATGGCTGAAGGGGGTGGCCGGGCCGACGAAATCGTCTGCTGCGAACTGCGCCCCGACCTGGTCCGCGAAGCCCGTGTGCACTGGGGCGTGGAGAACAACATCTATCAATTCGGGCATCGCGGCTATGTGGCGGTCAAGGGCGGCGCACGCGACTGCCCCTACACCTACATGCACGACCTGAGCGCAGGCCAGTACCGTCTGCCGTGGGAAAACGATGTCGTGCATACCGATGGCAGCTCGTGCGGGTTTGCGGCCCCCGAGCGCGACTTCAAACCTACCCCCAGCAGTTGGGAGGAGTAATGCCATGAGCGAACGTCATATTGCATCGGCGCCCTACCCCTGGCCCTGGAACGGCCAATTGCATGCGCACAACACAGCCTTGATCGTGATCGACATGCAGACCGATTTCTGCGGCGTCGGCGGCTACGTGGACAGCATGGGTTACGACCTGGCACTGACCCGTGCGCCCATCGAGCCGATCAAGGCGTTGCTCGCCGCGATGCGCCCGCTGGGCTTCACCATCATCCATACCCGCGAAGGCCATCGCCCAGACCTCAGCGACTTGCCCGCCAACAAACGCTGGCGTTCGCAGCGCATCGGCGCGGGAATCGGCGACCCAGGTCCGTGCGGCAAGATTCTGGTACGTGGCGAGCCGGGCTGGGAAATCATCGACGAGCTGGCACCGCTGCCCGGCGAAATCGTGCTCGACAAGCCCGGCAAAGGCTCCTTTTGCGCCACCGATCTGGAACTGATTCTGCGCACTCGCGGCATCGACAATCTGATCCTGACCGGCATCACCACCGACGTCTGCGTGCACACCACCATGCGCGAAGCCAATGACCGTGGCTTCGAGTGCCTGCTGCTGGAAGACTGCTGCGGGGCGACCGACCCTGGCAATCATGCGGCGGCCCTGAGCATGGTCAAAATGCAGGGTGGCGTGTTCGGCGCAGTCGGCCATTCCTCAATGCTTCGCGACCTGTTGGGAGCATGAACATGCGCGCCACGAGCCTTGAGACGATTGGTGCCAGCAAGCATTTCGGAGCGTTTCGCGCACTCGACGAGGTGTCCTTCAAGGTCCGCGCCGGCACCGTCCACGCCCTGCTCGGCGAGAACGGCGCCGGCAAGAGTACGCTGGTCAAAGGCATCATCGGCTACAGCCCGCTGCAGTCGGGCAGCATTCTGATCGACAACCGCGAACACGAGATTCGCACCCCGCGCGACTCTCATCAGTTGCAGATCGGCATGGTGTATCAGCACTTCACCGTCGCGCCGGGCCTGAGCGTGGCGGAAAACCTGGTGCTGTCGCGTGGCGATCTGCCGTGGCGTATCGACTGGGCCTGCGAGCACCAGCGTCTGGAAGCGTTCATGGCAAAAATGCCTTTTCGGCTGGACATCCATCGTCCGGTCAGCAGCCTGGCGGCCGGCGAAAAGCAGAAACTGGAAATCCTCAAACAGCTGTATCTGGAGCGTCGACTGGTCATTCTCGACGAACCCACCTCGGTGCTCACGCCGCAGGAAGCCGACGAAGTGCTGGGGCTGATGCAGGCGATGGCGCATCGTGGCGAACTGACCGTCTTGATGATCACGCACAAATTTCGCGAAGTCAGCACCTACGCCGATGACGTCACCGTTTTGCGCAAAGGCCGCTGGGTGGGCAGTGCAGCAGTGGCTGACACCACCACACAACAGATGGCAGCGTGGATGATGGGCAACGCACAGGTGCGCGGAGTGAGCACCGAGCGCCCAGCGATGGCGGCTCGCCCGCCGCAGTTGCAGGTGACAGGCCTGGAGGTGCCTGGCGACAAAGGCACGCTGGCGGTGAAAAACCTGTCTCTGGCCGTTCACCCGGGTGAGATCGTCGGGGTTGCAGGTATCTCCGGCAACGGTCAGCGCGAACTGACCGAAGCGCTGCTCGGCCAGCGAGCCTTCAGCGCCGGGCAGATAGCGGTCGACGGTCAGCCTTACCACGCGCGGCGTGAACAGATGCAACGCCTGCGCGTGTTCAGCCTGCCCGAAGAGCCCCTGCGCAACGCCTGCATCGGCACGTTCAGCGTGGCTGACAACCTGGCCCTGCGCAATTTCGACCAGCCGCCGCTCTGCCGTCAGGGCTGGCGCCTGGATCGTCGCGCCGCAGGTGTGCAAGCACGCAGCCTGATTGAGCAGTTTCAGGTATCGCCCAACGATCCGAACCGGCCCATCGGCACTTTGTCAGGGGGCAACGTGCAGCGCGCTGTACTGGCCCGAGAGCTGACCCACGACGTCGCGGTACTGATCGTCGCCAACCCGGTATTCGGTCTGGACTTCGCCAGTGTCGCGCTCATTCACCAGCGCCTGATCGACGCTCGCAACAGCAGCACAGCGGTCCTGCTGCTCAGTGAGGACCTCGACGAACTGCTGAGCCTGGCAGACCGCATCGTGGTTATCCACGACGGCGAGCTGGTGTTTGAAACCAGTGCAGCGGACGCTGACCGTACCGAGCTGGGCCGACACATGGCCGGTGCCGAGCATCTCGCGGGGCAACCGGCATGATCAAGGTCAATGCGCGCCCTGACAGCTTCGCCTTCGACACGTCCCGGACCGCTGTGGTGATCATCGACATGCAGCGCGATTTTCTCGAACCCGGCGGCTTTGGTGCCGCACTGGGCAACGACGTCGCACCGTTGCAAGCCATCGTACCGTCCGTGCAACGCCTGCTGACGCTGGCCCGCGATGAAGGCATTGCAGTGATCCATACCCGCGAATCACACCGCCCGGACCTTGCCGATTGCCCGCAAGCCAAACGTGACCATGGCTCACCGGGCCTGCGCATCGGCGATCCTGGTCCGATGGGACGCATCCTGATTCGCGGCGAACCCGGCAATCAGATTATCGACACCCTGGCGCCGCTCGATGGCGAGTGGGTCATCGACAAACCCGGCAAAGGCATGTTCTTCGCCACGGATCTGCAGCCGCGGCTGACCGACGCCGGGATCACCCATTTGATCTTTGCAGGCGTCACCACCGAAGTCTGCGTGCAGACCAGCATGCGTGAAGCCAATGACCGGGGTTATCGCTGCCTGCTGATCGAGGACGCGACCGAAAGCTACTTCCCCGCATTCAAACGGGCCACGCTGGAGATGATCACCGCACAAGGCGGGATTGTTGGTCGCGTCGCCTCACTGACGGACCTGGAGCAGGCGCTGCAGACAAGGAGTACACATTGATGGACATCAACCTCCCTCACGTGGTCGCTGAAGTGACCCACGCCTTTCACGACTACGAACGCGCCCTGCTGGCCAATGAACTGACCACGCTGGATGCATATTTCTGGGATTCCGAACAGACCGTCCGCTACGGCGTCGCGGAGAACCTGCATGGCGCCGACACGATTGCGCGCTATCGGCGCCAGTGCCAGCCGGTCGGACCGGGCCGCATGCTGCTGCGTACCGTGGTGAGCACCTTCGGTGAAGACTTCGCCACGGTCAGTACCGAGTTTCACGATGGCGTCACCCAGCGCCTAGGTCGGCAGATGCAGACCTGGGCGCGACTGGAGGGCGGCTGGAAAGTCGTTGCTGCACATGTCAGCATTGACCTGAGCAGCCTGGAGCCACGCCCTTGAATTCCCCGAACACCACCAACGCGCTGGCAGAAGACGTCTATCGGCGGCTCAAGCAGGAGATTTTCGACTTCTATCTGCTGCCTTATGACCGGTTCACCGAAACCCAACTGGCCGACCGTTATCAGGTCTCGCGAACACCGGTGCGTGACGCACTCTACCGCCTCCAGCGCGAAGGCTACCTGGACGTCGAGTTCCGACGTGGCTGGTCAGTCAAGCCTCTGGATTTCAACCAGATCGACCAACTCTACGATCTGCGCATCGTGCTGGAGTGCGCGGCGGTCGAGCGCATTTGTGCATCCGCCGAGGTGCATCCGGAACTCACTATTCTGCGCCAGCACTGGTTGGTCGATCGCGACCGCTGGAAGATAGACATGCAAGTGGTCGCCGACCTCGATGAGCAGTTTCACACCCAACTGGTGGCGGCGTCAGGCAACCTGGAAATGGCCCGCATCCATCAGGAAGTGACCGAGCGCATCCGTATTGTGCGCCGCCTGGACTTCTTCAAAAGCGCCCGTATCGAACATACCTACCTCGAACACGCCGCGATCCTCAATGCCCTTCAGGCGCGCAAACGCGACGAAGCATTATTGCTGCTGCGCTCCCATGTAGAGATCAGCAAACTGGAAGTACGCAAACTGACGATTTCCATGCTCAGTGATGCACGACGGCGGTATGAGGCGTGAGGTTTCATGCCCACTTTCAAGGCAGACAAACCATTGCGTGAGCGCAAATCATCGCGCCTGTTAATCGTCAGTCCGTCGATGAGGGTACTGCTGTTCAGATTTCAGCACACAACCGGGGCGTTGGCCGGCGACAATTATTGGGCAACGCCTGGAGGGGGCGTAGAGGACGGCGAAACTTTCGAGGCCGCCGCCCTGCGTGAACTGCGCGAAGAAACCGGCATCAGGGTCAATACGGTTGCCGGGCATGTTGCCAATAGACGTTTTCCGATGCTCCTCCCTGATGGTGAAACCGTACTCGCCGTTGAGCGGTATTACGTTGTGCACACAGAGCGTCAGATAGTCTCTCGATCAGAATGGACGCTGCAGGAAACTCAGGTCATGACAGAGCATCATTGGTGGTCCGCCAATGAACTGAACTCGACAATGGAAATCATCAAGCCCGATAACCTAGTGAGAGTACTCGAGAAAGCGGGTGTCTTTAAAACTCAGCGCTAGCAGCATCGTAATGCCACAACGGGTATGACTGCGAACGACTCCCTCAACTTCTCTGCACGGGCCATTCATATAAACAAGCCAACTTCGACTATCTGCCTTGCACTATCTCTCGGCAGTAGGGCTAGCACTCCATCCGGACATCCACTCTTCCATGCAACCTTTTGAAACCCGCCCTGTCGTAAACATTAGTGCGTAATAGCACTTAGGCATCAGCAAGAACTCACTGTATTAAACATGAGCCGTAACAGTAGGTGCGATCCGCAGCTGACTGAGGGGTACGTTATGCAGTAGGTCACTCGTCGCTTCGACCAAACGTCTTTTAGCAACATCAAGTCTGTACGTGGTGCTGGCTGAAAAAAATCAGCTGAACCCGTCAGACGATCTCTTAGCGCAGCTGGAAGAGGTCTACGGAACGCGTCCACGGCTTATGCGCTGCCGAACAGGATCCGGACTATACATGCATGCCATTCAGGAATAGCGATCGATGAACCCTCAGGGCTATGAGCACGACCACGTCATACCAAAGAATATTGAAGATGTTGCCAAGGTATTGCAGGCCGCTGCTCACTCCGCCTCGTGCAACGCCGCTTTGCTGATGGTATCCAGCGCTACAGGCTGGGAGCAGTTGGTCAGCGTTGGTCAAAGCCAGACCAAGGCGGACGAAGCATGGTTAAGGATGATCTCATCGTATGGAGACGTGGTGCTGGTCGGTCAGGACAGCCCGGCGAAGGCAATCGAAGCGAATGGCTCAGGGCCTACCCTGATCTACGTCGCGATTCGTGGCTTCAGGCATGAGTTGCTGGGCGCGATGTTGTTGAGCAACAGCGATGACGCAACAGTGCTGAGCGCAGCGCAACGTTATGCGCTGCAGGCCCAGGCTGTTCATATTCGTACTTACCTGCAACCGGGACGTGATCCCGAAGCCAATAACCCGCTGGTCACCTCGTTCGAACGCCTGCGCTTGCTTGAATCGGTTGTCATCAACGCCAATGACGCGATTCTTATCACCGAAGCGGAACCCATCGATCTGCCCGGCCCGCGTATCGTCTATTGCAACCCTGCGTTTCTGGCAATAACCGGTTTCACGGAAGACGAAGTCATAGGTCGCACGCCACGGATTCTGCAGTGTGAGGACACCAGTCGGGCAACGCTGGACGTTATTCGCGAGGCTCTCAGTCACTGGCGACCGGTTGAAGTCGAACTGCTCAACACCCGCAAGGATGGCAGCCAGTTCTGGGTCGAGCTGAGCATTGTGCCGGTAGCCAACGAAAAGGGCTGGTTCACTCATTGGGTATCCGTGCAGCGCGATATCACCGAGCGCAAGGAGTCCCAGCAACTGGCTCAGCGAGCTCGGCTGGAGTGGGAGGAAAAGCTTGCGTTACAGAGCCGGCTGGAGGAACGCGAGCGTATTTCCGAAGAGCTGACCTATATCGCTTTTCACGATGAGCTGACCTCACTGTTCAACCGCGCTTACCTGATGAACGAATTGACCACGGCCTTTGTAACCCGTGACTCTCGTTACGAACGGGCAACGGTACTCTTTCTGGACCTGGACGGCTTCAAGGTGGTCAACGACAGCATGGGGCACCTGGCCGGTGACAAGTTGCTCAAGGCGGTCGCGAACCGATTGCAGACCTGCGTTCGCTCGAATGACGTTTTGGCGCGAATCGGCGGCGACGAATTTGCAATTCTGCTGATGGGCAAGGATCAGCCGGAGACTGCCGTAAAAATGGCTGAACGTATCGTCAGTCAATTGCACACGGCAATACAGATCGAAGGCCAGGACATTTTCATCTCGTGCAGCATCGGCATTGTCACCGCAGGTGAAAGCCATACCAAGCCCGAAGAGTTGCTGCGTGACGCCGATGTCGCCATGTATTCCGCAAAAAAACAGGGCAGAGGACGCTGGAACATCTTCAACGCCTCGATGCGCGAGGCGGCCATCGACACGCTGGTGATTCAGAATGCATTGCGCCAGGCACTGGAAAACAAGGATTTCCTGGTTTTTTATCAGCCGATCTACAGCGGCGACTGTGAGCATCTGGTGGGAGCCGAAGCCCTGGTCAGATGGAACCACGCCACCATGGGCATCATTTCCCCCGATGCGTTTATCCCGATTGCCGAAGACCTCGGGATCATTCATGAGTTGGGGGCCTGGGTGATGCATCAGGCCTGTAGCGAAGTGCAGGCCTGGCGCAAGCAGTTCCCTCACCTGGACCTGAGGCTCAATGTCAATGTGTCCGGAAAAGAGTTGAGCCATCCCGGGTTCGTCGATCAGGTGACACGGATCATCGCCTCCACCGGCCTGCCTGCGGGCCAGCTGCAGATCGAGGTCACCGAATCGGTGTTTCTCTATCAGCCTGACGCGATCGCGGAGATTCTCCGGCAGATCAGGCAGCTCGGCGTGAGAGTAGCGCTGGATGACTTCGGTACGGGTTACAGCTCGCTCGGCTACATCGACCGTTACCCGATCGATGCCGTAAAGATCGATCGCTCCTTCGTGTCCCGAATGATGACGTATGAGCGCAGCGAAGCCATTGTCAGCAGCATCCTGTCGCTGGGCCGAGCACTGGATCTGGATATCACGGCGGAAGGTGTGGAGACAGCGGAACAATACAACCTGCTGCGCAAAATGGGCTGCCCTTACTTTCAGGGTTATCTGTTGAACAGGCCGATGCGCTCAGAGGCACTGTTGCATATCATCAAGTCCGCAGCCGAATGCACTGCCTGATTTACGCCGACGTTGATGGGCCGGAATGATTCCCGGCCCTCCCGCAGGGCTTCACGTCAGCCAATGCCACAGCAGCAATGTCCCGATCAGCCCGACCACCGAAACGATGGTCTGCAACACCGACCAGACCCAAATGGTTTGCTTGAGTTGCAGGCCGAAGTATTCGCGGACCATCCAGAAGCCTGCATCGTTGACGTGGCAGAAGAACACCGAACCGGCACCGATCACCAGCGCCACCAGTGAGGCCTGCACCGGCGCAAGCCCGGCCATCATCGGCGCGAGTATGCCTGCGGTCGTGGTGGTCGCCACGGTCGCGGAACCAGTGGCCTGACGCAGTGCCACGGCAATCAGCCAGGCGAGCAGCAGATAAGGCATGTGCGCACCTTCCGCCACTTTGCTGATGGTCTGGCTGACTCCCGCATCCAGCAACGTCTGCTTGAGGCCGCCACCCGCGCCGATGGTCAGCAACAGTACCGCGATGGGCGCGAGGCTTTTGCGCAATGTACCGCCGACGTGTTCACGGGAAAGCCCGTTGGCCCAGCCCAGACAAACCGTAGCCGCCAGCACCGCGATACCCAGCGCTACCAGCGGCTCACCGAGAAACTTCAAGGTCAGCGCGATGTTGCTTTCAGGCTCCAGGGCGATCTTGGCAAAGGTGCTGCCGAGCATGAGGATCACCGGCAAAAGGATGATCAGCAGCGAGATGCCGAACCCTGGCTGGCGACTGGTTTCAGGCTTGGCACTGAACAATTCACCGAGCTCGGCTGGCTCTGCAACGTGCATGCGTCCGGACAGCCAGTTGCCGTACAAGGGACCAGCGAGAATCACCGCCGGCACGGCAATGCACAACCCCAACAGCATGGTCAGCCCCAGGTCGGCATGCAACGCGCTGACCGCAATCAACGGGCCGGGATGCGGGGGCATCAAGGCGTGCAAGGTGGTCATACCCGCCAGTGCCGGAATCGCGATTTTCAGCAGCGGCTGACCGGACTGACGCGCCATGACGAAGATGATCGGCACCATCAGCACCAGACCGACTTCAAAGAACAGCGGCAAGCCGATGACCATCGCCACCAGCGCCATTATCCAGGGCAGCATGCGGCCCTTGCCCAGCCTGAGCAAGGTGGAGGCAATACGATCCGCCGCCCCCGACTCGGCCATCAACGCGCCAAGCATTGCCCCCAGCGCGATGATGATTCCAGCCTCGCCAAGGATGCTGCCTGCGCCTTTACTAAAGGCTTTTGCGACAGCCTCGGCTGGCAAACCCGCGCCGATACCGGCGATGAACGTGCCGACGAGAATGGAGAGAAAAGGTGGCAACCGGGTAGCGCTGATCAGCACGATGATCGTGGCAATGGCAATCAGGCAGCAGATAATCAGACGGGTGTCGTGAAACACCCAGGCAGCAGACGACAAATCCAACGCAGACCTCCTGGCATTCGTTTTTTCAGGACGCATTTCAGCGCGCACCCCGAGAGAGTCAGAAACAATTAGTTTCAATTGACCGAACGATACCGGAGTGCGACATCGCGTCGCAGTTAATATTTGCCAAACCGCTCAGATACTTGGGCGCTGCACGGGGAGTCAGGCGCGCGTTTTTTCCTGGAGGTATAGTGCCCGTGCAACCAGTGCTCGGTGCCTGCGGTCCAACTCACTGCACCCATTGTCCAACCGGCATTGCGTCACACATTATCTGATCAGAGCCGCGATCAATTAACGGATCACTCGACAGGAAATCAGATGACCTCATCCAGTCAGCGTCTTGCCTTGCTTGAAGCAGTTGTCGAACAGTCATTCAATGCCGTATTGATCACCGACGCCAATCTGGCCAATGGCGGCCCCTTCATTGTGTACGTCAATCCGGCATTCTGCTCCATGACCGGCTACACGGCCGAGGCATTGATCGGTGCTTCGCCACGGATCCTGCAAGGCCCGGACACCGATCCTCAAGTGATCGAGCGGATGCGCGAATGCCTGAGTGAAAGCCTTTTTTTCGAAGGGTCGACAGTCAATTACCGCGCGGACGGAAGTCCTTACATCGTCGAATGGAAAATTTCTCCCGTGCGCGACGATGCAGGTTCGGTGTGCAACTTTGTCTCTGTGCAGCAGAACATCAGCCCGCGCATCCGGGCCGAGCGTGAGCAACACCTGCTGGCGCAGGCACTGAACGCTGCGCTTGATCCGATTATCATCACCGACTGCAATTCCACCATCGTGTTTGCCAATGAGGCTTTTCAGCAGATCACTGGCTACAGCAGCAGCGAAATCCTCGGCGAAAACCCGCGGATACTGAGCTCTGGAAAACACGATGAGGCGTTCTATGCGCAATTCAAGGAAGCGCTGAAGAGTGGCGCCCCGCTTCGCACGACCTTCATCAACAAGCGCAAGGATGGCTCGCTGTTCTATGCGGAACACAGCATTTCTCCGCTGTGTAACCTGGAGGGCGCAATCACCCACTACGTCAGCATCAGCCAGGATGTGACCACACGCCTGGGCCGTGAACAAAAGTTGCTGGAGATTGCTCACAGCGATCCGCTGACCGGGCTGGATAACCGACGCTCAGCCGAGCATACGCTTGAGCGACAGATACCTGCGGTGAGTATGTCGGGCAAGCCGTTCAGTCTGATCATCTGCGATATCGATCATTTCAAGGCGGTCAATGACAAGTACGGCCATCCTGCCGGTGACAGCGTAATCACCAGCGTTGCGGCCATCCTCAAACAGCGTATCCGCCTGTTGGACGTCGCCGCTCGATGGGGAGGAGAAGAGTTTCTGATCCTGGTGCCCGACAGCTCGTTGAAACAGGCGGCCGAACTCGCGGAGCGCATTCGCAAGAGCGTTGAAAGCCTGGTGATTCCGGAAACAGGGTCGGTGACCATTTCTCTGGGCGTTGCAGAATTGAGCGCCGGGGAAACGGCCGCCAGCCTCATTCAGCGCGCAGACCAGGCGCTCTATCAGGCCAAGCGCCTGGGCCGCAACCGTGTGGAATGCGCTTAGGCAAGGACCCGGCTTTCTTCGTCATCCGCGTCGTTCGCCCACGCATCGGAGTGAACACCGCTCATCGAAACCGGGCCTGTCATTACAACAGGCCCGGACATCGTGTCAGAGCTTCGGCAACTGTCCGATACGCCCCATCATCTCGGTGACGATCTGCAGATCCAGCAAGAACTGTCCGGTGGTCTTGAACTCGTTATCCGTATGGCCGGTGTATTTGACTTCGGGTCTTGCCAGACCGAACTGCACACCGTTGGGTAATGAATGGACCGACGTAGCGCCAGCCGACGTGCCAAAGGTGTGCTCCATGCCGAGATTTTCACTGGCAACAGCCAGCAGCGCCTTGACCCACTCACCCTCGGGATTGCGATACATCGGCTCGGCGATGGAATAGTCAAACACTGGCTTGATAGAAGTTTTTGTACTCCAGGCCGCGAGCTTTTCAGCGATTTCGGATTTAAGGACCTGCGGGGACTTGCCCTTCGGCACACGCAGATTGACCGCCAGTTTGAACGCCTTTTCATCCATTGCTACGTAAGTCAGGGATGCGGTCAGAGGCCCCATGAAGTCGTCGGAGAACCCGACGCCCAACTTGCTGCCCAGATAATCGAGCCCCCAGTTGTCAGCGGCATAGCGGGCAGCGTCGGTGATCTGGTTCTGTTTGAGCGCAACCTTGCCCCGCAGACTGTTGATGAAGTCCAGCATCCTCGCGACCGGGTTGACGCCGGACTGGGGTGCCGACGAGTGTGCGGATACACCGGTGACCGTCAGCTTGACGTCCTTGCCGTCGACGCGGGCATCGACCTCGAAGTCGCCGCCATTACTTTTCACGTACTCGGCACCGGCCTGTTGCAGGCTGGCAGCCAGCTCGGCAGGCTTGTCGGTCACCAGAGTGGCCACCGACTTCGATGGAATCTGATTGGTGGCCATGCCCCCGGTCATTGAAACGATCTCGGCGCCCTCGCCCTCGGCCTGGCGTCGAGCAAAGCTGGCCATGACCGTGCCGTAGCCTTTTTCTGCGATCACGACGGGATAACCGCCATCCAGCGCCAGGTTGTAGGCGGGCGTCGGGTTACGCTCAAAATAGTACGGGATGGCGTCGCCGGCCGTTTCTTCCGTGGTATCGATCAGCAACTTGAAGTTTCTGGCCAGCGGCAGCTTTTCTTCCTTGATGACTTTCATGGCATAAAGCGCCACCACGATACCGTTCTTATCGTCCTCGGTGCCGCGTCCATACATGCGATCACCGATCAACGTCACCTTGAACGGGTCCAGACGAGTGCCGTCAGGCAAGACCCAGTTGTCCAGCGTGACCGGCACAACATCGGCATGCACATGAATGCCCACCACTTCGTCACCAGCCCCGTCGAGCGACACTTCATACACACGGTTATCGACGTTACGGAACTTCAGATTGAAGCCCTCGGCCAGGCGCTTGATCGTGTCGGCGATCTTTATGAACGCCGGGTTTTCATGCTGGGCAACGCCGTCGACACGAACAGTGGGAATCGCCACCAGCTCGCGCAGGGTTTCAGTAGCCGCGCTGCCATACTTCATGCGGGTATACAGACCAAGCAGACGATGAATATCGTTCTGTTGCGATGCGGAAAGTTGCTTGTTGTCGAGAAAGGCGCTGATGGCCGGGCCAAAATCGGCAGTTTTCACCACATCAGCGCTGGCGAGATTGTTCAGAAACTGCCTGAAATCCTTTACCGATGTCTCACTGAATGTCTGGAGAATGACAGCGCTCTGTTGTGCAGTGACAGTGGCATTTGCCAGACTGGCGAACGACGAGAGACTGGCCAGTATCAAGGTGGAGGCAGCCAGTTTTTTGAGTGACAGGTTCATTATTGAAGGCATTCCTTGGCAGGCAACGTGCGGATTTTCTGATCGTTTGATCAGGAAGCGTTTCAACTTACACCAAGAGCAGTGATGCGAGAATCCCCTTTTCCCCTTTCGCTTCGGACAATGCGCGGCCATGTTGCAAGACGCCGTCAACAACAGCGCGGGTTTGATCATTGTCAATCTGTGAGCCTGTAAGCCACTTCCTCATGTAATCAACTCCTTGATAACGGACCGCAGGTACATGAGCATGAGCAAGATAAAGGCCAGGCACACGATCAACCGTAGTGAATTCTTCCCGCGCCGGACACTCCGAACAATACCGAGCGAATGCTGCAGATCATTCGCTCCCCACTTGAGGAAGTCTGAATGACCACCGCATTCAAAGTTGGCGACGCCGTACACTGGAACTCCGAGGCGGGCCAGGTACATGGCAAAGTCACTAAAGTACATGTGAAGGACGTTGAGTTCATGGGCAAACATCGGCCTGCTTCAAAGGACGATCCGCAGTACGAAGTGAAGAGCGACAAGACCGGCCATTCGGCGATGCATCATGGGGATGCGCTCAAGCACGCGTGATTGCTCCACGCCGCGTTGTGGAGAGAACGGTGTAGCGCACGTCTCACTTACGCGAGAAAGCTTTACCGATTGGCGCGCCTGCACCCGAAACGGATGCAGGCACGATCCGTCAGATCACGCCACAGGCAGCACGATCACCGCCACCGCCCAGAGGTGCGGGGTGGTCGGAATGGTTGTCGCCGCCGGCGTGAACCATCAGCGCGTGGCCTTTGACTTCCGAGAGTTTCTTCAGGCGTGGGGCAAGCACCGGGTAAGTCGCAGTGCCGTCAGCAGCCACGTACAGCGCAGGCAGATCGCCTAGATGGCCACCGGCGTAAGGACCCAGATGCTTGCCGGTCTTGGCCGGGTCGAAGTGACCGCCAGCCGCGAGGGCTGCGACCTTCTTGCCGTCCTTGGTGCCCGCTTCGCAACTGCCGTTTTCATGCACATGAAAACCGTGGATGCCCGCAGGCAGCTCTTTCAGATTCGGAGTGAACAGCAAGCCGTATTGCGTTTCGCTCACCGTAACGCTGCCGACAGGTTTGGGGGCGCCATCAGCGCTGACCAGATTGATCGGAACGTCCAGCGATGCAGCCTGAACACCGAAGGAGAAAACGCCAAGCAGACCTAGCAAAAGATGAGGTTTCATAATTTCAATGCGTCCCTGATCTGATAATCGAATTGAACGTGGCGCCAGACAGCACTGATGCTGCACAGCACGAACGTCTTTCATGCCACAGAGGTGTGACCACAGACCGGCGAACTTGATGCGAGGAAATGAGCGGGGAGTACTTGGGAAAGTAATGCAAAACATCACAACTGGCCTGCCGACACCAGGGTCGGCAGGCCAGCGCTGTTCACCTGTGCTCAGTTAACAGCACAGTGTTGCGGATCAGATATCCAGGCAGATCTTGCCGAAATGCTGATTGGTTTCCTGGTAACGGAACGCTTCGACGATGTCGGTCATCGGGAAGGAACGGTCCATGACTGGACGCATGCCATTGGCATCGATGGCCCGGATCATGTCCTGTTGCTGGGTGCGACTGCCGACCAGAACGCCCTGCATGCGCAGCTGTTTGACCAGCGCCGGGACGAACTCCAGTTGGCCGGCAACACCGCTCAGAATACCGATGACCGAGATATGGCCAGCGACCCGGGCCGCGTTCATGGAGTGCTGCAGTGTCGAGGGCCCGCCCACGTCGATGATGTGATCCACGCCACGGCCGCCGGTCAGCTTGCTCGCCGTCTCGCCCCAATTGCTGTCCTTGCGGTAGTTGATCAGGTGATCAGCGCCCATGGCTTGCAGACGCTCCAGCTTTTCATCACTCGACGACGTGGCGATAACGGTCGCACCGACCATCTTGGCGAACTGCAACGCGAAAATCGATACACCACCAGTGCCCTGCACCAGAACGGTATCGCCGGCTTTCAGCGCGTCATCGACCATCAGCGCACGCCATGCGGTCAGACCGGCGGTGGTCAGCGTGGACGCTTCAGCATGGCTGTAGCCCTTTGGCGCAAGGGTGAACGAGGTGGCACGGGCAGTCACCTGCTCGCGGGCATAACCGTCGACGCCATCACCCGGCACCGTGACAAAACCTTCGACCAGCGGCTCGCCGCTGATCCATTCCGGGAAGAACGTGCTGACCACTGAGTCGCCAACCGCGAACTCGCTGACGCCCTCGCCCACTGCAGTGACTACACCTGCGCCATCGGCCATGGGAATGCGTTTTTCCGTCGGTGCCCACATGCCGGTAACGACCGCGAAGTCGTGATAGTTGAGCGAATTGGCATGCAGACGCACAGTGATCTCACCGGCTTTCGGTGCCAGTACTTCGCTTTCGCCCACGCTGACCTGATCGTAGCCGCCGCCAGCCTGCACGTAGATGGTTGTATTGCTCATGGTCAATCTCCTATCAATTCAACATTACGCAAAATGACGAAATGTATAAATAACGCTCAAAGCCTAGAGTTCTTTCTTGAGCCTGTCGGCAAACCGGTCTATGGCCTGCTCGTCACGGCGAAAATAAGTCCACTTGCCGATCCTCGTTGCCTGAACCAGCCCGGCACGTTGCAGGATGGCCAGATGCGCAGACGCGGTAGAAGCCGACAGGTTGGCCTTGGCCTGAATGTGCGACACACACACGCCTATCGCCGGATCACCGTGGTCCTGGGGAGGGAAATGGGCTTGCGGGTTTTTCAGCCACTCCATGATCAACATGCGAGTGTCATTGCCGACCGCTTTGATTTGCTCAAGAATCATGGGGCACAACATTACGCTTTTTTACGAAATGTTCAACCCCTGATTTCCCTCCCCCGGCCAACGGCATGTTTTGATTACAGCTTCACAGCGGCCTGACAAATGAAGCAATCTGTCGGCTCCAATAAAACCGACTGCACCGCTGAGAGCATCCAGACTCATGATGAATCTTAAATACAGCGCACTGACCGCCCTGCTGCTGGGCATCACAGGCATGGCTCAGGCTCAGGACTACACCTCGCATCTGGACAAGGTGCTGCAAGCTGGCCAGTTGGCTGTCTGCACCACTGGCGACTACAAGCCCTACACCCTGCTGCGCGAAGACGGTGAGTACGAAGGCATCGATATCACCATGGCCCGTTCACTGGCCAAGAGCCTGGGGGTGAAGGTGCAGTGGGTGCCCACGACCTGGAAAAATCTGATGCCGGACATGGTGGCCGGTAAATGCGACATCGGTATGGGCGGCATCTCGGTGAGTCTGGAACGCCAGAAAAAAGCGTTTTTCAGCAACACACTGGACGTCGATGGCAAAATCCCGCTGGTACGCTGTGCCGATCAGGCGCTGTATCAGACGGTCGAGCAGATCAACCAGCCCTCTGTGCGTTTGATCGAACCCGCCGGTGGCACCAATGAAGCCTTCGCTCGCGCTCATCTGCCAAAGGCGTCCTTGGCATTTCACGACAACAAGACCATCTTCCAGGAGCTGCTGGACAAGAAAGCTGACGTGATGATCACCGATGCTTCCGAAGCGCTCTACCAGCAGAAACGCATGCCCGGCCTGTGCGCGGTCAATCCGACCCGCTACATGCAATACGGCGAAAAGGCTTACCTGTTGCCACGCGATGATGTGACCTGGAAAAACTACGTGGACCAATGGCTGCACCTGAGCAAGGCCACCGGCGAGTATCAGCAGGCGCTGGGAGAATGGCTGGCAGTGCCCGCCGAGTGAGTGTGAAGTGGTTTTGCCGGGCACTGCCTTCGACGTCCTGCTGTGCAATGGTTGCAAGGCGTGTCCGGGTGAAATAGCGTGTTACGGCAACTCTCACTGGAAGGCAGCCAAACGAGCATGAAGCCCAGCAAACCCATCACCCGTGCGTACTGTGTGGAACTGCAGCAGGAGCTGTCGATCGCCGCGGCGCGACGCGAATACTTCTCTCAGGAACCGCCACGCGCACGCTTCGAGTTTCTCTGCTCAACCGAGGCGTGCAGGGCAATGGGCGCGAAGGTCACCGGGGTTCGCTATGACGTGAAACCACAGGACAACCCGACCTTCGTCGCCGCGCACTTTCGCGCCAACCCGCATTACGACCATCACCCAGGCTGCGAATGGGTGGATGAGCGCGCAGAAGCAGAGGAAGAACCGAACGAGCCGGTCGAAGAAACCGATGTACAGACACGCCTGCGCAAGGCCAAACGCAAGCTGGACGATTACATCGATATCTTCGACCCGGTCATCAAGGTGCCGACCAAGGAAACGTCCGGCCCGGAAAAGCCCGATGCTGGCGCTCAGCGCCCTGCTGCAACGCTTCCAGTCACAGAACCTGCCAAGGCACCGATTGCTCGCTACAGCGAAACGCGCACCAACAATCTGGAGCGGCTGGTGGACAGCTATCGGCAGGCCAGGGCCGAGCTGTCACTGGAAGACTTCAAGCTGTTGAAGCTGAAGATTCCGGGCCAGGGCGAAGTGTCGCTGCGCTCATATTTTCGCCATATCAAATACGCGCAATCAGGCGATAACGGCCGGGTGCTGTTCGGCGGCGGCCTGATCGAGCAGCGGTACGGGCTGGGCTTCAAGTTCAGGTTCTTCGACCGTCTTGACGGCAAACTGGTGACGCTCTATGTGTCGCCCGCGCAGATGCAGGCCTATCGCTCCAGCCGTTACATCAGTGAGCTGCTGAGCCACGCGGATGACGTGAAGTTTTTCACGGTGTATGCGCTGGGAACGGTCACTCAGAGCCCTTCGGGCAAAAGCTATGGCCTGGAGGTCGACGACTTGCGACATTTGGCTATTGTGCTGGGGCCGGCTAAAGAACCGGTTGAGCAAGGAAAAACACCTGAAGCCTGAACGTGTGGTCGGTGGTCGTTCCAGCGTTCGACGCTGGAACGATCCGGGTCAGCTCATCAGACCTTGACGATCCAGCCGGCTGGCGCCTCGATGTCACCGGACTGAACGCCGGTCAGCTCCTTGTACAGACGCTGAGTGACAGGGCCGACTTCGGTCTGGCTGTAGAACACGTGCAGGTTGTCCTTGTAGGAAATCCCACCGATCGGAGTAATGACCGCAGCCGTACCGCATGCGCCTGCTTCCTTGAACTCGCCGATCTGATCGATGAACACATCGCCCTCTTCGACCGTCAGGCCCAAACGGGATTTCGCCAGTTCGATCAACGAAAGTCGGGTGATACCCGGCAACACTGATGGCGACTTGGGCGTCAGGAACACATCGTCCTTGGTGATGGCAAAGAAGTTGGCTGAACCTACTTCCTCGATCTTGGAGTGGGTCTGTGGATCGAGATAGATGCAATCTGCAAAGCTGTGCTTCTTGGCTTCGGAACCGGGCATCAGGCTGGCAGCGTAGTTACCGCCGACCTTGGCCGCACCTGTGCCGTTGGGCGCAGCACGGTCGTAGCCGGAGATGACGAAATTGTTCGGCTTCAGGCCGCCCTTGAAATAGGCGCCCACCGGAATGCAGAAGATCGAGAAGATGAACTCAGGCGCCGTACGCACGCCGATGTTGTCACCCACACCGATGACGAACGGGCGCAGGTACAACGCGCCGCCGGAACCGTAAGGCGGGATGAAGCGTTCGTTGGCCTTGACCACCTGTTTGCAGGCGTCGATGAATACATCGGTCGGGATGTGGGGCATCAACAGACGGGAGCAGCTGCGCTGCATGCGCTGGGCGTTCTGATCGGGACGGAACAGATTGATCGAGCCATCCTTGCAGCGGTAGGCCTTGAGGCCTTCGAAGCACTGCTGACCATAATGCAGCGCGGTCGACCCTTCGCTGATATGCAGCGTGTTGTCCTCGGTCAGTGAGCCCTGATCCCAGGCACCGTCGCGCCAATGAGAAAGGTAGCGCTTGTCAGTCTTGATGTAATCAAAACCCAGAGTGTCCCAGTTGATGCTTTCTTGACTCATAACGCCCTCTATCATTTTAGCGACTGCCTGGTCGAGTCAGGCCAATGCCTTATTCTGCCAGATCATTCGGGCCATGAGGCTCGAAATAAATGCAAACCGACATGGCATTTCTGAAGCAGCTCCGAACGCACAGGCGCTTTTCGTCCAGTCAGTTGCCCACTGGCCGTGATGTGGCCTGGCGCCGGCGAACATATGAGAGAAAGGCTTCCATATCACCGCTGCACAAGGTCCGTGCCACAGATTTGACCTCCTCCATGGGCCAGTCCCACCAGGCCGTTTGCAGCAGCAGTTGACGAACATCCTCTTCAAAGCGCCAACGGATGAATTTGCACGGATTGCCACCGACAACCGAATAGGGGGCCACATCGCGCACAACCATCGCGCCGGCACCGACGACTGCACCGTGACCTATCGTGACGCCCGATACGATGAGCGCGTTGGCGCAGATCCAGCAGTCACTGCCAATGGTGACATCACCCTTGCTGGGGGAGTAATCCTTGATATCTGCCAATTGCTCGACCATGGCGGGAAATGGATAGGTCGTGATCCAGTCTGTGCGGTGCTCACCCCCCAGCAGAATCCTCACTCCTTTGGCAATCGAAGTGTAGGACCCTACACGCAGCACGGAATCATCACCAAACTCGACGATATCCGGCGTGCCATATGTGCCTACACCCACTTCAGCTCGCGGGTATTGCAGTCTGATCTTCTCCGCAAGCCTCTCCAGTTTGTCAAGTTTGCGTAGCTGCTTGCGTATTTTTCTATTTTTTAACAGCTCGATGATTTTCATATCTTCAATCACATATGTTTTGACCAGCAGGCAGCGCCTACCGATAGCTCAACAACAAACGCTTGCAGCGCCGCAAGGTTGTTCTGTTGATCTGCCTCCACGGAATGGACAACAGCAGACTCCAGGCATATCGCTTGTCCGCGACCGCGGCGTATTTCAAGGCCTTGTTGATGGCCTGAGTGCGACCGCTCTGGTATTCGCGATGGTCCCGATAAGGCTCGATGCTTTTCAAGTCAGCCTCAAGCAACACCTTGTACTTGCGTGAAAGGTTGTTCGAGTGACGTCGGTAGCGCGTAACGATCTCGGGGAGCACATGAATTTCATAGCCCAGATGGGCTATTTTCAATGTCGCCTGAAAATCCTGAACCTTTATCTGCGGGTCATAGCCGTTCGCACCCTTGATGGCCTTCATGCGGTACAGAGCGACCGGCGCGCCGACGACCACTGCGCCGCGCAATATGTCATCAAACGTCAGCCTCTCGATGTAATCGCGCGACTGACGTTTGATTTCATTGCCGTCACCATCCATGTAGCTGATCAATGCGCCGACACAGCCTACTGCGGGGTGATTGTCCAGATACTCGGCACGGATCCGCACCGATGAGGGAAGCATGATGTCATCCAGGTCCGGCGTGGAGAGGTAAACGCCTTTGGCATACCGCAGACCGTGGTTAAGGGCAGCACTGACACCCTGATTGGCCTGACGGTAAAGCTGGAAAGGATAGCGTTGCTGCAGGGACTCGAGCATCGCAATGCTGTTGTCGGTCGAGCCATCATCAACAACGATGACCTCGAAATTTTCGTAGTCCTGAGCAAAGATGCTCTGAATCGCAGCCTCAAGAAATCGCTCGGCGTTGTAGCAAGGGGCAACGATGGAAACCAAGGGGCTGGACGTGGGGTTCTGACTTTCTGAAGACATCATGGGTAGCAGCCATAATCATGATCAGCCCTGGCGGGCTCGGAAACCGGATATCTGTAACAGGTCGCTTGAAAACGGCACATCATGCGGCAAGCGCTCCTGATTTTCCATGAAAGGTCAAAAACGCCCTGCAAGCAGGCGTTTACAGGCACTTCAACACTGCCGACACGCCCTGTGTTTCATCCAGTGTAGTTCGGCACTCGAAAAAAAACCCCGTTCTTCGCAGAACGGGGTTTTCATAACGCGTATCAGGAGGAATCAGAAGGCGTAAGTCACCAGCAATTCTTTTGTCACCTGAAAGTCGACCGACATCATCACGCTCAACGCAGTAATGGTGAAGATCGAAAACACGAACAACTTGCGAGCCCAGACAGTATCGTCAACGGCCTTGTAGCCCTTCCAGGCCATGTACAACCAGTACATGCCCATACCCGCTGCGACAGCCAGGTAATTGAGACCCGCATAGCCACCGACGGTCAGCATCAGGGTCGCTACGAGGAACGCCAGGATGTAGAGCATGATGTGGCGCTTGGTAACCAGAATGCCGCGCTTGACCGGCAGAACCGGGATCTTCGCAGCACGGTAATCATTGAAGCGGAAGATGGCGATCGCATACGAATGCGGCATCTGCCACAGGCTGAACATCACCAGTAGCGTCAGGGCCGCAAAGTCGAAGCTGTTGCTCACTGCGCAGTAGCCAATCACCGGCGGCATGGCCCCCGAGAGACTGCCCACCAGCGTGCCGTGAACGGATCTGCGTTTCAGGTACAGGCTGTAAAGGCCGACGTAAATCACGAACCCGATCACTGCAAACAGTGCGGCCAACGGATTGGCCTCGGTGTACAGCAGGCCAACGCCTGCAATACCGAGCAAGGTTGCGTAGAGCAGCGCCAGTTTCAGTGAAACCAGGCCCTGCACCAGAACCCGGTTACGGGTTCTTTCCATTCGCTGATCGATATCGCGATCGATGCAGTTATTGAACACACAACCGGACGCAACGACCAGGGAAGTACCGATGACAGCAGCGAGGAACACGCCGAAATCGATATTTCCCTTGGAAGCCAGAAAAAAGCCACCTGCCACCGAAAGCACGTTACCGAAAATGATCCCCGGCTTGGTGATTTGGATAAAGTGCTTCAGTGACATCTGGTATTCCTCAATGCGCCATCATTTCGCGGTGGACGCTGAAAATGATCCACAGCGACAAGCCGACCAGCAGGACGATAACCATCGTGGTAAAGGCGAAGGCCATCACGTTGTTACGCTGCACGCTCGTGAAGTCCAGATGCAGGAAGTAATGCAGGTGCACCAGGATCTGGATGATCGCGAAGACCAGAACGATTGCGATCGTCATGTCCTTCGGCAGTGAAGGTGACATCACCAGGGCAAACGGAATGGCGGTCAGGATGATCGACAGTACGAAACCGATGACGTACGACTTCACTGAGCCGTGACTATTGTCTTCAGCGGAGTGATGCGAATTTGACATTACAAAGCTCCCATCAGATAGACAACGGTGAACACGCCGATCCAGACAACGTCCAGGAAGTGCCAGAACAGGCTCAGGCAGCTCAGGCGCGTCTTGTTGGTGTTGGTCAGGCCCCTTTTCTGGACCTGGAACATCATGATCGCCATCCAGATCAGACCGCTGGTCACGTGAGCACCGTGCAGGCCTACCAGGGCGAAGAACGCTGACAGGAAGCCACTGCGGCTCGGACCGTAGCCCTCTTCGATCAGGTGATGGAACTCATAGATTTCCATGCCGATGAAGGCAGCACCGCACAGGAAGGTCAGTGCCAGCCAGCCCAGTACCTGGCTTTTATTGCCCTTGTACAGTGCCAGCATGGCGAAGCCGTAAGTGATACTACTGACCAACAGGAACGCGGTTTCCACAGCCACGAATGGCAGCAGGAAGATGTCCTGGCCCGATGGGCCACCCGCGACACTGTTGACCATCACGGCGTATACCGCGAAGAACGAGGCGAACAACACGCAGTCGGTCATCAGGTACAGCCAGAAGCCGTAGACCGTCATGCCACCGCTGTCGTGGTGATCGTCATGCCCATGATCATGGTCGTGACCGTGATCGTGGGCTCCGGAGTTGATTGCAATATTTGACATTGTTTAAACCTGTTCCAGCGAGGACTTGACAGGAGTGTATGCACCGTTGGCCGCCAGGACCTTGTGATGCTCACCTTCAATACGCGCTACATCTTCAGCAGGCACCATGTAGCCCTGGTCGTCACGGACAGCGTGAGCAACGAAGACTGCAATGGTCGCAACCAGGCTTGCGCCTACCAGCCACCAGATGTGCCAGATGAATGCAAAGCCGAAGACCGTCAGCAACATACCCATGTACAGGCCGGTCGGCGTGTTGTTAGGCATGTGGATCGCCGAGTAGCGGGCAGGAACCTTGTAAGCGGTGCCGGCACGTTTTGCGTCGGTGAACGCGTCAATGTCGTCAGCTTTTGGCAGCTCGGCAAAGTTGTAGAACGGTGGAGGCGAAGACGTGGACCATTCCAGGGTATGGCCATTCCATGGGTCACCGGTCAGATCGCGGTTGTTGTCGCGGTCACGGATACTCACGAACAGCTGGATCAGCTGCGAAGCGATACCCATCGCGATCAGCACGGCACCGAACAGCGCGACGTCCAGGTAGATGTTCCACTCTGGCATGTCGGTAGCGTTCAGACGACGGGTCATGCCCAGGAAGCCCAGCGCGTACAGCGGCATGAATGCGACGAAGAAGCCGACGATCCAGAACCAGAACGCAGCCTTGCCCCACTTCTCGTTCAGGGTGAAACCGAACGCTTTAGGGAACCAGAACGCGAAGCCGGCGATGTAACCGAATACCGCACCGCCGATGATGACGTTGTGGAAGTGAGCGATCACGAACAGGCTGTTGTGCAGCACGAAGTCAGCACCCGGGATCGCCAGCAGAACGCCGGTCATGCCGCCGATCGAGAAGGTGACCATGAAACCCAGGGTCCAGAGTACCGGCGGAGTGAAGCGCAGACGGCCCTGATACATCGTGAACAGCCAGTTGAACAGCTTCACACCCGTCGGGATCGCGATCAGCATCGTCGCCAGACCGAAGAAGGCGTTGACGTTGGCACCCGCACCCATGGTGAAGAAGTGGTGCAGCCAGACCATGAAGCCCAGGATACAGATCGCACCGGAGGCGAAGATCATCGACTTGTGGCCGAACAGACGCTTGCCGGAGAACGTCGAGATGACTTCCGAGAACACGCCGAAGGCCGGCAGGATCAGGATGTACACCTCAGGGTGACCCCACGCCCAGAACAGGTTCACGTACATCATGGGGTTACCGCCCATTTCGTTCGTGAAAATGTGGAAGTCCAGGTAGCGGTCAAGGGTCAGGAACGCCAGGGTAGCGGTCAGGATCGGGAACGAAGCCACGATCAGGATGTTTGCCCAGGTGCAGGTCCAGGTGAAGATCGGCATGTCCATCAGTTTCATGCCAGGGGTACGCATCTTCAGAACGGTCACGAGGAAGTTGACCCCCGTCAGCGTCGTACCTAACCCGGATAACTGTAGCGCCCAGATGTAGTAGTCAACCCCTACGCCAGGACTGTATTGCAACCCGGAGAGAGGCGGATACGCGACCCAGCCAGTCTTGGCGAACTCACCGACACCCAGGGAGATGTTGATCAGCAGCATACCTGCAACCAGCAGCCAGAAGCTCAGGGAGTTCAGGAACGGGAACGCCACGTCGCGAGCGCCGATCTGCAGAGGCAGAACGATGTTCATCAGACCCGTGAAGAACGGCATCGCCATGAAGATGATCATGATCACACCGTGAGCGGTGAAGATCTGGTCATAGTGTTCAGGCGGAAGGAACCCTTCGGAACCGTTCTGGGCCATCGCCAGTTGGGTACGCATCATGATGGCGTCGGCAAAACCGCGCAGCAGCATGACCATGGCAACGACGATGTACATCACGCCGATTTTCTTGTGGTCGACAGAGGTCAGCCATTCAGACCACAAGTACGTCCACTTGCGGAAATAGGTGATCAACCCGACAACCGCAATGCCGCCGAGCGCGATCATGGCAAGTGTCACCATGACTATGGGCTCGTGGAACGGCACCGCTTCCAGACTTAATTTGCCAAACATCGTTTACTCCTCTGCCCCAGCAGCTGAATTTTTGCCTTTTTCCGCACCAGCGTCACCGGCCACTTCCTTCTCACCAGCAACAACCTTCTTGCCTGGATTCATACCTTCATACTTGTCGATGACGATCTGGAACAGGTTCGGGGTGACCGAGGAAAAGAGTTCGACAGGGTTGCGTTCGCTCGGCTTGATCAACTCGGCGTATTCGGCCGTGCCAAGCTTTTTAGGTGAGCTCTTGACTTCGCTGACCCAGCTGTCGAAATCAGCCTGGCTGGTAGCGATGGCCTTGAACTTCATGCCGGTAAAGCCTGCGCCACTGTAGTTGGCCGAAATACCGTTGAATTCGTGATTCTCGTTGGCAATGAGATGCAGCTTGGTGTGCATGCCCGCCATCGCGTAGATCTGACCACCCAGACCCGGGATGAAGAACGAGTTCATCACACTGTCGGAGGTCACCTGGAAGTTGATCGGAGTCTTGGCAGGGAACACGATCTTGTTGACCGTGGCGATGCCGTAGTCCGGATAGACGAATACCCATTTCCAGTCAACCGAGATCGCCTGGATGGTGACCGGCTTGACGTCCGAATCAAGCGGACGGTAAGGGTCCAGCGAGTGAGTCGAAACGTAAGTGATGTACCCCAGGAAGACCAGCAACAGCATGGGTACGCCCCAGACTGCGATTTCGATCTTGGTGGAGTGAGACCAGTCCGGCGTGTACTTGGCGGCCTTGTTCGACGCGCGATACTTCCAGGCGAAGATCAGGGTCATCAGGATGACCGGGATCACGACAATCAGCATCAGCAACGTTGCGATTACGATCAGGTTCCGCTGCTCGATACCCACCTGCCCTTTTGGATCGAGCAGAGGTACGCCATCGCATCCACTGAGCAAAAGCATACAGAAAAGGGCCAAGAAGCCAAAAAACCTGGGGTACCTTTTTTTACTCATTTCACGACCTCTAAAAGCAGCTTGCGCGGTGCAGTTGGGTTTCGACCGCCAACACTTCGCCCTGCCAGTGCCGGCTAATTTTTTTGAATTGAACAAGGGCCGCCAGTACGCACAGCGGCGTATCGACAAGTCCGGGTTTAGCTATGGATTCTTGTTTTTTGAGTTGCTGGAACTGCCCAAAACTTCGGGCAGACGCTTTCGACGCGGCCATTATACGCCCTCAGAGGCAAGCGTTGCGCTGCCTGTTCAGAGTGCACAGGGGACGCTCCAAGCCTCAAAATGCTGATCGTTCGGCCAAGCTGAACGACAAGTGACGGGGATTGTAGATACGTAAATTTTTAATGACTATGCCTAATTTTGTAACAGTTATTCTCTATATGCGTAACAATCGTCTTGCAAACGCCTCATTTCACTCGAAAAAAGCCCCGTATTCACGGGGCATTTTTTGCGAAAGCCCCTGTAGTTAGTAAGGTTTGCGGCGATTGCGAATGATGCACGCCGGTACCAGAACTGCGGTCAGGACAAACGCCGTCAGCGCCCATTGCGCGAGTGACAATCCGAGAACCGGCGGATATGGCGTCGTGCAGAAACCGCTTACCTGAAACCCTGTAGGGAACAGTGTAGCCAATGGCAGGCCATCGACAATTGGCTGCAGCACGTCGATACCGCAGCTGTCGGACGGATGGGCGAGGATCCAGACATGCCGGCCGGCCGCGGCAATGCCGCCAAGGGCGCTGAGGGTAACCAGGGTTTCAAACGCCGTAACGCTGCGACGCCCGGGCATGGCCGCGCCGATGAACGCAAAAATGGCGATGAACAACAGCGCGTAACGCTGCAGGATGCACAACGGGCAAGGCGCTTCGCCCAGGACGATCTGCATGTACAGGGCGCCGCCGATCAGGGCCAGGCAGATAATCCCCAGCAAAACCAGAAAGCGCTTTTCGCGTCTCAGGTACAACGTGTTGTCGCTCATTCACATACCTTACTGAACTGATGAAAGGGTTGGTCAACGCCATGCAGCGTGCGTCAGCAACCTGAACGGGGGTGGACGGCCTGGCTGAGCCGAGGCGTGCGCGATGATCATCTGTCTGATCCGGCAACTCAAGCATTGGCCAGCCATACGGGCGCATTTGCCAGCCGGATGGTCTGCGCGTCGGCAGATCCAAGACCGACAGGACGTTTTTGCGGGAGCCGGAAGCAATGCCCTTCTATATATAGAAGGGTGCGTCAGTTTGTCGCAGCCCTTCTTCTATATATAGCTGCGGTATTTTGTCGCAGGGTGCCTTTCTGGCAAAGCACTACTGCGTGCGAACCCGCGACGCAGGTTGTCAGAATGCAGAGAGCGACAATCTGCCGCCCTCCTCCGGTTTGACGCAACCGAAGCCAGACTGCCACTATCGGGACGTGGGCAGTCAGTTTGTCGGGCCCGCCGCGGTGTAGTGCAACGACTTCCAATGGCAAGCGAACGGCGTGCTCGGCTGTCGGTTAAAAATCCTCAAGCCAGCCCGTCTCAGGTCGATAACCTGTCATAGAAAGTTGTTTGCCGCTACCAGGCGACGAAACACCTACAGCCAGAAGGTTCATATGTCCAAGAACGTCCGAGCAGATTCACTTTCGCTGCTCCTCTTCACGTTGCGCAGCGGCAAGCTGATGGCGATCAACCTGCTCAAGGTCAGCGAGATTATCCCCTGTCCTCCCCTGACCCATCTTCCCGAATCGCACCCGCACGTCAAAGGCATCGCGACGTTACGTGGCTCGTCACTGTCGGTTATCGATCTGAGTCGTGCGATCGGCGAGCGTCCGCTGGCCGATCCCGACGGTGGCTGCCTGATCGTCACGGATGTCAGTCGCTCGAAGCAGGGCCTGCACGTTCAGGCCGTCAGCAAGATTGTGCATTGCCTGACCACCGATATCCGTCCGCCGCCCTACGGCTCGAGCAGCAAGTCGTTCATCACCGGGGTCACTCAGGTCGACGGCGTGCTGGTGCAGGTGCTGGACATCGAAAAGGTGATCCACGGCATCGCCCCTGCGCAGATCGTCGTGCAATCGACGGAGCTGGCCAAAGAGGATGCGGAACTGCTGAGCAAGGCGCGGATTCTGGTCGTCGATGACAGCCAGGTTGCCCTGCAGCAGTCGATCATTACCTTGCGTAATCTCGGCATCGAATGCCACACGGCGCGCAGTGCCAAAGAAGCTATCGATGTTCTGCTCGACCTGCAGGGCACTGCACGGCAGATCAACGTGGTGGTTTCCGATATCGAGATGTCGGAAATGGACGGCTACGCCCTCACCCGCACACTCCGGGATACGCCGGACTTCAGTGACCTGTACATTCTGCTGCACACCTCGCTCGATAGCGCGATGAACAGCGAGAAGTCCCAGGTCGCCGGGGCCAATGCCGTGTTGACCAAGTTTTCGTCACCCGAGTTGACCAAATGCCTGATCGAGGCCGCACGTACGGTGGTCGCCCAAGGGCTCTGATCCCTGAGCGCACAGCGACACAACGTCCGAACCTGACCGACGCATCCGCCGCTCATTACTGGCTGATGCGTCGGGATCTCGCAGTGCCAGTATCATTCGCAGCCTGGCCGCATGGCATCCAGCCACACCCCTTCACCATTGAGCGAGCCCCAGAGGTTCATCGCCTGCTGACCCTGGGTTACGGCAGCGCGGCAGGCTGCGTTGCGGATTATCCGGACTGGCTGGCCGCCTTCGAACACGATCCGGAATGCGACCCGTCGCTGTGCTTTCTGGCCATGCGTGATGCAACGGTAGTCGGTGTGATCGTGTGCTGGACCAGCGCATTCATCAGGGACTTGGTCGTGCACCCTGGTGTGCGACACAGCGGGATCGGCCACGCCCTGCTCAATCACCTGTTCGTCCATCTGCGTACGCGCAACGAAGCATCTGTCGACCTTCACGTCATGGAAAACAACCTGGCGGCGCGGCGTCTTTATGAGAAATCCGCAATGGCCTATCTCAAGCGTTTCGACATCCCTGCAGCCTGAACGCGCTGTTGACCCGCCCGGCGACTGGCGCACAACTTGCTTCCGGAGAGGTATCAAGCAGGTGAGTGACCAATTGTTGTCGCCCACCACATACCTCTTCGACGGATCATCGAGATAATGGACACCAAGTTTTCCTGCGTGGGTTGTGGCGGCTGTTGCACCGACCATCACGTACCGCTGACGCTCGGCGAAGCCACGCAGTGGGCAGCAGATGGCGGCAACGTCATCGTTCTGACCGAGGCATTTTTGAGCAATGGCTACGGGGTCTCCGAGACCCAGCTGACCCATGCCAGCCGTCGCTCGACCGAGGTGAGCAGTGGCAGCACGACAGCCTTCGTGGCGATCACCTTCGCGGCCTACAACGTGGGGCGCTGCCGGAATCTTGACGAGAAGAACCTGTGCCGCATCTACGAGCGCCGGCCGCTGGTGTGCCGAATCTATCCGATGGAGATCAACCCGCACATTCCGTTACGCCCGGACAGCAAAGGTTGCCCGCCAGAGTCCTGGGAGCAGGGTCCCGACCTGATCGTCAACGACAGGCTGGTCGATACACAACTGATAGACCTGATCGAACGGTCGCGTCAGGCCGACCGGGATGAGATAGAGACCAAACAGCTGATTTGCCAGAAGCTCGGCATCCGTACCACCGCCCTCAAGGGCAACGGTTTCGTCGCCTACCTGCCGGACATGGGCGCGTTTGCCGCTGCCATCGAAGAAGTCGCAAATCCTGCGCAGGATGAGCGAGCTCAAGGGTCGAAGTGGGAGTTTCACGTGGCCGGCCAGCACGTTCTGGACACCCTGCAACAGGAAGGTGCCGAAGTGACTGACCGGCAGCCGGTTTCCTACCTGTTCATCCCGTTGCAGGCTGCCTGACAGGATCAATCAAGCAATCAGCGCTTGCCCATCGACCTGCGGGTGCCGGCCGGCGCTGCGCCCGGGGTCTTGTGGTGGCCGTGCTTGTTGGTTTTCTGATGCCACGCCGGCTCCTTTTTGGCCTGGGCAAACTCCGAAGGCTTGAACGGAAAGCTGAAAGGCGCAATGACAGCCTTCTTTTCAGTGTCTGCGGCGGAGTCGGCTGCGGCGTCTTGAACAGGGGGTTGTTCAGGAGTGGTCATGGTGTCACCAGAAAGTCGAATTGGCCGGGCAAATGCCCGCGGCCGCGCAGCATACATCAATCGCCGCACAACCGCCCGAGCCTCCTGTCGCCGTCATTTGTAGAACAGATCGACCATCACTTCGGCATTGAACGGTCCGGGCCGTGGCGTGCTGGTGTTCCATAGCAGTTCGGCATTGAAGTCCGCCCTGGCAGTGTTGGTTTCGCCCAGCAATTCCGCCAGATGGAAGGGTTCGTTGTAGCGCAACGGCTGACCATTGACTGCGCTGGTCATCCGGATCCCCAACGAATCATTTCCGACAGGGATCAGCAGCTCGCCAGACAGAGTGCCTGTCACCGGCCTGAAACGCGCATCGATGCTGAAGGGCGAATCGCAGCTGCGACTGGTCAGCAGGGAGAATGTCTGGGTGGCAGTCACTTTGCCAATGGCCACTTGGTGTATCGCAACATCGCCAAATTCCACGCTTTCCGGGAGCACTTGGAGATCGGCATCGCAGGCCACGAACCTCAGCCCCCGCAGGTTATTGATCACATAACTGAGGCTGCGCCCTGACAGCCGACTCGGGTCTGTCGCGCCGCCCAGCTGAAAAAACCGGTAATCGAGCAGGTCACTGGCCACGCCGGAGGACGGTGTAGCGCCGAACTTCTGGATGAACACCGAAAACGTCAGGCTGAAGCGCACCTTAGGGCAGTTGTCGAGCGTGCTCTCACCCTCACGACACATCGGCAGGTAGCTCCCGGTACTGATCCGTCCACCGCCTTGCAGGTGATCGATGCCCTGCAGCGTCATCCCGGCGCGAATCCCCTGACCGATCGAACGATTGTCCGGATTCAGGTAGATAAAAATCTCCTCCGCGCCGGACTGCCAGCCCTCTCTCGCGCATTCGACCTGAACAGTCAGAGGTTCGGAACGCCATACCACTTCCCCGTCAGGACTCGACTCCGGGATTGCCACCGAACTGCTCAGATCATCGTGAATTTCGGTTTCGCCCGTCCCTTGAGTGGTACAGATCAGCGCGAAAGTGGAAGCCGGATGCAGTAACAGCACCACGGCAAGGGATCGCAGCCAGCCTCCGGCAGAGAGATGTTTCATATCAGCATTCGTCCTGAATGGAATTGTTTTTCGGCAGCCCGGCCGTAGTGGCTGTATGCCCGGTGAGCTGTGCGCAATGGGTCCGTCGGCCGCCGTAGTCGGTCAGCGCCTGGTATGAAAAACGATGTGTGGCAGAGGGCTCGACACTTGCGGGCACAGCCATGGCAACCTGGGCGCCCGGCGCCAGCAGCAGATGATCGCCGAGCTGCACACCGTCGATATGCAGCGCTTGCAGAGCGGCGTGATAGGGCGTCGGGTTACTGACCGTCAGCAACAAGACGTGCGACGGGTCATGAGTCAGTGTCCACAGCAGCCGCGCGGGGGTGTCGGCCGGATCACCGTCAAGGCCGGGGGGCCGGTAGAACACGTTGATGCGTTGGCGCACGGCAATGTTCAACTGCCCCACGCCGTCCTGGCGTCGAGGCACCTCAAGCACATACAGATGCAGCAGAGACTCGTGCTCCTGCGGCATGCCCGAGCCCTGATACAGCACGCGCAAGGTCTGCCTGCCGCCCACCGCCAGGCGTGCAAGCGGTGGCGTGACCACGAATGGCAGCGCTTTGCGAAGCTCACCCGGGGTGTCGTCATCGTCCGCGGCGTCGCTGAGCCAGGCCTGCAAAAGCGCCTCGGACTTGCCGCGATTGCGCACTTCGAGCGTGACTTCGCGATACTGCCCGTTGAAAACCAGCCGTGTTCCACTCAGCGAAACAGCGCCGTGCGCCGCCAGGTCGCTTGTCAAAAGCACAGCCGTCAGCAGCGCCTTGCATGAGCCAGCGAAAGCGCTCATCGGCATATTACCCTGATCCGCTCGTAGGCTCGCGACGGGTCTCTGGGCGGTAGCGAGAATGTTGCCTGACAACGTTGATCGGACCAGCGCACCCACAGGCTGCCGGCGTCCTGCTCGCTGAGCACCAGCGCCTGACTGCCGGGATCGACCACTGCCAGCGCCCTGCCCTGCTCATCTTCGACACTGGCGCCCAGCGGCACCTTGCTGCCATCGGTGCGCACCAGTTCGAACTGCACCCGACGGCCCACATTGGCCTTGAAGCGCACCACCGGGATCGCGCCCCTGCGCGGCACGATCTGGGTGATGGCGTTTTCCAGATCGACATCAGCGCCCAACTGCCGGGTATCCAGGCTGACCCAGTTGGTGCGGTAGGCCTGCGCATAAGGCAGAACCGCATAGCCGTTGCCGGCGGTCTCGACGTTACTGAACGACTTCAAGCGGGCGCCACCGACATCGGGCACCTGAACCAGTGCAAAGGTTTCCCCCAAGGCCTGCCCCAGGTTAACGCCACCGGCATGCGCTACCAGCGAACCAGCGGCGGACAGGCTGAATGCATCGTAATCCTGACCCTGGCTATAACCGGCCTCGAAACGGCCGAATGCCGTGCTGGTGCTGACCTTGCCTGCGCCGAAACTGCCGGAGGTACTGTCACGTCCAGCCTGTACCGAATAGAACGTGTCGCGATCGCCGGGCACCTGGCCGTTAAGACCGGTCTGCGCGTTGTACTCGCCGCGGCTGTCGCGCACCGCGTTGAAAGACAATCGCGACGAGCCGGGGCTGGATCCAAGCGGCAGGGTCACGCTCAGAGCAATACGATTGTCGGTGCTCGCGTCACCGCTTCGCCCGAAATCCTCGTTGCGTTCGACGGACAGGCTGTAATTGAGCGAACGCCAGGCTGCGTTATAGGACAGGTAAAGTTGCCGGGTCTTGCCGGGCAGGTTCCAGTAGCGCTGCTCTGAAGCAGTCAGGCTCAGCGACGCCGACTGGCCAGGCACTATCTGAGTGATGCTGAGTTCGAGTCGATCCCGCGCCAGACCAGAGGGCAGTACCAGCCGCTGCGGGCCGATATCGCTGACGTGCTGGTTCAAGGTCCGGTATTGCTCGGTCGAATACCGGTAACCGGCCACTGCCAGCGTGGTGTCGGTGACGTCCAGCGTGTTGGCATAACGCACCCGCAGGCTCTGACCACTGCGCGCCTGCTGATCCACCTTGCTGATTGATCTGGTGAGGTCCATCGACACCGCGCCCAGCCCGGTGTTTACTCCCGTACCTATATTCCAGGCCTGATAATCCTCGGCCAGTTGCAGCCCGGCAAACCCGGTGATCCGTTCGGAAAGCCCGTAGATAAGGGCTGCGCTGGCAAACGCCGGAGAGGCCTGCTGGTCGTCGTTGTTGTCGACCTGCCCGCTGGCCAGGCTGTAGCGCAACGAGCCTGCGGGAACCATGATCGGCAGCGACGCGTAAGCCTGAGTGAAGGTTCGCACACGCCCGTCTGCTTCGATGACAGACACCGACAAATCGCCATTCGAGCCACTGGGATAAATATCGGCAATCTCGAAAGGCCCGGGCGACACAGTGCCGCTGTAAAGCAGAAAGCCGTTCTGGCGAACTTCCACGGTCGCATTGGTTTCGGCAATCCCGCGGATGACCGGGGCATAGGCCCGCTCGCTGTCAGACAACATGCCGTCGTCAGAGACCAGCGCCGCGCCCCTGAAGCGGACACTGTCGAAGACCTGCGAATCGGTAAACATCTCGCCCAGCGTGAGCTGGCTTTTCAGGGCGGTGATGTCGCGCTGTGCGAACGTACGATTGCTGCGATAACGCCAGGGTCTGTCACTGCCACCCACCAGAGAGGACTCGTTGCGCAAACGCCAGGCACCAACGTTCAGCCCGTTTCGCAGCCCAACGTAGTACTGATCCGTTTCCAGGCCCTTGTTACGCCGACGGCTGCCATTGAAGTTGTAATTGATAAAGCCTGCGGTCTCGCCCTGATCCCAAAGCTCCGGCGACACATAACCGCGGGCACCGCGTGACATCACCGCTTGCGGCACACTGATCGTCAGTCGCAACGCACCGGGCTGATAGTCGACGCGGGCAAATTCGACACGCGCAGGCAGGTCGAAACAGGCCTGGGCAGACACCTCACCTGACGGCAGACGACTCAAGTCCAGACCAAAGCTCTGTAGCATCTCGAGCGACAGGCAGGGCTCGATCAGGCCTGACAGCGGATTTTTCAAAAAGCGGATATCCCGCCTGCCGCTCAGCTTGCGATTGACGTAGATATCAACCCGGTAAGTACCGGGCAGTACGCTATTGGAGCGCAGAAACTCCTGAAGGTCAGCCGGCTGATCGCTTCCCTGGATAAAAGCCGTATTGAATCTGCCTGCGCCGCTGCCACCCGAAGAGGCGGCCGACGCGCTGACCGCAACCATCAACGCCAATCCGAAACCGATACCCCGCGCACAGCGTCGGGGGTGAGGGAGCGCGCACTGGGCAATGACTCCCTTGTTAACTTCTTTGCGCCATTCCATAGCGGTCTTCACTCTACTTCGGCTGTCGCGCGCGTCGCGCAATCCTTTTACACAGACGCAGGTCTGCCGGGCGGTCTTGTCGCTGAGGCCCGACGGTTTGAACAGTGAACGCTGACAGTGGATGCGCCAGCTTATCGGGGCGACGCCTTGCCGGCGTTAACCGGTTGTTTATGGGTAAGGGCTGCCTGATAAGGCACTTGTCCGCCGTAGTCATTGAGACTGACGAAACTCAACAGCAACGGCGCACTTGCCGATGTGTGCTGTAACGGAATACGCAGACGCTGATGCGGCGCCAGCATCTGACTGTCCAGACGGGCAAGTTCGGTGTCATGCTGGCGTATGGAAACCCTCAGCATGGAGACATGATAGGGGCCGGGATTTTCGACCTGTACACCGGTGTCATCGACCCACTGCCAGTTCAGTTTTTCCGGAGCCTGCTGTGGATCACCCTGCAAACCATCAGGCCGGAAGAAGACTTTGATGCGCTGACGTACCGCGATCTGCAGTGTGTTTTCAGCTGCGGCCTGGGGAATTTCCTGAACATTGAGCCATAACACCGATTCACGATCGGTGGGCATGTCGGCACCGGAATGAATGATCCGCAATAGCTGCCTGCCACCCCCGGCCATACGCGCAAGTGCGGGTGTGACAATGAACGGCAGGTTCGGCAGACTTTCGTGAGTGCTGACCGCCGCCACAGGCGGTTCAAGCCAGGACTGCAGGAGAATCTCTCCCCCGCCACTGTTGTGAACACCCAGACTGACCTCTTTATCAGTGCCCTGGTAAATGACTCGCGTCGTATTCAATACAATGCCCGCCTGAACGGTGGATGCGCAGAACACCAACACAACAAGCATCGTGTAGCGAAAAAAATCGGAAAACATGCTGGCGTTCGCCTTGAATTCGGTAGAGGACAGAGCGAGCACTGCCCGCCCTGCCCGGCACGATTACTCGTAATCCATCACGAACGGCAGGAAGCCGTCGGCATTACCCGGATTGGTGGGCGTGCCGTTAAGCACATACACCGCGCCAAAATTGATTTCAGCGGTGGCACCGTTGGCGCCATCCTTGATCAGCGTGGTGTCGACGGTTTCGTCACCACTCAGATCCATCAGCACACTGGACGCATTGAGCAGGCCGATACCGACGCCATCTGCCGCACCGGTGGTGCGCAGGAGTTTCGCGTCGTTGTTGTCCAGGCCACTGCCGTTACGGGCAATAAGGCGCATCTTCACCATGTTGTACTGGTCTGCACCGGCACTGCAGTTGACCAGCAGCTGGATGGGGGCAGCCGTCTCGAATCGGCTTTCGCTCGATACACCGATATCGGAGAAGGACACGTTGCCCAGGTCGATATTGATTTCGCCAGGGTTGGTCCCCGCACTGACACCCGTGCCCGGCCCCACATCGCAGGAGATATTGGTCAGTGTTCCGTTAAAGACCATTGTGCCGTTGTTCGCAGCACTGGCGGTACCTGCCATGCCAACGCCCATTACGCCCAGAACTGCCAATGTAAGAGAACGCTTTTTCATGCTAACGACCTTCCTTGTGTTATTTCGTGTGTGCCCGCTATCGGACGGTGAGCACTATAGAGTCAGGTCTATTTCAATGCTGTCAGCCCGGTAACTTTCACCCCGCAGACAACACAACACGACACGCAGGACAGGTCTGTAGGAATAATTATAAGTCGTGCCCGGCACACTGATAAAAACCCTTTTCCACACAGAAGCGCGTCTTTACTCAGTTACAGACTAGCGACGCCTTGACGGTGGCCGAGGTTATGTATCGTTCAAACCTGGCGGGCACTGGACTGCCACCTGAAAACGTGACAGTCCGGACGAGAAAACACAACAGGCAGCTAGTTACTGATAGCTCAACGTAACGACGGCAGCACGCGCCTGCAGGGCTTCTCCGTCGATAACCACGGCGGCAGGCAATACCTGATACTGCGTCACGAAGGGCATTGCCTGCTCACCACAGACATTGCGTTCGGTGCTCACATGAATAATGACCCCGGGTGCAACTTCCAGCGTTCTCGACTGATTACCGGGCACCGTTATCTCTGTACTGGAAACCCTGCAACTGCTGTTGACGATACTGCCACGCAACGTTATTGCACCGTCCTTTGCCCATGACACAGCGGGAGTAGCCAGCCACAGCGTCGACATGATTGCGACCCACAATTTTTTATCAAGGGACCGTAACTTCCACATCACTTTTCCGTTCGTTTTCTGACGGCTCATGGCGTACTCCATTCATTGACTCATGCGATAAGTTAAGTTGATGAGAGAATGACCTGCCAGAAACCTACTTAGGAAAATGTAGGAAAACTCCTAGGACTTAATAAACATCTGGACAACTATCTCTTCCACATAGATATCGTCCAATTCCGACTTTTCTTGACTGCACGCCACACCTGCTGGAGGCTTTCTGACAAACCTGACAGCTGAAAGTCATTCTGTTGACCGGGTTTGCAGGCTATAAGGAAGCTGTAAAAAATATCTCTCCCGTACTGACATTTGGCGTTTTCTTCATATGCGCAGAAAGACCCTGACCGTCACCGCTGTCGTTCTGGTGATCGCCTGTGTGGCGATTGCCGGCTGGAAACTGACACGCCCGGCCACGCTTCCCAAAAATGCCGCTGCCGCTGTGCCCGTCAAAGTGATCACGGTCAGTCTTGAAGACGTGCCGCGCTTCGTCACAGGGATCGGATCGGTGCTGTCGCTGCAAAGCGTCGTGATCCGCCCCCAGGTGGATGGGGTGCTGACGCGCGTGCTGGTCAAGGAAGGTCAGCAGGTCAAGGCCGGAGACCTGTTGGCAACGCTGGATGACCGCTCTATCAGGGCTGCGCTGGAACAGGCGCGTGCCCAGTTGGCGCAGAGCAAGGCGCAGCTGGACGTAGCGCAATTGGACCTCAAGCGCTATCGCCAGCTCACCCAGGAAAATGGTATCTCGCGACAGACGTTCGATCAGCAACAGGCACTGGTCAGGCAGCTCGAAGCCACGGCAAAAGGCAACGAAGCGAGCATCAACGCCTCACAGGTGCAACTGTCCTACACTCAGATTCGCTCGCCGGTAACGGGACGGGTCGGCATTCGCAATGTCGATGAAGGCAACTTCCTGCGCGTCAGTGATGCTGCCGGACTGTTTTCAGTGACCCAGATCGACCCGATTGCCGTGGAGTTTTCCCTGCCACAGCAGATGTTGCCGACCCTGCAGGGGCTGATTGCCGAGCGCGACGCTGCGACCGTCAAGGCGTATCAGGGCGACGGCGCGGCCAACGGCCTGCTGCTGGGTGAAGGCACGCTTTCATTGATCGACAATCAGGTGTCGGCAAGCACCGGTACGATCCGCGCCAAGGCTCAATTCAGAAACCCCGGCGAGCAACTCTGGCCAGGGCAACTGGTGACCGTGAAGATCCAGACCGGTATCGAACTCAACTCGCTGAAAGTGCCGCCACAAGTGGTGCAGCGCGGCGTTGACCTGCACTTTGTCTATCGGCTCACTGCCGATAACAAGGTGGAAGTCGTCCCCGTCAAAGTGCTCTATCAGGACAGCGAACAGACGCTGATCAGCGGGCCGCGTGCTGGCGATGTACTGGTCAGCGACGGCCAGTCGCGGCTACGCCCGGGAGCAACGGTCGAAGTGATCACCGCGCCTGCTGCGGATGTCGCCAGCGCGCAAGTGGAGCCCGCACGATGAACGGCCGTGGTTCGGTATCGGCGTGGTGCATCGACCATCCGGTGGCCACCTTGTTGTTGACCTTCGCATTGGTACTGCTGGGGGTCATTGCCTTTCCGCGTCTGCCGATCGCGCCGTTGCCGGAAGCGGAATTCCCGACCATCCAGGTCACCGCGCAACTGCCCGGCGCCAGCCCCGAGACCATGGCGTCTTCGGTTGCCACGCCACTGGAAGTGCAGTTCAGTGCGATACCGGGCATGACTCAGATGACTTCCAGCAGCGCACTGGGCTCCACCAACCTTACGCTGCAGTTCACCCTCAACAAAAGCATCGACACTGCGGCCCAGGAAGTCCAGGCCGCCATCAATACCGCAGCCGGACGCCTGCCGGCCGATCTGCCTAGTCTGCCAACCTGGCGCAAGGTCAACCCGGCCGACAGCCCGGTGCTGATCCTCAGCGTGAGTTCCAGTCTGATCCCCGGCACCGAATTGAGCGACGTCACCGAAACCATTCTGGCGCGCCAGCTCAGCCAGATCGAAGGGGTGGGCCAGGTATACATCACCGGTCAGCA
>Ga0105244_10000317_pt1 | contig 46505 bp, 79 predicted proteins | sample KBSM44metaG_FD_80423 | JGI IMG/M metagenome (GOLD analysis project Ga0105244, IMG submission 80423) | Miscanthus rhizosphere microbial communities from Kellogg Biological Station, Michigan, USA - KBS M4-4 metaG | ecosystem: Host-associated > Plants > Roots > Rhizosphere > Soil | place...
GGCTGTTACGCCTTCCAGTTTTGCTGCGCGTACCGGTGCCGCTGGCACGGCTGGCGTTCTGATCATTGAGGAGTTTGCATAAATGGCCATCGTTCAGAATTGGGCAGTAATAAATACTGCGACCTGGATTGTTGAAAATGTGATCGTGTGGGACGGCATCGAATATACGGAAGAGACCGGGGTTGGCTGGACTGTTCCGGATGGGTATATGGCTATTCAAACTGACGTTGCCAGTGTCGGCTGGTCGTATTCTGACGGCGTGTTTGTTCCGCCCCCAACCCCTGAAGTTCCACCGCCAACCCCTGCTGAGATTCTGGCGAGTCAGAGCGCAAAACTGCAGGGGTTGACTCAGCTAGCGGCGGCTCAAAAAGCAGCGCTCACCAATCGTATTGGCGTTATCAACGATGGCGTTGAACTTGGCGAGGCTACGCCTGCCGAACTCGCTGAACTGCCAGTGCGACAGGCGCAGTTAATTGAATGGAAGCGCTATGCCTTGTACCTTGGTCGCGTGACAAGCCAAGAAGGATGGCCGCCTGATGTTGTATGGCCTACACAGCCAGCTGAAGGCATGGACCTCACGGTTTCAGCTTCTGCTCCCGAAACCGTTTAGCCAATCAAACCTGCAAGCCGGTCGGGTATTCGACCGGCAGTCTGGGGAATGCATTCATGCCAATCACCGCGCAGCAACTGCTACAGATCCTCCCGAGCGCCGAAAAGCAGGCAGGCGTGTTCGCCTCGGCGCTCACGCTTGCCATGGACAAATACCAGATCAACACCCGGCTGCGCATGGCGGCCTTCATCGCCCAGGTTGGTCATGAGTCCGGACAGTTCCGATATGTGAAGGAGCTGGGCGGCGACCAGTACCTGAGCAAGTACGACACCGGGACCCTGGCCAAACGCCTTGGCAATACGCCCGAGGCTGATGGTGACGGGCAGAAGTACCGCGGGCGCGGCCTGATTCAGATTACCGGGCGCGACAACTACCTGGCGTGCAGCAAGGCCCTGTTCGGGGATAATCGTCTTCTGAGTACGCCGGAGCTTCTGGAGCAGGCTGAGTGGGCCTGCAAGTCGGCGGCGTGGTTCTGGAATTCTCGCAACCTGAATGCGCTGGCGGATGCTGGCGACTTCGTGGGGCTGACTCGTCGCATCAATGGCGGAACCAATGGCCTGGCCGAGCGCCAGGCTTTCTACAGCGCCGCATTGAAGGTGCTGGCATGATCTGGGGAAAGGCGCTGGAAATTGCGGCTGTTGTCGGCCTCGTCGGCGCCGTGCTGTTCGCCGTCTACGGTCATGGCCGCTCAACCATGGATGCCGAGTGGCAAGCGCGCTGGTCCGAACGCGATGCTGCCGACAGCCTGGCACTCGCTGCCGCCGAAGTTGCTGAACGAGCCAAAGAACAATCCCGCCAGCAATCCATCAACAAGGTGATTCAAGATGGTCAGAAAGCCATTGATTCAGCGAATGCTGATGCTGCCACTGCTCGCGCTACTGCTGACAGCCTGCGCAACGAAGTCGATAGAGTCGCCAGCCGTTCCGCAAGTCAGGCCGGCAGCCACTCCTGCACTACCGCAGCAAGCCAGGCAGCAAGCCGCGCCGTCCTGGTGCTTGCCGAGCTGTTCAAGCGCGCTGATGAAAGAGCGGGAGATTTGGCGAGCCACGCTGATGAAAGTCGAATCAGGGGATTGAGCTGCGAAGCGGCGTATCAGGGGATTTCGAACTAGCCCAGAACGGCAGGAAGCGAGCCCGCATTGCGCGGGCTTTTTTGTGATCTCAACATTCACCGGCAGGCTGGTAGGTGGAAGAGGGTTAGGGATTCTTGCGGTCTGGCGGGGATGGCGGGAAGCCGAAGTGATGCCGTCGTTTGCCGGTGTAACCGCACTCACTGCATCCCGCTGAAGGGCCGCACCCGCAGCCGCCCTCACAGCCGCAGCTGCACCCGGAGCAATCCAAGGTGCACCAGCTTTCTTGCTCTACCTCTCCCTCTTGGCTGATTGAGTAATTGATGCGCCGATCCAGGCGAAAACCTGTGATTTTCTCGGCTTCCTCATAGGTCGCTGGCACTGAGCGGAAACCGTATTCGGCTGATGGGTCATCTACAAATCGGCGAACACTTCTCATCGCCGCGGCCCTTTGTAGATGTTCCATGCCATGTAGGCGATTGCGCAGACTGGAATAATCATGATTGTCCCCCCGCTTGATATTTGGCCTGGCGCTTCTTCGAGCAGGCCGCGTGACTTCCGTGTGACCTGTGCCGGTTGCAATACTCGCAAGTCGGGTTCAGCTCAAGGATTGGCGTCGGAGAGCTGTTCCGGCGAACCTCGGCGGTTCGGTAGAGCTTGCTCATTGATTCAGCTCCTTGACCTTGTCGAGGCAGGCGGTCATCTGCGAAAGCGAGGTATAGGCTGCCCAAGCATCGTCATGGCCAGCGAACTGCATGACGATCTTGTATCTACCGTCGAGGGTTTCCAGGGTGTTGAAGCCTTTCGCGAATGCTTTTGCCGCATCCACCGCTACCGTCGTGGCCGACGAGACGGCGCGAACCTGGCATCCCATGGATTCTGCTTTTGATTTATCAGCTTCATTTTCCAGCGGGCGCCAACTACGAAGAGGTTTCGAATAATACTCCCACGCCGCCAGCTCACCCTGCCCACCCTTCAGCCGCTCGGCCAATGCATTGCGCTCATCAATCACGGCGTTGTAAAGCTCTTCGAAGCTTTCGGATTTAAGCCGCTCGATTTCCGCCGTCAGCTTGGCGATGGCGGCTTGCGCCTTGTCGTATGCAGCCTTCAGCGAAGGCCACGATGACTGGTCAGGCTCTTTGGCTTGCAGTTCGGCGAGTTCGGGCGGGGCGGCATTTATGCACTTCGGGCATGTTGGCCGGTTGCCGCCCCAAAGTTCCTCGGGCGTGTAATCCCCGGCGGCCAATAACTTCTTCTCTTCAGGCGTTGGCGTGCAGCATTGCTGGCGCTCGACGACAGGGGTGGACGGATTCGATGCAACTATCCACTCAGACTGAGGGACTTCAATTTTACTGCTCATTCGCTTGCTCCCGATTCGGTGGGTTTGAGGGCGGCCACATACTCCATCGCCAGCGTCCCTACTTGAGAGACGTCAGCGCAGCTTGCGAAGTGTCTCAGCTTGCTTTCGTGTCTCGCATTCCGCTGCTCGGCGGCTGTCAGGCGCTGAACAATTTCACTCGCAGGCAGAGGTGGTGACGCCAAGAATTCAGAGACTGCTGGCGCGTAGGACGGATTAACAGCCAGCGTTTTCAGGTGCCACAACGCAGTCATGCGGTGGTTGTCGAATTGCAGCGCCAAGTCTCGCCAATGCTTCATATCGGCAAGCTCTTCCCGCAGCGCAGCCAGTTTACGTTCGGTGTCATACAGCTTTGCCTCGGCCCTTTCGCAGCGGCCAGACAGACCACCCTCTTCATTCATGCCCATTTTTCAAACCTCCGATAGTCCGTTATGAAACATCATTCTTCGTGGCAAACCCTAAGCGCTTCACGCTGATAGGCCTGCTCAAGTTTGCGCGCCACGACTGGCGATACGTCGATTTCGTGGTGCGGTACTTCTAATAAGGGCCTAGCTTTAGAAGAGCCAAGCGCGTGTAGATGGTGAATCATCAGTGTCAGTGCTTCGCCCTGCTCCTCGATCCCGGCCCATTCCATCAGGTCGGCCAAGGCCTTCTTGGTGCCGGGTCGCACCTTCAGGCGCAGATCCTCTTCCTGAAGCTTGATGGCCTTCTCGCGGCGTTTCTCGTCTCGCTGCTGCTGGGTCAAAGCCATGGACGGCCTCCTTTAGGCCGCTTGGCGGCAAGTGGAATTGTTCGGCCCGCTTGCGGGTGCGGACTGCTGTACTGATGCGTTTCATGCTGCTCTCTTGTTCGTCCAGGCGCCCATGGATTTGAACACCTTGGCCGCCTGCTCTTCGGTTAGGTCGATGGCGTCAGGCACTGCAATCCAGCCGGACCCAATGACGTGGTTTCGATTGGCGCTGGCGCACAGCTCGGCGTGGTACTGCTCCATGTGCTCGGCCAGGTTGATGACCAAATGCACGCCATCCGTGGTGAACTGAATCGACTTGCTGTACTGCTCGCCGGCTGGCGTCTCGCAAAACACGCTGATGTAGATCGTCCAGCGGTGCGCGATGTCGCAGAGCGCATTGGCGACCGGCTCGCTACGGATCTGCGTGCAGTTCTTCCAGTGCAGCATGATCTGTCGATCGGGCGGCTCGACATTCGCCACGCAGGCGTAGTTGGTCTTAAGCAGCGCCCTTGCTGCTCGCTCCATCCGCGCCCTGAAGTTGTGAGGCTTTCTTTTGATAGCCATGGTTAGCTCCTTGGATCAGCAAGGCACTCAAGCGCGAACTGGACCGCGTAAGGCGCAGGCCGGTATCCTTTGCCGGGAGCTTCGCAAAGGTAGTAGCGCATCATGCGGGCGCTCACACCGACAAGCTCGGCGCACTTGTTCTGTGTTTCGCCGGACTTTCTGACCAGCTCGCGTAGGTAGGTGGCATCCGGTTTGTGGTTGCTGGCGTCAGGCTTCATTCGTCGATCCTTTTTCATTTAGGTAGCGACCCCACTGATCGCCGGCGGCGGCAGCAATTCCCGGCCATGTCTTTGAGCGCTCAAGCCAGCGATCTGCGCCGGGTGTAGTTTTCTCTTGCCCGCTGTCGGTCTGGTTTGACCAGCGAGGGAGAAGCTTGCCGTTGGCCTGAACGCACCACCTAGGCTCAACGTGTTTCGTATGAGTCAGGACAGGAAGCCCCTTGGTCAGCCACCAACCGGTGCCCTTGCTTGCGTCATCGCCGAACTGATGCGGATGAATTACTTGATCGGGCGGCCGGATCGCCGTGTTGATCCCCGATGGCGCCGGGTTCTCGATAGCCACAGGGAAAGGCAGCTCGAGCAGAAGCTTGAAGTTCTCGACGTCGGCCGCCTTGGCTGCGCGCCGATCGGCGCCGAATAGCGTCCCCGGCTTAAGCCGCTGGTGATAGCCGCCTTTGTCCGGGTAGCGTTTAAGGTCTGGATCTTTCAGCGCCCAGACCGATGCGTTATTGAGATATGTGCACATCGGGTGCAATACGGCCATATCCCAGCTCATTGCTAATGCCTGCCAGATGTCGCACTGCAAGTGCTTGGGCGAGTCGCCTCGTGACGGTAGAAGGTCGCACGTCCACACGTCATGGCCGTGGGCTTCGAACGCTTGCCGTGTTAACTGGCAAGCTGAGTAACCGATCAATACTTTCGACACTTTATGTTCTCCGTTTCGCCTCGCCTGAGTGGCTGGCATGGGTATTACTTTAGGCAATTTATGCCGGCCTGTATATAGGCAATCTGTGTATTTCTTGATTTATTTTCAGATCACACTTTCGTGCGATTCCTGAATTTCGGAAAGTCGATGTCGTAGTCGTCGATGATCCGCCGCAACGTACCGCTACCGATACCCATCTGCTTTTCCACCTGATGGCGCGTCAGCCCGACATCGCGCAGGGCGGTGATTCGCTCAATCAGCTTGGCGTCATCGGATCGCGCATTGGGCTTGCCCATGGTGTCAGGCAGGAATTTGAATTCCTCGCGCTGCGCCATGGTCCACAGCGTGGTTTGCGCCATGCCTACGGCTGCCGACACTTCGCGGCACGTCATGGTCTTGGCCATTTCCGCGATCAGGATTGCTCGCTCTTTGCTGCGCTGGTATCGCACTCCCTGCTGATGGATGCCCTTGGTCTTTTTCTCGCCAGGCTCTGGATGCTTACGCGGCGGCTTCGGCTTGAATTCGAAGCCGGCCACTTCTTCGACCTTGCCGCCTGATTGGAAGAAAGCTTCTTGAGCCGCCTGAAGTCGCGCCTGCCGGTGGGTGCTAATTAGGATCTGATTATCGATCATGCCATCTTCGCTCTGAGCTTGGTTTCGTATTGGTCAACCAGCAGCTTGAATTGCCACAAGTCTTCCTCCAGCTTTTCGATGTAGTCGTCATCGCGCTTGAACTCTTGAAGCCAGAGCTGGCGCCCTACAGGCTTCAGCAGCGGGCAGTACATCCCGATATGCCACCACTTGCGCTCTGCGATCCACATGCACCCCTGCACCTGGTCGATCACTCCGCTGGCATCATTGTCGATATGAAAGGCGCGAAGCTTTTCAGGGGCAAGGAAGCACTTGTATTCAGAACCGCCATCAGCGCCGATAAACCCATCCGCGCTGGCCCCGAAGGCACCATCATCAGTCTTTATCAGTCCGACCTGCGTAACGATCAGGCCGGTCTGGATCTCGTGCTCCATGCGCGCCTCAGGCTCCAGTTCGTGGCCTCGGCGCATCTGCCAGGTTTCGAAGCCGTTATCGAGTGGCTTCCCGCCGATCCTCTCAACTGCCAACTGGAATGCATAGTCGAGCGCAGCCGATGAAGGCTCGCCGACCGACTCGCCATCAAGCGCACGCTGTACAACTTCGGCCCGAGGTGCTGCCTTGTAGCCAGCTAGGTCGCGAGACTTGGCTTCACTATGGCCGGCAAGCATTGCATCGACGTAAGTACGCTGCTGAACGGTTAGTCCGTTCACCTTGGATCGAGCAGTAGTAAACATGCTGGCCGTGATGCATCCGGCTCGCTCTTGGAGCCAGATGTCTGAACCCTGAGTGCAATTGACGACGATCATTGCTGAGCCTCCAGTTTTGCCTTCTGCTTAGTCACGGCAACCTTTACCGAGTCATAGCCAGCAACGTCGCCAGCCTCTTTAAGCGCTTTTACGGCTGCCTGCCACACGTCCTTAAGTTCGTCGGCGGTGGTTGTGCCTTCAACCTGGGCAATGATGCCTGCCACCACTTCTGCCCGATCCTCCGCGCTGTCCGATCCATCCGCCGTCTGCGCGTCATCGTCCTGAGCATCGCTGGTGGTGATGTTCAGCAGGGCGCACATCACATAACGCTTGCCGTAAGTGGTGGACGAGCCGACCGACTGAACGTCGTTGCGACCTTTGCCGACATCCAGCGGCAGGCGCATCGTGGTTTGCTCGCGATGGCCGCCGCGGTGCATCAAGATCCCCGTCACCTCGATGGCCTTTTCGGCGTTTTCAACCTTGAAGGTTATCGCGAATCCGTGCTGCTGCATGATCGGCTTGATGGTCCGGGTGATGTCGTCCAGGGTGGCGTAGGAGTTGCCCGTGTGCAGGTTGATAGCCCCCTCGAAGACGGTCGGGATATCGCACTGCATCTGCGCCATGCCGGCGTTAAACTGCTTCTCTGCTGCCTTGTCTTGCAGACGCTCGTGCATCTCAAGCAATTTTTCAAGCTTCACAACATCAACAGATGGGTCGCTTGCAGCTCGGCTGATGGTCGAAAGAACACTATCGTTTGTTTCGGTCTGTATTGTTTGAATCTCGTTCATGGTCTTATTCCTGATATTTAAAGAAGGAAGAACAGTTTTCGCGTGGCGGCTTGTCGCTGTATCCGCTGCACCATCGGCTTATTGTCGCGCTACTAACACCCAATTCCTTTGCCGCTTCGGTTGAACTTTCAAATTCAACTCCATCAATTACCCAGATTTTAGATCGCCTGGTATTTTTTGACTGTTCAAATCTAGTTGCCCACCTGCAATTCTCTTTGTTGTAGCCAAGGTCGTTATCTCGGCGGTCCATCGTGTATTTAATCGATGGCCTAGCCCCCATGTCCCGGTAAAAATTTTCAAATGAGTCTCGCCACTCATCGCAAACCTCTATCCCGCGCCCACCATAATTTGAGTATCCTGGGTTGTCTTGGTTGTGACAGCGAGAAAGCATGTTCTTCCAGATTGAGAATTCAGTTGTTCCCGTCATGCCATGGGTAGTACATCGTTCTATATTTGACGATGAAACTCCGCACCCGCACGATCTAGACAATCCTGATTTAAGCGAACCTCCGTTAATAACGGTCAGGTTTCCGCAATCACAAATACAATTCCATCTGATCTTTTTATGCTGTCGCTCTGGGTTCTCAGAAACAACAACGATCATTCCAAATCTCATGCCCGTGATATCAATAAATTTCATTTGTTACGCCCACAAAAAAAGCTTTGAATTGCACCGGTGAGAATCCTGGGAAGGCTCGGATCGACGGCTAGTCAACCAACCCAGAAACGGTGCAAATCAAAGCTTTATCAGCCGTCGACCCTAATTCTGCTTCGCCTTCTCACGGGCTACGCATGCAGAACTTTAATCTATTCTGCCTACTTTAGAAAGTTATTGTTACGTTCGGCACTTCGCCGCGGGCGATCTTCAGGACGATGGCCTTGGCCAGTTCCTCGGAGACGTTCATCGACATGATTGCCTGCTTGGCTTCGCCCAGGATCTTGGACTTGTGCGCTACGTCGGCTTGGCGGGCTTTCTGCTGGCGAATGACTTCCGCTGCCTCAGCCTCTTGTCGGGCCTGCTCATCAAGGCGCGCCTTCTCTACTGCCGCTGCTTGCGCTTTTGCAGCATTGATTCTGTATTGTTCTGCGCGCTGCTCTGTAGCAATGCGAGCCGCTTCAGCGTCAGCGATCGCCTGATCATGAAGCTGCTGATCACGTATCTGTTGCTGAGTTGCACGCTGCTCGGCCGCCAACTGATCGGCCTTTGCCTGAATCGCCAGGCGCTCAGACTGCTCAGCCTTCCATTTCAATTCCAGTTCACGTTTCTCGGCGGCGTCCTTTGCATCTTTCTCTCGCTGGGCTACAGCTTCGCGCTCGAGCTTTGCTGCCAGATCGGCATCGGCCTTGGCGCGCTCTTCGGCTTCTCGGGCAATCTGTGCCTCGCGGTCACGCTGAGCCTGAGCTTCTGACTCGGCGCGTAAGCGGATCAGTTCGGCCTGTTCTGCTTCGTATTGCTGGCGAGCGGTTAGAGCCGCGCGCAGCTTGACCAGCGTGGACTCCTTGGCTCGGGCGGCTTCGGTTTCGAACTCTTCCCAGTGATCGCCCATCTGCACGGCTTCGACCGATGCGATGGATTCCAGCAGCACCGAGGCGCTGACGTCGGCCAGGTCGATGCAGAAGTCATGGATGGCCTGGACTGCATCAACATGCCGATCCTTGCGAGCCTGCTGTTCGGTTTCCCAGTCGTTTAGCGGCTTGCGGGTGGTGTCGCGAAGGGCGTCCATCTTCTTGACCCAAGCTGCCAGCTCGACCTCGATCACCTTCGGCATTTCTTTCAGCTTTCGCAGGTAGTCACGCCCAGGCTTTTCGACCGCCGCCTTGGAGCTACTGACCTTGGCTGCCAGGGATGCGATTCGAGCCCGGCCTTTCGCAGTGGTCAGGTCCGGCACTTCGCCGGTTACTTCCTTCTCTACAGCAGCGAAAAACTTGTCCAGACCTCCGGCGACATAAATGGTTGGCGCGTTGTCGGCGCTGATGTCGTCGATGGTGATGACTTGCTTTGCTTCTGACATTTCCCTACTCCCACGAAAAAGCGCTTTGGGGTTGCCCGGTGGAACTCTGTGAATAACCTGGATCGACGGCTTGTCGGTCAGACACAGAACGGGCAACTCCAAAACGCTTTGATAGCCGTCGATCCTGATAATTTGCTTTGGCGTTCCACGGCCTTGGCGAGGTGGATAATACCCTAAAACTTAACTTCCTCAACCTGTTTGTTCATCCAGTGATATGCCCAGCCAGGGCGCTGACGAGCATGAAGCCGGTGCAGGCGAGAAGCGTGATTGCGCTCCCTCTCCAATAGGCGTATCGCTTGGCTTTCTGGTAGCTGCTCATGACCAAGGCCTCATGCTCTGCATTACCAGGTCGTGCAGCGCCTTCCCGTTACGACTGATGCGCTCACCGCGCAACTGTCATTTCTTCGTGCTTGGCCAGCAGTCAATCATTCGGCCATCCGGCAGCGTCAGAACAACATGGAAGCCGTTGTTGTGCTTCTTGTGGGCGATCCCGGTCCGAGACAGCCACGCATCAAAGCGCAGCATGGCTTCGGCCTTCTGGCGCTTCTTGTGGCCTTCTGGGTTGGACTCGCTACCTTCCCCGCCGCAGTTTCGGCAGCAGCGCCGATAACCAACGTCCTCGCCGATGTATTCGCAGCAACTCATGCAGTGGCTTCCGTCCGCTACATTGTCTTCGTAGAAGCTCATGGCGATTCATACTCCAGATAGAAGCTGTCAGGCTCATGCATCACCTGGGCGTCGTCGCGGATATACCGGAAATCAGTTATCCACTTGACCTCCAATTTCCCGCAAACATCAATTCGGCAAATGCCGCTTTCAACATCGATATCGACTATCGGCCACCACCAGTCTTTGCCGTTTTCGCTGCCCCACAATGGCTGTGGCAGAGAATTGATAAGCTCCATGTTTAGTAGGTCGGTCATAGCATCACCAGCCGGCCGCGAAGGTCATAGATGAAATCTCCGAACATCAATGCGCCCGCATCGCTTGGCGGCGTCTGCCATGCTCCTTTAATCGGATTTGGCAGGTCGCACACCCGAGTTTCGCGCGGCAGATTGAAGGCCGCCGCCAGGCTTTCCACTTGCTCGTCGATGAGCGATTTGACGATTGGAGTATTCATTTGGCCTCCTGCTTGCGATAGCCAGCGTCGTAGAGGGCTCTCATCTCGGCGAGATTGACGCCGAAGCCGACCTTGGCCTTCAACAGTTCAGCCATCTCGTAGACGGCCTTATTGGATTCGTCCTCCGCGATCTGCTCCGGCGTGCGTATTGGCCGGAAGAAAGCCATGCGCAGGCAGGTTTCAGATGATTCATGGCCGTCACGACGAAACCATGTTTCCTCTCCGCTATGCCCGAGGATCTCAACCTTCACCCAGCCATCCTGATTAGGATTCCACTCGCATACCGTGCCGACTGGCGGCTTACCCTCTCCGCTCCATTCAGCTCTTGAAGGGTGATCAAATCCGCATTTGACGCAGAAGTCTGAATCGGCAATCCAGTAATGATCGCAAACTTTTTCAGCCTTCAGCGCATCGACTGCGGCTTGCCATTGGGAGCGATCAACAACCTCTTCTGCGTAGCTATCGCACAGTGTGAATCTTTGTGCCGTGTAGGAAGCTGATCCAGCCGGATGCAGCGACCCATCACAAGCTTGGCCAACTTCGAACACATACGGCCAAGGCCAGCTCACCAACTCTCGCGCCAAAATATCAACAAGCTTCATGCCTTCACCCCCATTTTCCGCATCAATTCGATTTGCTCGCGCTCAATGATCTTTCTGAGCCGTGCGACGTAGTGCTGGTGCAGATGGATATCGATCGCCCCGAGCGTGTAGGCCATTTCTATGGCCATGGATGTTTCGCCGTGCAGCATTCCCGAACTTGACGTGACCAGTGACGCTAGTCGCGATTCGATGATGTCTACCGCCTGATCGTGCCTGTTCATTCGTCCTCCGGTTCCGCGTCGTCGTTCTTTGGGCAGGCCGCTACGTGCCGCATCAGCTTGCTGGTGGATCCGAAGATCCCGAAGCAGTACGGGCATTCGTGCTCTGCGTCTGGGTCGAGCTGTCGATCGCCGATATAAATCCCGCTCACTCTAATTCCTCCAGATCATCTTTTAGGCGAAGAGATAGCCGATGCCGGCAAGGATAAGGCCGATACACATAAGCCCTACGGCGGCGAAGAGAACCCCACCAACTGCGCCCATGAATGACCCTCCGAGATCTCTTTCGCTTCGATAGCCGGCGATTGCCCCCGCGATCAGTGCGATGAACAAGATGACGATACAGCCTTTGATCAGATACGTTTCGCCTTCAGTGGTTGGCATCGGGTAAAGCGTTTCAACGCATGAGGCGTATTCATGCTTATCAGCTACCGATGCTTGAGCTACTTCAAACCGGCTTTCGAACGCTGTGCAGCGATCAACTCTGGCGCGGTGTGCTGCTTCCTGAGCCATCGCGTTGTTTGCGGCGCTTGCTGCAGTAAGTCCTGCGTTAACGGCGGTCATGCTCATCTATTCTTGCTCCTCGGTTTATGCCCAATGATTCTCTCTAAGTCCCCGGTCGCTTACCCAGCGAGCTAAGGGTTATTGGTCGCTGCGGCGCCGACCCTTGTTGTCGCGCTTCAATTGCGCGGAGTCTAGCTCGTCGGCGCTGAAGTACCAGACCAGCATGCCGGTACCGACGATGGCGGCGATGATGACCAGCGCCAGCAGTGACAGCGGTAGTAAATGGGCAAGCATGGCGGCGACTCCTTTGTCTCAAATGGACCGGGCGGCCTGCTCGTTCAGCAGATTGGCTTCGGCCTCGCTGGGTTTGCGTGGCTTGCCGAGAAGCTTTGGCAGCAACACGCGCTGGGTGTAACTCTGGCCGATGGCAATTTCGTACAGGCTGCCGAGGGCGTGCAGGAAAACTAGTTTGCTGATGTGAAGCTTCATTGCGGTGACTCCTTGGGTGAGTTGCTTCCTTTGTTTGCAGGTTCTCTTAAGATCCTGCGCTTCTATGGATCTAAATCTACTTAAGCTGGAATCTTTCGTCAACCCTTTGCAAAAATAAATTTACTAACGCACAATGCCGACTATACCTAAGGAGCAGTCGAGATGAACAAAGCAGACGTAATCGCCTTTTTCGGCAACCAGAAGCAGACGGCAATTGCTCTGGGGATCAGTGAGGCGGCGGTAAGCCAGTGGGGCGACGTGGTTCCAGGGCCGCGCCAGGGTCATGTGCGCCTGGCCATGGAAGCCGAAGCGAACCGCCGCGCAGATGAGGCGGCTAAAGAAACCAAGAAGGCCGCACGCAAAGCGCGAAAGGCCGCATAGACAACCGAGGACCGAACCATGTACGACAACCCAAAACACCGCAAGCTGAGAGAAAGAACGCTTCGCTTTGATCCGTACCACGACGAGCGGCTATGTCAGGTCGCGGCATCGCTTGGCCTTCAGCCGGCTGTGTTGGGGCGAGAATTGGTCGAGATGGGGGTGGAGCTGATGGGCGACAAGAACGTCAACGCTCTGGCGAAGAAACTGAAGTGCTCGAAGGCCGCACTGATCCAGCAACTGGTGGCGCAGGGCGCGCTTGAATTGAAGGCAATGCTCGAAGACAAAGAACGCCTAAGGGCCTAAATAGGAGATGGTGGCATGGCTAACAATGCCGTAACGGGGCGCAAGCCGCATGAAGCGGGCGAAGTCCCGGAATCACTGAAGGGAATGATCCAGGAGGCTGCGCGTCGGGCGAGTCCGAAGGTAGCCGACGCACTGTCGCAACAATCCGAAGGCCTGCTTTTTCGCCTACCGGAAAGGCTCAGGGCCTGAAAAGACTCTGAATTCCACGCAAAAAAAAGCCGCCTGGGGGATGGGCGGCTTGAAGGGACTAACTGAGGAATCATGATTATGGGCAACGAAAACGAAAGTGGCAAGCCGACTCCGGGGCCATGGGCAAAAGCCGAAACGAGAACGGAAGGTTTTGTTATCACCTCCCGCACTGATCTGGTCGTGCATTCGGTTGATGAATACGGTCATTACGGCCCCATTAAAAGTTCGGCCAACGCCGATCTAATCGCCGCCGCGCCTGATCTTCTTGAGGCGCTGGAACATCTTCTCCTGTATTCAAACCAAGGAACTCTTCATCCTGTGGCCGCGCACAATGCCCGAAAAGCCATCGCCCGCGCCCGAGGCCTATCCCAATGACCGCGCAAAATATCGCACCACGAAATGAGAATGGTGATTCTGTGGAGCGCGCGACAACGCATCAAGCAAAAAAGAACGCGGTTTCTCCGCGGTCCGCTTCCATGACCGAAATGATCGTAGCCGCATGAATCACACAAAGACCCTAAAGGTTCGAGTTCGAGATAAGCACGCCCCGCTCCTACGGGAGATGGCGCGCAGTGTCAACTATGTCTGGAACTATCTGAACGAACTCAGCCATCGCTCGATCCGCGAGCGCGGGGTCTTTCTATCGGCCTTCGACATGCACCCTTATACCAAGGGTGCCGGTAAAGAGCTGAACTTGCACAGTCATACCTTGCAGTGCGTGGCAGCCGAGTACGCTGCTCGACGCAAGCAGTTTCGAAAGCCCCGGCTCAACTGGCGTAAGTCCGGCGGCGTTCGTCGGTCTCTCGGCTGGATTCCGATCAATACGGGCGCAGCCAGCTGGAAAAACGGGCAAGTGTTTCACAACGGCCACCACTTCACCGTCTGGGACAGTTATGGGCTTGGCCAGTATCGCTTTCGCTCTGGTAGCTTCAGTGAGGATTCCCGTGGCCGCTGGTATTTCAATATAGCGGTTGATGTGCCGGAGTTTGTCGGTCCGCTTCAGCAGACGGAATCCATTGGCATCGACCTTGGCCTCAAGGAGGTGGCCACCTGCAGTGATGGCTTTACCAGGCTGGAGAACGCTAGGTTCTACCGGGGTCTTGAGCCAGCGTTGGCTATCGCCCAGCGGGCCAACAAGAAAGCGCGCATACGAGCCATTCACGCCAAGATCGCCAACCGGCGAAAAGAAGCACTGCACCAATTCAGCCGTTCGCTTCTCAAGCGCTGCGGAATGATTATTGTGGGCGATGTCAGCCCGCAGAAACTCGTTAAAACCACCATGGCCAAGTCGGTGCTTGATGCCGGCTGGGGCCAACTGAAGACGATGCTGGACTATAAATGCGCTCACGCAGGCATTGTCTTCAAAGTAGTAAACGAGGCGTACACCACCCAAACCTGCTCGTGCTGCGGAGCAATCTCTAGCAGTAGTCCGAAAGGTAGAGCCGGCTTGCGAATAAGAGAATGGACGTGTGAGTGCGGTGTGACTCACGACCGCGATGTGAACGCGGCACGCAATATTCTCGCGCTCGGACTGAGCGTCCCGCAGGGGGAATCCACGTCATTTAGGACGGGGAGGAAGTCAAAAATCCGCACTGAAGGCCATAGCCGAGACAGCTAATAGAATTCCCCAACCCCCAAGGCGCCATGCCCGCATAGCGGATGCTCGGCGCCTTTTCTTTTGCCTTTGAATTCAATGTTCTTGATAAATATTTATAGAACCTATAAAGTGCCTGCATCTCAAAAAGGAAGTGATCATGAAGTCAAAAGCAGTGATTGAGTTTTTCGGTAGCGTTCGCCTCACGGCTGAGGCTCTTGGCATGAGCGCCGCCGCTGTTTACCTGTGGAAGGATGAGGTTCCAAAGACGCGCCAGGCTCATGTAGAGGCCGCTACGAATGGGAAAATTAAGCGTGATAAGCCGGTATACGGCGTGAAGCTGAAGGCCGTCGACTCCGTGGCCCTTGGCGAAGATTGAGGCCATGCCATGCACTACTACAAGCGAAACATAGGGGACTACCACAAGAAGGCCGGTCGTCTTTCAATGCTTGAGCACGGTGCGTACACGCTATTGATCGATGCGTGCTATGACCGTGAACGATTCCCCACAGAAGCTGATGCAATCGACTGGTGCTGGGCTAGGAGTGACGAAGAAATCACGGCGGTTCGGTTCGTTCTGGGGAAATTCTTCGAACTTGATGGCGCGGTTTATGTTCAGACTCGAATTTCAGAAGAGATAGAGGCCTACAAAGGAATGGCCATTAAAAACAAGGAGATAGCCGAAAACAGAGAGAAGGCTAAGCGCGAAGGTCGTAACGGTACTAGCACGAAGCGTGCACCAGTCGTGAACGAATCGCCACCTAACCAAGAACCACTAACCACTAACCAACAACCAAGAACCTTAAAAGAACCTAAGGGCGATCAGCAAGCTGACGCTGAACAGAAGTCGCCAAGGAGGAATTGGGTTAAGGAGTTGGTCGGCTTGGGGGTGGAAGAGAAATTCGCAAAGGATTGGATGGCTGTCAGGAAAGCCAAGAAGGCAAGCATGACCGACACAGCGCTAGAGGCAATCCAGCGAGAGGCTGGAATCGCAGGGATAACCTTCGGTGAGGCCGTGAGGATCGCGGCTGAAAACTCATGGCAGGGATTTAAGGCGGCATGGGTGAACAAGGCAGAGTCAGGCGTAGGAGGCCAGTTCATGACCAAGCAGGAGCGGGTAGAGGCGGCCAATCAGCGCGTCTTGGAAGAAATGAACGCGGCGGCCGATGCAATGCTGGCGCAACAGGCTAGCAACCATCAGCCAGCCCTGGATGACCAGGGGTTTGTTATCGAGGGGGATTTCTTCCGTGAGAATTGAAGATCGACACGAGTTCAACTCGTTGCTTATCACCGCGATGGCCGTGTACGAGCGCCAGATCACTGCTCAGCTGGGTGATTTATTTTTCGCTGCGCTTGGGGCTTACACCCTGGATCAGGTTAGGAATGGGATTGCCGCGCATCTGCAAGACCCGGCAGACGGAAGGTTCTCGCCAAAGCCTGCTGACGTTATTCGCCAGATCATGAATGCAAAGGCCTCTGATGGCCGTCCTGGTCGCGATGAGGCTTGGTCGATAGCCCAGAGAGCAAGAGACGAAAGCGAGACTGTAATGGTCTCTGACGAGATCCTGGGGGCGCTGGCAATTGCTCAGCCACTGCTCGACATGCGGGACAAGGTGGCGGCGCGCATGGCGTTCGTCGAGGCCTATGACCGGCTAGTGGCTGAGAAGCGATCCTCCGGCCAGCCTTTCGAGTGGAATGTGTCGCTCGGGACCGACAAGTCTCGCCGCGGGCCGGCCATCGAGGCGGCGAAGGTTGCCGGCCTACTCCCAGCACCGAGGGCTGCTGCGCTTCTGGAGATGCACGCCGAAGAGAGAGTTACGGCGGATGGCCTGGCAATCGTTGCGCTGATTGGCAGCGACAAGAAAAGCCTGAGCAGCGACGAGATGCGCGCCCGATGGAAGAGCCTTCGGTCTACCATCAGCACCGCCAAGCAGGGCAAGCACCTGCAGGCACAGCAGGATCTGAAAGAAGCCGAGCGCGAGCTTGAAGAGATGGCACAAAAAAGAAAATCAACTGAGGATTAAGCGATGAGCAAATGGGTGAAATGCGGCGAACGGTTGCCAGAGGTCGGGGTTGAGGTGCTAATCAGAATTCCGGTCTGCGGGCGTTTCAACGTCGAGAACGGGGTATATCAGGGCGATGGTATTTGGCGCGGCGCCTGGTGCAGTTCGCGGGGCGAAGGCCATTGCTACAAGGTCGTTCAGTGGGCGCCAATGCCGGAGGAAGCAGAATGAGCAACCACACCAAAGAAGAGTGGCTTGTAGATCGCGAGGACTACTCGATCTGCGTCATGCGCGACGATGAACCACTGACCGTCGCCAACCTCGGCGCCATGGATCACAACGGCGTAAAGTACGTGATCGGCGATGAGACGTGGGCGAACGCCTACCTGATCCGCACGGCGCCGCAGATGCTGGCGATGTTAGAAGAGCTGATGGCCAAGGCCTACAAGCAGAACTGGAACGATCAGTATCCAGAACTGCTGGAGAAAGCCGAGAAGGTATTGGCGATGGCCACGGCTGGAACCCCGACTTGTGACGACGAAGGTGAATTATGAGCAAGCCAAAATGGGTCCATGCCCCAGCCTGGGCGCAGTACCTGGCCCAAGACGAAGGCGGCGAGTGGTACTGGTACGAGCACAAGCCGATCGCGATGCATGCGCGGCATGAGATTGATTATTCTGGCGGCAATCAGCACAGCCGAGCAGCAAGGGCGCGCATCCACGATCAATGGCGGGAAACGATGGAGGCAAGGCCATGAGTAAGCCGGAGTGGAGCGAGGCGCCAGCGTGGTCACAGCGGCTTGCGCAAGACGCCAATGGTCTGTGGGTGTTCTATGAAAACAAGCCATATGCGAAAGTGAAAGTCGGGATGTGGATAGAGCCGTCGCCGCAGGGCCGGTTCGCCGATGGTGGTGGGTATCTGTCAAATCCAGAATGGGAAAGCACTTTGGAGGGCCGGCCATGAAGACCGAGCAAGAGCAGCTGGCCGAATGTCGCGCCCACTGGGAAGCGACAAAGCCCGACGCGGTATTCCCGGATTACTGGCTGGGCTGGAAGGCGGCACGGGAGACTCTGGTGGTTGAACTGCCGAAGCCACTGCCGTCTGGCGACTACCGAATGGCGTCGCCGGTTTATCTCGCGTCGGCAGTCATAAAGTCCCTGCAGGAATCTGGCGTAAAGGTGGCTGAGCTTACGAAGGGGTGGGCATGACCAAGCGCAACTGGACTGTGCGCGCATCCGGAAGGTCGTTTCAGATGGTCGTTCTGGATGGCGACATCGATTACGCGGCCGCCTTGAGATCGGCGCGATTGATCTGGCCAGATGCAGAGGTTTCGTAAAAACCACTAGCCAAGCAAGTTAACCGCCAGTATGATTTGCGAACAGCCTTGGCGGGCTTTCAATTCAGTAAGGCTAGAGCGATGCAGTGCATGTACTGAACATGTCCGCCAATTCCAGAAATGGAAACTGCATCGCTCTAGCCTTTTTTGTGGGGCAAAGAAATGGAAATGTCAGATCGTGAGTTACTGGAGTTCGCGGCAAAGGCTGCTGGTTGCGAGGTGGTCTGGTGTAGCTGGTACGGTCGATTTACTGGCGATGTCTCAGGGTTTCGTTTTGGCGATTCGCTTGGCCAAGTTTGGAACCCGCTTGAGGACGACGGCGATGCGCTTCGGCTGGCGGTAAAGCTTAAGCTCGACATTGCCATAGATGACTACGTCCAAGTCTCGTGGTGGCGCGAGCAGGGTTTGCTCGATTGGGTAAATGAAAACTGCTGTCGCCGCGCCATCGTTCGCGCAGCCGCCGAGATCGGCAAAGCCATGCAGGAGCAGCCGAAATGAACCGAGCCAGCCCGGTACAACTCAGAAAGTCCCTTGATGTCGCCCACGCCTTCGCCAAGGCTGGCATCCGTTTTGTCGTCATGCCGGTAGTTGATGAGGCCGACCATGCGAATCTTGCGGATCAGGCCCAAGAGCGATTGGAGCGGATCGCGGTCATCGTTGAGTCTAAGGAGCGGATGGTATGAGCGACAACTCACGCGAGCATTTTGAATCGTGGTGGAGCAAACAAACGTCAATTGATCCGTATATCAAGGGCGAAATGTGGGATGCATGGCAAGCAAGCCGCGCCGCTATCGAGATTGAGCTTCCGAAAAGCACAGAATTCGGCCATGTCGATCTTCCCGGCTACGTCATTGACCGGTGCGCGAGCATGATTGCCGCACAAGGCCTGAAGGTGAAAGCATGAACAACGAAAAGATGGTCAGCGTCCCATTCAAAGCCCTGCGCGACTTCCTAGAGCACAGCGCCTGCACCTACAAGGGGCCTGAATGGACAAAGAACAAGGCGGCGCTGCGTCATGCGATGAGTCAGCCACCACTGCAAGATATTAAGGCCGCCGACAAATACAGCGACCTGAAGAAAGCGGCCGAGGCCTGCAAAGACCTTCTTCCGCTTCGCTACATGGACGGCGCCGTATTAACCTACATCCGAAACGACTATGGGATTGTGTTCGACGTTCACCAGAACCGATCTTTTCCGGGACTGATGGAGGAAAACAAGGCTTACGCAGATCTGGCGCTTGCTGCAAAGCCGGACACGATTCTCGATCTGATCGGCAGCCTTGCAGTTTCGGAAAGCATGGAAGGCCTTTACACCTCGACCGTGACTGTTGAGCGTGCCGAGCTTGATCAAACCAAGCGCGATCGCGACAAGCTCTCAGAGGCTGTCGAGCAGCAGAAGAGCCTAATCACCTCGCTGCGTGCTGAGCTTCGGGAGTCGTACAGCATTGATGCTGCCGTGCAAGAAGAGCATATGGATGTGGAGGCTGCCGCAAAGACGCTGGCGGACTGTATGGATTACCCATGGGAACACATGCCCGAGCAGGGTCGCGCTTCTATGCGAGAGCACGCTAGGACCATTGTGAGCGCTGCTCTATCCGCCAGCGCAGAGCCGAGCGCGCCGGTTGAGCGAGATGAGCGGGCAAACTTCGAGTCATGGGTTTCAACTCGCAAGATTTGCACTCACAAGGGCGCTACGCTGAAGAAAGACATCGCTGGCGGTTACATGGACTATCGAATCAACGACCGCTGGCTTACTTGGCAGGCTCGCGCAGCACTGGAGGCCAGGCCATGAGCACCCCATGCGAAAAGCACGCCTTGCTTCCAGTAGTCGGCCAGTCCCCGTGCGCAGGGTGCGAGATTGAAAGGCTGATGGCTGAGAGTGAGGCGCTTCATGCTCAGGTCGATACGCTGGCCGAGTGGTACGCCAATTCTCTGAATGAGTGCACCGCGCTTCGCAAAGATGCAGAGCGCTGGCGCTTCATTGCGTACGAATGGCCAAAGGTGAAGCTGGTAGAAAATGCCCCATGGTTCAACGCATGCTTCCTTGAGCGCGAGATAGACGCCCTAATGAGCAAAGCCCCATTGGCCAATCCAGGCCAGTAGCGGTATGATGTGCGACCGGCCTGCAAGCCGGCAAATATTAGTAAGGATTCACATGCGCCCTGGCCGGTTACTGATCCGGTTTTTGCAGAGTCACTTCGGTGATTAGGGCGCAGGTGAATCCTTTTTTTTGGGATTAAGAAAATGGAAATTACCGCTAAGCAAGCAGCCCAACGTTTGATCCTGGCTCACTGGGGTCAATGGCAGTCGATCGACAAGCTCATGCAGGAAATCCCAGTGGATCAGATTGATTCGCTCTGGGAAGAGTTTTGCGATGATCTTCAGGATTCTCGCAATGAGGTCCGCTGGCTGGGTGACGAAGTTGCAGAAATCAAAAGTCGAGCCCATTACAGCTGGGGGCGGAATTACGACGTTGATGTCCGGGTAATCAAGTTGCCTGGCGACAAGGGGCTGGCCTACAACTTCATGTCGGGCGGCGGCAAGCATGGTGAGCCAGAAGCTTATCCGTGGTGGGATGAGGCGTGGTTCGTAGAAGTCACTGGCACCGTGACAACCGTTCGCCACACCTATGCTGATATTCCAGAGTCTGAATCCGCCGAGGATTCGCAATGAATCAGCTAGTGAATATGCAAGTCCTCACTATGTCGAGCATCGACCTGCGCGACATCGTAAATGATGCGCGCGAAGAGGCCGGCCAATCCCGCGTTCGCAATGACCAGTTCGTGGCAAGGATAAAAGACGAACTGGGCGACGAATTAGGGGGGTGCAAAAAGATTGCATACCCCGGAACCGGCGCCTTCATGGATTATTACGACCTGACGCCTGACCAGTGCATGTTGGTCGGCATGCGTGAATCGAAAGCGGTTCGCCGTAAAGTGCTCGAAAAGCTAAAGGTCATGCGGTCGCCAGTGGTTCAAGTTCCGCAGACCTTGGCCGGAGCTCTGCGCCTCGCGGCAGACCAGGCCGAGCACATCGAGCAGCAGGCCCAACAACTGGCCATCGCCGCGCCCAAGGTCGAGTTCGTAGACCGTTACGTCGAGTCGTCAGGCCTCAAGGGCTTCCGCCAGGTCGCCAAGCTGCTGGGCATCAAGGAGAACCTATTCCGGGCCTTCCTGAGCGATCAGAAGATCATGTACCAGATCGGCGGAGAGTGGGTGCCATACGCCAACCACATCGACGCCGGCCGGTTTGAAGTCAAGACCGGCGCCAGCGAGGGAGGCCATGCGTTCAATCAGGCCAAGTTCACAAGTAAGGGAATCGAGTACGTCGCCCGCCTGCTGCGCGACTCAAATAAAATAGAACCTGAAAAGGCCCTCGGCATGGAGTCGGCGCAATGACAAATATTCAGTTCCACGCATTGTCGGGCCCGATCTGGCTGATCGCTTCCAACGTTGAACCTTCGCCATGGTTCGCTGTGGCGTGCGGCGCCATGTTTGCATATCACGGCGTAGCTCTGGCGTGGTCGGTGTGGAAGGATCGACGCAATGGCTAGTATACAGATCCGAAACGAATCAGATCGCAACAAGGCCATGGGCTACATCGCGGGCCTGGACCTGGCGAAGCCGAAGAAGCTGGCCGTCACCGACGTGGATCGCAGTGGAGAGCAGAACAAGGCTCTACACGCCGCGCTGGCCGATATCGCCGCACAGGTCGAGCATGCTGGCAAGAAGTGGAGCGTGCTGATCTGGAAGCGCCTTCTGACGGCTGCCTGGCTTCGCGAGTCGGGCGATCAGCCGCAGATGATTCCAGCGGTAGACGGTAACGGCTTCGATGTGATTTACGAGCGCACAAGCAAGCTAACCGTAAAGCAGTGCGGCGAACTGATCGAATGGGTCAATGCTTTCGGGTCGGAGCATCAAGTCCGCTGGACGCAGAAAGACCACTGGGATGGGCGGTACTGATGAGCATGATCAAACGATTCGAAGCCAATACTGCTGGGCGAGACTTCGCAGTTGGCGATATTCACGGTCACTTCACCCGGCTGCAGGCTGCGCTTGATGCCATCGGCTTCGATCCTGCCGTGGATCGGCTGTTCAGCGTTGGTGACCTGGTTGATCGCGGTCCGGAATGCCGAGACGCGCTGGCGTGGCTGGATAAGCCATGGTTCAACGCGGTGCGCGGAAACCATGACGATTACGTCGTGCGCTTTGACACATGCGACGTGGAGAACTGGGTCTACAACGGCGGGGCATGGTTCGCTGGCCTGAATCGCGACGAGCAGGAAGAGTTCCGCGTCCAGTTCGCCGAGCTGCCGATCGCCATCGAGGTCGAGACTGCCGACGGCCTGGTTGGTCTGGTGCACGCTGACTGCCCGTTCCCATCCTGGCATGACCTGCAGTTCGAGCTTGCATGCGCAACTACACCGAAGCGCTTGAAGCTTGTACAGAACAGTTGCATGTGGTCGCGCTCACGGGTTGAGCAGGGAGACGTGTCGGGCGTGCTGGATATTCGTGCGATGGTGGTCGGCCATACACCGATGAGCGAGGTCGCGGTACTCGGCAACGTCTACCACATCGACACGGCTGGATGGATTCCAGGCCGCGGGCACTTCACGCTCCTGAATCTCCAAACTCTTGAGTGCGAGGCTTCGTCGTGAGTCTGCAGGCCAAGACGCCGCGCCCGAAGAAATGCCGGGTCGAGTCCTGCAGAACCTTATTCGTCCCTGCTCGCATGGGCCAGGCGGTGTGCTCGCCGGCCTGCGCGATCATTGATGCGCCGAAGAATCAGGATAGGGCGAGAAAGGCGATTCAGCAGGAGGACCGCAAGAGCCTGAGAGCGGCCAAGGAGCGCGTAAAGACCAAAGGGCGGTACGTGAGCGAGGCTCAGACAGCGTTTAACGCCTGGGTGCGGGCCAGGGACGCCGGACTGCCGTGCATCTCCTGCGGGACCACGGCAGATGTTCAATACGCGGCCGGCCATTTCAGATCAGCTGGCGGGCACCCAGAGCTGCGCTTTGAACCGCTGAACGTCCACCTGCAGTGCAATCGCAACTGCAACATGGCCAAGTCCGGCAACCTCGGGCCTTACCGGTTCGAGCTGATAAAGCGCATCGGCCAGGACAAGGTTGACTGGTTAGAAGGCCCGCATGAGCCAAAGCGCTACACCATCGAAGACCTGAAAGCCATCACAGCCGAATACCGCGCCAAAACCCGCGAACTCAAGAGGCAAGCCACATGATCATTCACTTGTACGTCGGATTAATGCTTGTGCTCTGCGGAGGATGCCTTGAGGGTTGCCGCCGCCTGATTCGCCGGGACCGGCTTGCGCGAGGTGTGAGGCCATGAAGTGCGAAGACATGCAGCGTAAATTTAACGGACACATAAAGTCGGCGACAGAGCATGAGCTTTGGAATCTATGGGTGGCCAGGGATGAGGATTACCGCTTGGTAAGGACGATTGCGCTGCTCGGGTGGGCTCTGGCGCTGACTGGCCCTATAGTTATGATGTTCGGATAAAGGTTCTGAAAAGGGCTTCACAGAGTTAAGTTGGTTGTTCTATACTGGATCAGTCGCCGATGTAGCTCAGTCAGGTAGAGAAACCGCTTCATACGCGGAAGGTCCTCGGTTCAAATCCCTGTATCGGCACCAGACAACCAACGCCAGCGACGCGGAGAACAGCTTCCGCCAGCCCGCATCACGCGGAAACCATCGTCTACATCGGCAAGACATCTGAAGCAGGGTTGATCACCTGCCATTGAAATGCTGGGAGCGGATCGTTGGATTGACGTGAAGCACCACAAGCGCCCGGTTTGCCCCGGAGATGTTTTGACCAATGCAGATGAAGCCCAGTAAGGGCCAATTACACATCGGTGCCAGGATACGGAAGCGGTGCATGTTGAAAGCCCGCAAGGTCATAACGCCTGGAAAGGGGGCGATTCGTCAGCCCCTGACATCTGCATCAACCACCAGCGACAATGCCAGCGCAGGACCTGAAATCCTGTTAGCTTCTGGTGGCAAGGACTGGGAGTTACCCGGTCGAGCGTTCGGTGCTATGAACCGACGGCGCGGGATGCGTCGAGAACTCTGTCCTGTTTTAAACCGATAAGCCTCTCGCAGAAGCTCAAATCATCGGCGCAACAAAAAAGCCCCGGCCTAAAAATCGGGGCTTTTTCATGCCCGTCAATCTGCTAAGTGTCATATTGACATGACGAACGAATCCAGAGCGCATACAATCAACCAACACGCAAATGCGAAGGGTCGAGAATGAAACCGTCTACCGCTTGGAGTTGTCTGGCTTTCTCGCTGGCCCTGGCCAGTTACTCGATGAATCGGGACATCAGCGCGAACGTGTTCCTGGCTTGCGTGTTTATTATCCAGGGCCTAAAAAGAACCGAAGGAACGCGCAACGAACGCCGATCGTCAATGCTAGCCATCGCCATGAGCGTCGGCATTACGATCTTTGCAGTGTCTGGGCTGTCTGGCTGCACAGAACAAAGCGCCCCCCAACACTTCCGCTACAAACACTAAGGGACTGAATATGGCCGATGTCGCCACCCCGGCAGCCTGTACCATTGTCGGATTCGCCGGGGTTGCTGTGGCAAGCTGTATGCCTCAGATCGACCTGAATGCGGTTGTGTGCTCATTCGTGGGCGCGCTGATCTTTGTCCTGTGGGCCAAGGAACTGAGTACGCCGCAGCGGGTCGGATACTTGCTAGCTGGATGGGTTGGCGGGTACTACGCCGCGGCTGAAGTGCTTGCCCAGGCCTGGACCAAAACCAGCGGCATCGCAGCGTTCGGATGCAGCCTGATCACCGTCCTGGTTAGCATCAGCGTCCTTGAAACTTTCAGCACCGGGAAACTCCCGAAGTGGCTCACAGAACTACCCGCCGCTATCGGAAAGCTCCGGAGAGGTGAATGATGAGCCTTTCTCATGCCCATACGCTGCTGTACGCCATGTTGTGCGGCAGCCTTTGCTTTGTTGTGGCGTTCATGTACCAACGCAATGGCGCCAAGTACAAGCTGTTCCCGAGCGTCACGGCCTTCTGCATTGCCGCAGTGGCCGGCGCGGAGTGGATCGAAGTCATGGGGTCCATCATCCTGTATAAGCAATGGCCCTCAATATCCCCGGTCGTCACCATCTTTTTATCCCTGTTGCTGATCCTGGCTGTCAAAGAGCGCGGCAATGTCGCCCGCATCATTGACCGGCTACTGTTCGTGCGCGCCACAAACTGAGACGAATCGGTTTCGTGGTGCGAAAAACCAACCCTTGGCGGAGTTATGTTTATGAAACGTTTTGCAGCAGCAGCATTGATTGTCGCAGCCTGGTGTCAGCCGGTAATGGCCGGCAAGATCCCAGACAACATCCACCACCAGCCCGAGAAGTTCTGCCTGATCGTCGGCGCGATGTCCAACATCATCATGGCGCGGCGCAACCTCGGCGAGCCCATCGAATACCTGTACGAAGAAGCCAGCCAGCTTGAACAGAAGCAGCTTCGCACCTACATGCTCGAAACCGTCACCATGACCACCTGGTATCCACCGCAAACCAACGCAAGATGGTTCAGTCAGTGGAACTACAACCGGTGCATGGAAGCGATGAAGGATTGACTATAAGGCGTAGTAAGCAATGACCGAGGCAAAGAAGGCTCCAGACTGGGAGCGGATCGAACAGCTGTACCGGGCTGGCGTGCTGTCTCTTCGCGAGATCGCAGTTGCCTGCCCAGGCTCCAACCATGTCGCCATCGCTAGGCGAGCAAAGAAGTTTGGGTGGGTGCAAGACCTGTCCGGCAAGATCAAGGCAAGGGCAGAAGACCTTGTAACAAGGCACTCTGTTACAGAAGACGTAACAGCAAAGCGTGCTGTTACAGATCGCCTCGTCATTGAGTCGAATGCTCAGGCCATTGCTGATGTTCGTCTGTCCCATCGGGGCGACATTGCCAGAGGCCGCCGCCTCACCAATAAGCTGCTGGATGAACTGGAAGGGCTGACCGATAACCGTGACCTGTTTGAAGAGTTGGGCGAGCTGATGCGCAACCCTGACGACAACGGACAGGACAAGCGCAACGACCTGTACCAGAAGGTGATCGATCTTCCGGCCCGCACCAAGACCATGAAGGAGTTGGCCGAGACGCTGAAGACACTGGTCGGCCTTGAGCGCCAGGCGTACGACATTGTTGCCGATCCGACTGGAGGCGATAGCGCAGGAACACCAATGGGGATGGGCGACTTCTATGCAGATGTTGCAGCAAAGACCGACGCTTAATCCGAACCTGCGAGATTTCTGGGAGACGCCGTCGCGGAACAAGATCCTGCACGGCGGCCGGTCCTCTTCGAAGTCATGGGACGCGGCCGGCCATGCCATTCGCCTGGCTGACAACTACAAGCTCAAGTTCCTCTGTGTGCGCCAGATCCAAAACAAGATCGAGGAATCGGTCTATGCGCTGCTCAAGATCCAAATCGATCGGTTCGGCCTTCGCCATCGCTTCCGCATCCTGGAGAACAAGATCATCCACAAGGTGACGGGTGCCGAGTTCATCTTCTATGGCCTGTGGCGTCACACCGAAGAGATCAAGTCAGTCGAGAGCGTGGACATCCTGTGGTCAGAGGAAAGCCATGGCCTCACCGCAAGTCAGTGGGAGATCCTGGAGCCGACGATCCGGAAGGACAACTCCGAGTGCTGGCTGCTGTTCAACGCCAAGCTTGTGAGCGACTTCGTGTGGCGAAACTTCGTGGTCAACAAGCCGCCTGACACTATCGTTCGCCAGATCAACTACACGGACAATCCGTTCCTGAGTAAAACGATCCTGAAGGTTATCGAGGCGCACCGCGTCCGCAGCCCTGAGACGTTTGACCATGTGTACCTTGGTAAGCCGCGGGCGGATGACGATAGTTCGGTGATCAAGGCGTCGTGGGTCGAAGCGGCTATTGATGCTCACCTTCTGATCCCTGGCCTTGAGGATGGTCGCGCAACGCTTGGTTATGACGTTGCCGATGGAGGCGAAGACTTGTGCGCCACCATCCTTCGGGTTGGGTCGGTAGCCAGGGAAACAGATGAGTGGCAAGGAGAAGAAGACAAGATTCTACAGTCCTGCACTCGCGCCTATCACAGCGCGCAGAAGGCCGGCGCTCATATTATTTATGACTCGGTCGGCGTTGGGTCGCACTCAGGGTCAAAGTTCAATGAGCTGAATAAAGGCTTCCCGAACAACCGGGTCACGCACGATGGCTTCAACGCTGGCGGCAAGGTGATGCGCCCCGAGGCGATCTATGGCCAGACCAAGATCAAGAACAAGGATTTCTTCAGCAACATCAAGGCGCAGATGTGGTGGCAAGTAGCCGACCGGTTCCGGCTGACATACCAAGTCGTTCAGTCGATCAAGAACGGGACGGTTCCGCCGACTTTCAAGATTGAGGACCTAATTAGCATCGACAGCACGATCCAGCATTTGGAGAAGCTCAAGATGGAGCTGTCTATCCCGCTCCGGGACTTCGACACCAATGGTCGAGTGAAAGTGGAAAGCAAGGCCGATCTTAAAAAGCGCGAAGTGCCTTCCCCTAACTTGGCCGACGCCTTCATAATGGCCTACGCTCCGATACGGCGCGGCCTGAACATTAACGTAGAGAACCAATCAAGATGATCGACCTACTTGGCCGCAAGCGCCGCCGCAAAGAAGCTGAGCTGAAAGAGCGCGAGCTTGGCCTTGCTGAAAAGCAGGCCGATATTGAGGACCGCAAGCTGAAGCAGCAGCGCACCATCATCCGCATGATGCAGGACGAACAGGTCCGCAACGCGAAGAATGACGCGCCTGTCATGCTGGCCGCTCCCGCCCTTATGCCGGCCGTGGTGCCTTCCGGCCAGAAGACAGCCGTGGCCATGGATAGCTGCCAGTCGATCTACGAATACGCCTCCATCGGCATTCCGAACTTCTACGGCACCTTCCCAGGTTATCCGGTCTTGGCCGCCATGAGTCAGTCCAGCGACTATCGCGCCGTGGCCGAGACGACCGCCACCGAGATGACCCGCGAGTGGGGCCGCTTCAAGATCGATGACCCAGACGCCGACAGCGGCTCAGACTTGACCGACACCCAGCTTGAAGCCTTCAAGGTGCAGGAGGAACAGAAGGCCTCGGTGCGTCAGAGGAAAATCAACCAGATCAACGATGCTTTCGAGCAGTACGGCGTGCGCGACCTGATCCGCCGTGCTGTCGAGGTTGAGTTGGGCATGGGTCGCGCCCAGATCTACATCAAGCTCAATCACCTGGACGACAAGCTGCCCTTCCTGATGGACAAGGTCAGCGTGAAAAAGGGGGATCTGAAAGGGTTCCGCCTGATCGAACCGATGTGGTCCACGCCGAGCATGTACAACGCCAACGACCCGACCGAGGCTGACTTCTATATCCCGACCAAGTGGTACGTGCTGGGCAAGGAAGTGCACGCCGATCGGCTGATGACTCTGGTCATGCGCCCAGTGCCGGACATCCTTAAGCCTGCCTACAACTTCGGCGGCATCTCGATGTTCCAGCTGATGAAGCCCTACGTCGAACGCTACCAGCGCACCGCCGACAGCGTGGCCCAGATTGTCCAGGCGTTCAGCCTGACCATCCTCTCCACCGACATGAGCGGCATCCTCACCAGCGGCGAGAGTGACGCCAACCTGTGGCTGCGCGCCGGGATCTTCAACCGATTCCGAGAGAACAGCGGCATGATGCTGCTGGACAAGGAAAGCGAAGAGATCGACCAGATCAACACGCCGCTTACCAGCCTTCCGGAGTTGCTGACCAAGGCGCAGGAGCAGATGGCTGGCCCGAGCCACACACCGCTGGTGAAGCTGACCGGGGCCACTCCTGCAGGTCTGAATGCGAGCAGCGACGGGGAAATCCGCGTCTACTATGACTACCTGATGGCCCAGAACGAGGCGCACGTCCGCCCTATCATCAAGACCTTCTCCGACCTGATTCAGTTGAACCTGTTCGGAGAGATCGACCCGACCATTAAGTGGGAATTCAACCCGCTGTATCAGCTCAACGCGAAAGAGCTGGCCGAGGTTCAGGACATCAACGGGCGCAACGCTGCGCAACTGGTCACAGCTGCCATCGTGTCTCCGCAAGAGGCGCGCCAGGCACTGTCGAAGGACGAGCAAAGCCCGTTCAATGGGATTGACGTAGACGACGTTCCCGAGGGCCAGGGCATGGGTGATGAAGCATTCAATGATGGCATCGACGACAAAGGGGATTCGCAATGAAGATATTCAGAAAGGCTCCAGACGGCACGACGCATGTTCGCCTTTGGCATGGGCCATATAATGGGGGTTGGGTTTGGTTCGATAAAAAACAGATCAAGCGGTTCTCTTCTGGATGGAATAAGCCAACGCTCTGGTGGTGCTTTGCCGGGTTTTGCGGCCGGCTGACTCTCCAGTCGATGCCGTGGGGGAAAGATCCTGGCGCACGCGCTCGCCGCACGGTAGCAGAGGCTAAAGCGCAGCATGCAGATTAAACGCCGCCGCGCAGTCCTTCCTGACTTCAAGCCAAACGCAGGCATTCGGGCAGCCTACCGTGCCGAGCTGAATAGCCTCCTGCGCAGTGCGCGCAACGAGGTGATGCAGGCGGTCGCTCACAACTGGCAAGCGCCCCAGCCGGTGGCCATGGACGCGGCGCGGGACATCCTCGGCCGCGTGATCGACGCCATCATTGCTAAGTGGATGACCAGTCTCAACGACCTGCCGCAGAAGATGGCGAGGCGATTCGTTGGGCAGACGGCTGGGGCGCTGGACCGCGGGCTTAGTGCGACCCTCAAGAAGTCGGGGTTCGCCGTCAACCTGCAGCTGACCGATGTGACCAAGGAGGCCATGCGCGCCTCCGTTGGCATGAATGTCGGCCTGATTAAGTCGATCCCTGGCGAGTACCTGGCCAATGTGCAAAAGATGGTGTGGGAAAGCGTAGAGGCGGGTTTCGATCTTTCCACACTCACCGACAACCTGGAACACGCTTATCACATTGGCCGAAATCGGTGCCGACTGATCGCTACTGACCAGGCCACGAAAGTTCATGCCGTCATGGAGCAAGCGAGACGGAAGGAGTTGGGCATAACCAAAGCGATCTGGAGACACTCAGCAGCCGCAAAGGAGCCCAGGATTTCCCATGTGAAAGCGAGCGGCAAGGAGTTCGACGCCCAGAAGGGAATGCTCATCGATGGCGAATACATCCTTCCCGGCCAGAAAATCAGGTGCGGTTGTACTAGTAGTTCTGTGCTTGAGTGGTAGTGTACAATCATACAGTGGCAGCGGTTTGCAAGCCGTGCCGGACTCGTCATCCGGCAGCCACTCTTATTCCGACGAACCTTTTGACCGGGGTGATTATGAGCAGTAAAAGAATTCAGGTTGGCGATAGATTTTCGCCAAAGCAAGGCGGTGAGTGCGAAGTGGTTTCGATCAACGGATCCAGGAAGATCGGGATCAGGTTTCTCGATGAGAAACGCCATGAGTATGAAGTTGCCAGCCATAACCTTATTAGGGGCGACGTAAAGAATCCGTATCGCCCCTCTGTTTGCGGAATAGGGTTTTCCGGTGTTGGTCGGCATGGAGCCTGGATGGATGGCAAGTTGTCCCCGGTATATCTCCGCTGGGTGAACATGATGAAGAGGTGCTACGAGGTTGGTGGTGGCGGTCTTAACTCTTCCTATGATGACTGCTCCGTGCATCCTGATTGGCACAACCTGCAATCCTTTGGAGACTGGGCTTGCTCTCAGCCGAACTGGGGCCGAGAGGAAATGGATCTGGACAAGGATCTTCTCGTAAGAGGGAATCGTATTTATGGACCGGATACATGCTTGCTGATACCAAGAAGGCTGAATTACCTCCTGGTAAGGCGGGCCAAGTCGAAGGGCTTGCCGGTAGGTGTGCATAGGGTAGGCGAAAGATTTGAAGCGAAATGCAGATCAGCGGACAGCACCTATGCCTCCCTTGGCCGGTTTTCTTGTCCCGACGAAGCATTCGCTGTATACAGGGCCTATAAAGAATCTGTGATAAGGCTCGTTGCGGAAGAGCAAAAAGACCGTATCGACCCTAGGCTGTATGAGGCGCTTATGAACTACGAGGTTCTGCCGTGACAAGAAACATCGCCTTCGATTCTTCCGTGCGCTCTATCGATGAGAGCGGGCACTTGCGCATTGCTCGCACCGTTATCAGCAAGGCACAGATTGATCCTTACTTTGGTCGAGAGATCCCAGGCTATGAAGCGCTGGGGCTTGATCCTGCCCGCATCTATCAGATGCTACGCGACCCGGCGGAGCTGGAGAAGTCCGCCGACACCGCCAAGGGAAAGCAGATCCTCTTCAAACACATCTACGTTGACTCAAAGACCCCTGAGAAAGAACTAACAGTTGGCGCCATCGGCTCTGACATTTCGTATGAGGACGGCAAGCTCTATGCTGACCTCACGTTCTGGGATGATGAGGCAATCGCCCTTATCGACTCCGAAAAGATGGAGCAGTTGTCGTACTCCTACTACTTCGATCCGGTCATGACGCCCGGCGAATTCGAAGGCAAGCATCATGATGGTGTAATGCGCAACATCCACGGCAACCATCTTGCGCTGGTTGAGCGTGGTAGAATCGGTCGGGACGCCGTAATCAGCGACTCACTACCCCTTGAAATGAGGTTTGATATGAAACTTAAGAAAGGCGCCTTGGCGCTGATTACCGCCCGGTTGCGCTCTACAGTGCAAGACGGCGTTACCCCTGAACTGGCTGTCGCCCTTCGCGCCATTGTTGGTGATGAAGAGTTCGACAAGGTTGCGGGCGTTCTCGGCGCTGACGAAGAGCCGGAAACCGCAGAAGACGAAGAACCTGAAAAGGCCCCGGTAGCCAAGGATTCCGAAACTCCGGCCCCGGCTCCGCGCGACACCGCCATGGACGCCGATGCAATCGCCGCCGCTGTCGGTGCCAAGATCGAATCCAAGTACGCCGCCCGTGATGCCGTTGAAAGCATCGTCGGCCGTATTGCCTGCGACGGCTTCCCGGACGCCGCGGCGATCTACGCCTATGCGCTCAAGCAGAAAGGCATTGCCTGCGACGGTATCAACGAAGCCGGTCTGAAGGCTCTGGTCGCCATGCAGCGTGACGTCAAACCGGTGCGCGAAACCGCCCAAGACGCCGCGCCTTCCACTCTCACTACTCGCTTCAAGCAGGGGTAAGCCATGACCTTTCAACGTTCTCTCAATCGTGATTTGCCTCGCGGTGTGGCGGGTGACTTCGCTTCGACCAACCCGCGCAACTCCATCCTTGCTGGCGAGGCTGCGCTGGTTGCCGGTGAGCCGCTGACCGTAGGCCAGTTCGCTTTTGCTGACCTGGCAACTGGCAAGGTCTGGGCTGCATTCGTTGCTGGTCGTGTGGTCGGCTTCGTTCACCGCAACAACCAGGCCGTGGTTGCGCTGGGCTCCGCTGCCAGCATGACCATTCCGACCGGCAAGGAAGTGGCGCTGTTCTCCAATGGTGACTTCTACGTCGTCGCCCCTGCCGCGGTCGATCCGGGTGATGCTGTTTTCGCCGTTACCGCTACCGGCGCTGTCTCGGATGTAACGACCGACAACCAGGCAACCAACTTCAAGTTTGCCGAGGCCGCCGCATCTGGCGCGCTCGTCAAAATCACTCGATTCTCGATCTAAGGGGGCAAGCATGAACTTGCATGATTTGCAGCAAAACGCGGGCATTGTGTTCGCTACCGGCATCGCGCCGACCATGCTTACCGAAGCCGACAAAGCGCGCCTGAATCGCGAAATCCGCGGCACCGTGGGTGACGCCGCGCCACTGCTCACCGCGCCCAACGCTGGCATCCTGTCGATGTTCACCACCTACGTCGATCCTCGCGTCGTGGAGTTCCTGGTTGAGCCGATGAAGGCTGGCCAGATCTTCGGCGAGACGAAGAAAGGTTCGTGGACTGACGACTTCCTGCAGTTCCCAATCGCGGAATCGACCGGCGAAACCTCGTCCTACGACGACTTCTCCGAAAACGGCATGAGCGGCACCAACGTCAACTGGGAACCCCGCGACACCTACTACTACCAGACCATCATCGAACTGGGTGAGCGGGAAGTAGAGCGTGCCGGTGCGGCCAAACTGGATTGGGTTTCGCGCAAGCAGATTTCCGCCGCGCTGACCCTGAACAAGTTCCAGAACAAGACCTACTTCAATGGTGTTGCCGGTCTGCGCAACTGGGGCATCCTGAACGATCCGTCGTTGCTGGCTGCCATCACCCTGGCAACTTGGGTTGCCGCGGGCGGTGATGTGGTATACGCCGGTATCGCTCGGCTGTACGGAGAGCTGGTTGCCCAGACTGGCGGCCTGATCGATCGTGAAACCCCGATGATCCTGCTCCTGTCGCCACAGGCTGAAGCGACCTTCACCCGTACCAACCAGTACAACGTGAACGTCAGCGATCAGATCAAGAAGAACTTCCCGAACATGGAAGTTCAGACCGCGCCGGAGATGTCTACCGATGCGGGCGAGGCGATCAAGCTGATCGTGAAGAACTACGAGGGTGTTGATACCGTCGAGCCGACCTTCACCGAGAAGATGCGCGTGCATCCGATGGTGCTGGGTCTGTCCAGCTGGCGCCAAAAGCGTTCGCAGGGCACTGTGGGTACGATCATCTATCGTCCGATCTTCGTAGCCAGCGCGCTGGTGGCAATCTAAACTGTGCGGCGGGGCTTCGGCCTCGCCATCACTGACAAGGGGAAAGCATGAGCACTGTAACCATCGGCTGCAAACTTCCGAACGGCATCCACATGCAAGTAGGCGATTCGCCTCGCGTACGCATTCTGGGCTGGAACAACAACGAAATTGCAGGCCTGTCGCATGGCATCACCCGTGAAGTCCCGGTGAGCCTGTGGGAAGCCTGGCGCAAAGAGCACGCCGATTCCAAGCTGGTAACGAACGGCATCATCTTCGCCGAAGAATCGGAAAAGCGCGCCAAAGACAAGGCCAAGGACAACAAGGAGCAGAAGTCGGGCTTCGAGCAGTTGGCGCAAATTAAGGAAACCGACAAGGCCGGCGTACTCGGCAAGTCGGACGTTTAACCATGGATGACGTCGTAGTCTTCGACCCGGTTGAATTCCGGGCGCTGTACCCTTCGATAACTGCCACTGACGTGCAGCTTGAGGACTACTTCGCCATGGCGGAAACCTTCCTCGACAACACCAAGTGCAGCGTCGTGAAGGATCTGGGCGCCCGCAAGCGGATGCTCTATCTGCTGGTGGCGCACATCGCCACGATCACCCGCATGGCCGAGAAAGGCAACCCGGTCGTGGGCCGCATCTCCAATGCCACCGAAGGCACCGTGTCGGTATCGCTGGACTACGGCACCATGGGCAACAACGAGCGCTGGTATCTGCAAACCCCGTGGGGTGCGATGTACTGGCAGCTCACCAAGCGTTATCGCTCGGCCGTCTACCGCCTGGGCATTGCGCCTATGCCAGTGCAGAGGACGTTCACCCAATGAGCAAACTCACCGACATGCTGGACAAGTACCGTAAAGGGCCTAATGCGGCCCTGAAGGTCGGCATCATGGGTGACAAGACGTATCCCGACGGTCAGCTTGTGGCATATGTCGGGTATGTCAACGAATACGGATACAAGGGGATGATCCCAGGCCGCAAGCAGACGATTTACCACTCGGTCAATGCCGATGGGTCGATGCGCAACGACGGGCGTTTCGTGAAGGCCAAGAAGGCCAACCTTGAGCGCATCGTGGACGTGCCATCGTATGAGCTGAACATTCCGTCTCGCCCATTCTTCCGGACGGCCGTTGCGAACAACAAGGATGCTCTGAAAGCAGCTATCGCCAGGGCTATTCGCGCTGGCGGAATGGAGTTAGGAATTCGGGCTGCCGGAGAGTTCATGGTTGACGCCCTGAAGGAGTCGGTCATGACCTGGACTGATCCGCCGAACGCCAAGAGCACGCAGGCCGCCAAAGGCTATAACGCGCCATTGCGCGCCAATGACAAGCTGCTGCGAAACTCCTTCACCTACGAGATTGAAGAATGATCAACGTGCGCGGGCTGGCCAACATGGCCACGCAGAACGTCAACCCGAATCAGGTCGTCACCCTCGAGGTGAATACCGGATTCACGGTGGACGAGTCCGGCAATCAGGTTCCGTCGTTCCTGTCGCAGCAGATCGAAGTGCAAACCCAGTCGATGACATCGACAGAGAAATACAACCTCGACCTGAACAACAAGCAGGGACAGTTCATCTCGATCTACGCCTACGGAACCATTGACGGTATCCGCCGCTGGCTGCAAAAGGGTTCGTCGAAGTTCACCTTCCCGGCCTACGGCGAAGAAGATCCAGCCGTATGGATGGTCGATCAGGTGGCTGAATCCTACGCCACGTGGACGCGGGTGATCGCATGGCGAGCCTGAACGTAACGCAGCAGGAGATTTACAAGGATGTTCGCAAGTTCCTCCTTGGCCTGTTTCCAGGATCTGAATTGCAGATCATCCAGGCGGCGCAGAACAACAATCCTTTACCGAATAATGCGGTCGTGATGCAGGTGCTGTTTTCCAAGAATCTGGACATCGCCGTCGTGACGAATCTTCCGCCCACCGAGGCCGCGATTCAGAACTCGGTCGAAGTGCGGATGCAGATCGATTTCTACGGGGTGAATGCCGAGGCGCGGAGCCGGGTCGTAGCCAACCTCTGGCGCACGGGCTACTCCTGCGACCTGCTCACCACCTGCCAGCCGCTCTATGTGCAGTCGCATGACCGACACATTTACGTCAACGACTCAAATCAGTACGAAGACCGTTGGATCATTGACCTCGGCCTGCAATACAATCCACAAGTTACCGTCGTGCAGGATTTCACCGACCGCGCCGGTGTGACCATCATCCCAGTATCAGGAGTCTGATATGTCTATCCCGGCAAGCCGCATTGTCACGATCAACCCGTCTGCCGTAGGCACTGGCGGCAATCCGTTGGCAATGAACACCCTGCTCATTACGAGCGGTCCTGAACGCACGATTGGCGTGCAAAACTTTGGCAGTGCTGCCGAGGTTGGCGCCTTCTACGGCCTGACTTCTCCGGAGTACATCTTCGCTGGTCGATACTTCCTCGGCTACGACGGCGCCTTCAAGGTGCCTGGCGCGCTGAACGTCGTGCAGGATGCCGCCGCTGCACTGCCTGCCATTCTGCGCGGCGCCAGCGTTCGCACCATGACCCTGGCGCAGCTCAAGCTTGTCGTCGGCGATCTGATCGTAACGATTGACGGCTCGCCGATCACCGTGCCGGTCAACTTCTCGGCGGTCACCAGTTTCTCTGAAGCCGCGGCCCTGCTGACCGACGTGAGCAACTTCGTCGGCGATTTCAACGAGCAACAGCAGTGCTTCGAACTGACCACCGTCGATACTGGCGCCACCGCCAACATCAGCTTTGGCTCTGGCGTGGCAGGCTTGGCGATCAAGTTGGATCAGGCCGCGGGCGCCCAAAAGGAAAATGGTCGCGCCGTCATGAACGATGCCGAGCTGATGACCTACGTCCTAAATAGAACCCAGAACTTCGGCGTCATCACGCACGTTGCCGAGCAGATCCGCGCCGCGAAGGAATCCATGGCCGCATGGGTGACGCTGCAGAACAGCCGCTTCGCCTACATCGCGCAGGACACTGACGGTACGGCCCTGGTCGCCAACAACGATGCAAGCTTCGGCGCATGGCTGGACGAAACCGAGCAGAACGGTACGACCCCGTATTACGGCACCATTGAGCAAGTGGCGGCAGTCTGCGGCGGTATCGCGGCCATCGACTTCAAGCGCACCAACGGTCGTCGCAACATCATGTTCATGAAGCAGGCGGGTATTGCTGCGACCATCACCGATGAAGGCGATTACACCGCGCTGATGAGCAACGGCTACACCTTCTACGGCGAGTTCGCCACGGCCAACGACGAGTTCCGATTCAACGTCAACGGCGGCGTATCGGGCCAGTTCAAGTGGCTGGACAACTACGTCAACCAGATCTACCTGAGTGCGCAGTTCCAGCTGGCGATGATGACCATGCTGGTCAGTTACGGCTACATCCCGTACACCGAGACTGGCAAGGCGATTCACCGTGCAGCGGCAGCTGCTCCGATCACCGAGATGCTCAACTTCGGCGGCATCGTTGCGCTGATTGATCCGTCCGCTCTGGACGATCAGCAGAAGTCGATCATCAACACCCAGGCCGGCTTCGACATCGTGCCATCCCTGCTTTCCAAGGGCTGGGCCATCGACCTCAAGACGCCGGATGCGCAGACCCGCGGCAATCGTGGCTCCTTCCCGTTCACCTTCTGGTACACAGATGGCGGATCGGTACAGAGAGTCAACATGGCCTCCATCAACGTTCAATAAGGGGAACGAATCATGACAATGTCCCAAAACCCGAGAACCATCACGGCGGCCAACAGCGTCGTTATGTTCACCGCTGCGGGCTACTACGATCAGGCGATCCAACTTCAAGGCTTCCAGGTCGATAACGCATTCGGTTTCGGTGATGCCACCGTGGGCGAAACCCGAATCGGCGTGGATGGCAAGCAATCGGGCGGCTGGATCGCTCACGAAGTGCAGGTGACGGTGTTCCTTGAAGCGAACAGCGCCAGCCGTTTGCAGATGGAGCAGTTCCGCGCCTGGTGTAACGCCAACCAGGAAACCAGCCTCTGCGCACTGGACGTCACCATCCCGTCGATTGGCCGTCGCGTCCAGTGCAGCGGCTTCATGGTAAGCCAAGGTGGCGGCCCTTCCGCGCAGAAGCTCATCAACGGCACGCAGTACGTGTTCAATATGGTCATCAACAGCGAGGAATCCATCTCGTGATTACGACCAAGGACGTGACCATCGACGACGGCACGGACGCCGGCAAAACGTTCATCGTGAAGAAGATGCCTTTGCTTCGCGGTGATCGTTGGGCCAACCGCGTGGCGCTGTCGCTGTGCAAGGGCGGGGTTGATATCTCCGGCCTGACCATGACCGACGACAACGGCAAGCTGGTGTTCCGCGGCCTGCTGGACATGGCAGGCGTGGTCAGCGTGGCACTGAAGGCATTGGGCGGCGTCGATGACGTCACTGCTCAGGCGTTGCTTGACGAGGTGTTGCAAGACGTTCGCCTGCGCCTGCCCAACGGATCGGAGCGGCCTTTGATTCTCGACACCGACGTGACCAGCATCTCCACGCTCTGGAAACTTCGCATAGAATCGATCAAGGTCAACCTCGATTTTTTAACGGCCGGCGTTACCCAGTAATCGAAGCTGATGGGTTGCAGATGCCTCTGAACACAGAGGCGTTTGCAAGGTGCGTAAACCTGAGTGCCCAGGCCTACTATGTCCTCGACAATGGCCTGGCTACTTACGCCGAGCTTGACTCGCACCTAACGCTTGAAGACGCCATCACGATGATCGAATTTCATCAGGTGTCTGCGCACAACAAGGCACTGATCAAGGAATTACAAGATGAGCTCGGTAACGGTCGATGAACTGGTCATGCGAATTGAGATCGAACTGGATAAGTTCCGATCTGATGCCAGCCAGGCCGAAGACATTGAGAAGCGCCTTCGCGGCGCGCTCAAGAAAACCGGCGATGCTGCGAAAGATGCCGGCGACCGCGTCGGAGACTTTACGGATGACGTGTCCGACTCTAACAACGAACTGACTCGATACCTGCTGGCAGTGACGGGCGTGACGAAAAAGATCGTCGCGCTGTTTGCGGCTGTTACTGGCTCAAACGCGATCCTTAAATTCACCAATCAAATCTCGGACGCCAACGATCAATTGGGCTTCCTGTCCAAGCGACTTGGCATGGCTGGCCGCGACATCAAAGGCATGGATACCGCTGTCGCCGGTTTGGGCGGTGCTGGGGCCTCCGCCGAAAACACCATGAAAAGCCTGAATCAGGGGATTCAGGAAATGGTGCTGATGGGCAATGACTCCCTGATCCCGTTCTTCAGCGCGCTGGGCGTCGGCGTGGTCGATGCTTCTGGCAACGTCCGCAAGATGAATGACGTTCTGCTGGATATGTCCGACTCGCTGTCGAAGATGGACCCGCAGCAGGCCTATGCGATCGCCTCGGCGATGGGCCTGGATGACGGCATGGCCAACGCCCTGATCCAGGGTCGTGACGCCATGCAAGAAATGCTCAGCATGCAGGAAAAGGCCTACGTCTCAAGCAAAGAGGAAATTGCCGCCAGCCGCGAACTGAGCAAAGCGCAAGCATTCCTGTCGGCGCAGTGGGAAGGCCTGAAAACCATGCTGGCCAACGCCCTGATTCCCGTCCTGCTCAAGATCACGAAAGTCGTGTCGGGCTGGATGGATTACCTGGCGCGCAACGAGCGCACAGCGCGCAACTTCTTCGAGGGCATCGCCATTGCGGTGACGGTGCTGCTCATCCCGGCGCTGGTCAAGGCTGGCATCGCTATTTTGGCACTGGTGGCGCCGATCCTTGGCACGGCTGTCGTGGTGGCGATTCTGGCAGCCGGCTTCGCCCTGCTTTACGACGACTACAAAACCTGGTCCGAGGGCGGAAAATCGCTGTTCGACTGGACTGAGTTCGACAAGTACATCAAGGGTACCAACGTATCCGTTGATAGCTTGGCGAAAGGCTTTGCCCGCCTGCTGACCGGCTACGACTCGCTGAGTGATGCCCAGCAAGCCTTTTCGAAATGGCTGCACGAAAAAGGCATCATTGACGAAAACGGCGTCTCCGTCCGCGGCCTGGCGAACGCCTTCAAACAGCTGGGCAAGGATATTTTCGACTCGGTCCCAGCCATGAAAACCATGCTAGATCTGATCGGCGCTGTGATGGAAGGCCGGTGGAGTGACGCCTTCGACCTGGCAAAGAAAATCCCCGGCCAGATGGCGGGCACGCTTCTCGATGTGGGTCAGGCTGCGTCTGGTCATGTCGTTGGAGCGATCGACACCATGCTGGGCCATGACCCTGAACAGGAAGGCACCATTTCCAGCGCGCAACGTGGCGCCTTCGACTGGGTGAAAAACAAGCTCGCGGGCTGGGTTGGCTCGTCAGGCTCTGGCGCCTCTAGTGGCGGAGCTGTCGGCGGCGGCCTCTCTAATGATAATGCCAACTCTATTGCCAGGATCGCGCAGCAACTCGGCCTAGATCCCAACGACCTCGCGCAAATCATTTCGTTTGAGACGGGCGGAACGTTTGACCCTAACGCCCGCAACCCCAACTCATCGGCCACCGGCCTTATTCAAAAGATGGCCGACCCGGACGGCAAGTATTACGGGCACACCCGCGACGAACTGGGCGCCATGGGCTTCGATGAGCAAATGGAGAAAGTGGTTAAGCGCTACTTCCAAGAGCGAGGATTCTCTGATGGTCGCACTCACACGGTCGGAGAGGCTTACGAGGCCGTGGCGGGATCCGGCTACAAGAAGGGCTCGAAAGCCTACGACCTGAACAAGGTGTGGGATGCAAACGGTGATGGCACGATCGATCGCCAGGAGGCCGTCAATTCGCCACAGTTTAAGGCGCACAGTCAGGACTGGATGGGCGAACAAAGAGCCATCCAAATGACGGGCATCCCTGGCGTGCCAGGCGGTGGCACTTCCAACAATCAGGGCGGCGCACAAGTTACCATCGGTAGCGTCACCGTGCAGACCTCGGCGACCACTCTGCCCGAAGCAACTGCCGCAGGTGTGGCGGCTGGCGTATCGCGCAGCAGTCAGCTTATTAATCAATTGGGAGGTGGCACACAATGACGATTCCAGGGCTGCCCTCGATACCGGACTTTAAAGGGCTTGTTTCCTCCGGCACGGGTGCGCTGATCAGCTTCGGCGGCGCGACATTGATCCGCAAGATCTTCGGCAATCAGTGGGGTATCTTCAACCAGTTCGGCATCCCGATCATGCTGGCGGATACCGTCTATTCGGTGAAGTACCAGAACAACAGCCAGGTGTCCCAGGCTCCGGTCGAGAAAGGCACCTTCACCAGCTACAACAAGGTGCAGAACCCCTATCAGGCGACCGTGACCATGATTCGCGGCGGCGGTGATGCCACCCTGCGCGGCCTGTTCATTGCCCAGCTCGAGCTGCTGTCGAAGTCCACCCTGCTGTTTCACGTCATCACGCCCGAATACGTCCACATCAATGCAGCGATCACCGGCTACGACTATGCGAGAATGCCGCAAGATGGCGCCCGCATGATCGCGGCCAACATCTACCTGGAAGAGATTCGCGAAGGCGAGGTCACTTACGAAACCAAGGAGACCGCCAATCCGGAGGACGCGCCGCCGACCGATGCGGGCGTGCAGCAGCCGAGACAGGTCGCTGAGTCAATCCTGTTGAGAGTGAATGGTGCGGTCGAAGATGCGGGCGGGATTCAGCAGGCGCTTCAAACTGTCGGGGAAAAAGTGATGGACATGTTTGATCGATTCGTAAACGGGACGCCTGGAGCAGTGACGCAATGACACTGATGAATATTCCGCTGCAGCCGATCCCCAATCAGTCGGTTTCGTTCCTTCTGAATGGAACGTCGTACACAATTGACGTGGACACTCGCCTCGAGAACATTTACATCTCGATCTTTCAGGATGGGGAATACGTGTTGCGCAATCGCGCCCTGCGCGCCTATGCCCCGGTCGGGTTTGACTTGCAACTGGCCGACACGCTGGGCACGGATGACCCGGTTTACACCGGTCTCGGCTCGCGCTGGTTACTGATGGGCCTGGAGCAATGAACAAGAAGATCATCCGGACCACCATCACCCTGATCGGCGACACCTTCGCCCAGGGCAACCCGCTGGTGACTGAAAGCCTGCGCACGATCTGCACCATCAACTTCGGCAACGGGTCAGTGGTGCCGACAGCCGAGGTCATCATCTACGGCCTCAACATGCCCGCCATGCTCAAGCTGATGCGCATCCGCTGGCGCGACATACGCAGCATGCAGAACACAATCAAGATCGAGGCCGGCGATCAGGGTGGCGAGCTGACGACGGTCTACGAGGGCAACATCACCTTTGGTTACGTGGACATGAGCAACGCGCCCGATGTGGCGTTTCGTATCACCAGTTCTACGTCAATCCTCGACATGTACACCGCCGCTACGCCAATCACGTTCAAGGGTGTCACGCCCGTGGTTCAGGCTCTCGGGGAAATTGCCGATGCGATGGGCTACGAACTGGAAAACAATGGTGTCCCTGACTCGCTGACGATGAAGGACGTGACCCTGACGGATACCAACCTGAACAAGATCCGCGCCCTGTGCAAGCGCTACCAGATTGACCTGTACGTCGAGCAGAAGAGAATCAGTATTGCGCCTCAAGGCGGCTCGAGAAACATCCCCATCGCCACGCTACGACCTGGCAGCGGCCTCATTGGCTACCCGGCGCCGACGATGCAGGGCGTGGACGTGCGATGCCTGTACAGTCCCGCGATTCGCTTCGGTGGCGTCATCCGCATTGCCGACTCCATCATGGCCACATGCAATGGCGACTGGAGGGTGTTCGGGGTTACACTAAACCTTGAGTCCGAAGTGCCAGGCGGCAACTGGTTTATGGACATTCGCGCCACTCACAACGAGCCCAACAATGTCGCAATCAGTCGCTAAGCCGTTTCGCGCCGAGGATTCATCGGGCGGCCCACTGGAAACCGAGTTCATCCTTGAACGCCTGATCGGTCGCGCCTACACCATCACGCTGGTCAAGGTGAACGAAGTGCAGCCAGGCGGGACTGGGGCGGTCGGCTTTCTATCGGCGACTGACCTGATCCAGCAAATGGACGGCAACAACCAGGGCATCCCTAATGTGCCGATGGAAAACCTGCCCTACTTCCGCCTACAAGGAGGCACCAACGCGATAATCATGGACCCTAAGCCGGGTGACATTGGGCTGGCCGCGTTTGCCCGTCGCGACATCAGCGAGCTGAAGCAAAACAAAACCGAGGGTCCGCCGCCAAGCCTGCGCACGCATGACGTGTCAGACGGCCTATACTTGGGCGGCCTGCTGAATGGCGCGCCGTCTCAGTGGATTCAGTTCCTCGACAGCGGCATAAAAATCAAAGCCACGGCCGCCGTGACCATCGATGCCACCCTTCTTCAGGTGAACTGTCCGATCACTTCGACCGGCGACATCACCGACCACACCAGCAGCATGCAAGTGATGCGCGATCAGTACAACGCGCACATTGGCCATGCTCCAAGCGGCGGATCATCTCCGAGCGTGCCAATGGAATGAGAACTCTATTTCTTCTGCCTGATACGTGGGATTTGGCACTCGATTCTTCTGGTAACATTGCTGTGGCTAGCGAGGTCTACCAGCAGGCCCAGGATGTGGCCAGCGCCTGCCGTACCTTCTCGCGCGATCTGTATTACGATCAGGCGGCCGGCATCCCCTACTTCGAAAACGTATTGGGCCAGTTCGGTTTTCCGCTGTCGCTGTACAAGATGCACCTGGAAGAGGCGGCCAAGTCCGTCACTGGCGTGGTATCAGCCAGCGCACAACTACAATTGACCGGGCGCGTGGCCAGTGGCGCCATCCTGTTCACCAACGAAGATAATCAGACCGGGCAAATACAACTATGATTCCAGTCATCGAGATCACTGACATTGGCCTGGTCGCCCCGACTCGCGAGGCGATCACGATTGGTCTGTGGGAGATCATGCGCGGCGCGTTCGGCGAGGACTTAAACGAAGATGCACGCACGCCACAGGGGCAGCTGGTCACGTCGCTAACGGCGGCCATCGATAATCAGAACAGCGCGATGATCGCCCTCGGCAACAACTTCGACCCGCGCTATGCCATTGGCCAGTTTCAAGAGGCCTTGGGTGCGGTCTACTTCCTGACGCGAAAGCTTGCTACCCGCTCAATCGCCATGCTGGACTTTATCGGCATTGGCGGAACGGTCATTCCGGAAGGTTATCTGATCGTCGATGATGCCGGTTTTGAGTGGGAAGTTTCCGCCGCTTCAACCGTTGGCGCCGGCTTGGTGGCTGCTCTGTGCACAACTTCAGGCCCTATTCAGGCCGCGCCTTTGACCATCACCACCTTCAAGGAAACCATCGACGGCCTGGACCGCGTCGAAAACCCGGACGCCGCCGCAGCAGGTTCTAATCAGGAGCCCCGTTCGAACTTTGAGACTCGCCGTTATGAGTCGGTCGCGGCCAACAGCAAGAACATGAACGCCTCGGTGCGCGGCGCCGTGGGCAATCTGGCCGGCGTAATTGACGTGTTTGTGGCGGACAACCCCACTGACGCATCGATCGTCATCGGCGAGACGGATTACCCAATGATCCGCAACAGCCTGCTGGTGTCGGTGGTTGGCGGCGACGATCAACAGCTTGCCGAGATGATTCTGATTAAAGGAGGAACTGGCTGCTCGTTCATGGGCAACACGTCGATTCTCTGGAAAGACGAAGCCAGCGGCGGCGCTCTGCCACCTGAATACATCGTCAAGCTTGAGCGCCCCGCTCACGTCACCGTTTCATTGCGCCTGACCGTCGTTGATCCATCGGCCATCTCCTACGCCAACTCACAAGCCGCTAAGGCGCAGATCGTGGCCGATTTCCAGTCAGGCGAATACCGCGCCCGTATCGGCGGCCTGGTGGTAGGGGCGAACTACATGCTGAATCTGGACAGCGCATTGCTGCGCCCGGTCAAGCTGGAACTGTCCACGGACGGCGTGGCATGGGAAGAGTTCATGCGCTTCGGCGTAGACCAGTACCCAACCACCTCGGCCGCCAACGTCACGCTGGTGGGCATATGATCGAAAAAACGATTATGAGCCAGTATGCCAACAGCCCGAGGCTGATGAGCATTATTTCTGGCCTGTGGGGGGCTCTTGATCCTGAAAAAGTCACCGATGACTTTTATCGGCTGGTGATGGACATCCCGAACGCCAACAGCTACGGCCTGGATGTCTGGGGTCGGATTGTCGGCATTGGTCGGACGGTGACATTTGTTAACCCGGCTGGCGAATACTTCGGCTTCGAGGATGGCTTCTATCCGTTCAACGAGCGCCCATTCAGTGCGCCTGGCAGCGGCACCGATACGTGGGAACTGACCAGCGATGCATACCGCGAACTGATCTTGCTGAAAGCCCTGTCCAACATCGTCTATGCCAGTGCGCCGAACATCAATGCGTTGATGCGCGCCATGTTCGATAAGCCATGCTACTGCCTGATTACCGGGCATATGCAGATGCGGTACGTGTTTGAATTCGACCTCTCTCCATACCAGCATCACCTTGTTTACGAAACAGATATCCTGCCTCGCCCGTGCGGCGTGGAAATCAGCATCATCATAAGCGCCGATCCGGCCGGACTTTTCGGGTTTTTCGGATCCGGCTTGCAGCCATTCGGCCAAGGAGTTTTCTATAATGCAGCCTGATTTGATCCTGATCCCATTTGGCAAAAATGCCACAGCAGGGACTATTGAGTCTATTCCGAACACAGCAGGTCCCGGCGACGGCCCGCAAAAAGCGACATGGAATTACGGGTTCCCTCAAGTCACCATGACCCCTCTGGCCGCCGGAGGCATTCCGCCACAAGGCCAGGATGTCAACGGCGTGCTAAATGCGATCAGCGAGCACACCGTGTTCTTGGGCGGTGGCGGCCAATACAAGTGGTCTGCCGAGTATGTCGCTGAAAATGGCGGCTACTCTATTGGCGATGTGATTCAGGCCGACGACGGGCTCAACTCCTACGTCAGTTTGGTAAACACCAACACGGCCAACTTCAACACCACGCCAGCATCCATTGGTGTTAGCTGGGGCCTTTATGCTGGGCGAAAAACTCAAACTCAGGCGACCGAGACTGTTTCCGGAATCGCCGAAATTGCCACGACTGCCGAAGTTACTGCCGGCACCGACGATTCGCGTACGGTCACGCCTCTGAAGCTGCAACAGCGTCTTTCTGCCGTTGTGGTTGCAGCAACAGAAACCGTCAGTGGCATCGCTGAGATTGCCACGCAAGCGGAAGTCACGACCGGTGCCGATGACGCCAGGATCGTCACGCCCGCAAAGCTGAGAGGCGCGCAGGCAACCCAAGTTGAGGCTGAGACTGGCACTGACAATACAAAGCTGATGACGCCGCTTCGCACAAAGCAGCTCATTGATACGCTAGCAGGAAGGCTCCTAGCCACTCAGGTCATAACGGCAAGCGGGACCTACACGCCTACTCCTGGAATGAAGCGTTGTCGAGTTCGCGGGGCTGGCGGCGGCGGTGGTTCTGGCGGATCGGCTGCCACTGCTGCCGGTACTTACACGGTTACCGGTGGTGGTGCGTACGGCGGTTACAGCGAGGGCTGGTTTACCGCAGCGCAGATCGGCGCAAGTATCGCGGTGGTGATTGGCTCGGCCGGTACAGCGGGCGCATCCACCCCGACCAATGGCGGCAGCGGTGGGGCTAC